>Ga0137452_1000347_pt1 | contig 13774 bp, 11 predicted proteins | sample EasRivERMGT513_2_FD_102312 | JGI IMG/M metagenome (GOLD analysis project Ga0137452, IMG submission 102312) | Soil microbial communities from meander-bound floodplain in the East River, Colorado, USA - East River MetaG ERMGT513_2 | ecosystem: Environmental > Terrestrial > Soil > Floodplain ...
GCGAGCCCGCGAGCGGCAGCTTGATGACTTGGCAGCCAGATGCCGACGCGCTTACGCTGGATTGTTACGGAGCGGCGCACACAAAATTCGCTGCGTCGTCGATACTGCCCGAGCCTTTGTACTTGGCGACCTGCGGATACGGGCACAGCGGTCGCGTACGATCGACCTTGCCGTTCGTGCTATGTGACGCGTCAACCCGTGTCGGGGCCTGCCCTTTCTCGACCCATTGTTCGAGCGACACCATCATGTCGAACGTGTTCGGACCCTCGCCGCCGCCGCAGTGCCCCATGCCAGGCGCCATGAAGAGGCGCATCGAACGCGACACGCCCGCCTCTCCGAACGCGCTCGTGACGCTCTTGTAGAAGTTCACGCTCGCCAGCGGCGAGATGTCCTGGTCGCTCCATCCCTGGTACGTCAGGAGCTTTCCACCGCGTCCGAAAAACGCGCTGAGGCTCTTCGGATCGATGGCGCTCAAGAGACCCTTCAGCTTCTGATCGGCCTTCGCCAGGTCGCGATCGACGTCGAATGTCCGCCAATCCCATTTCGGATCGTCGAAGACCATGTACCGAAACTGATCGAGCGCGGTGTCATACGGGTCGGGTCCACCAATCAGCAGGCCCCACGCCAGCTCGGTGCCCGGCTGATAGCCGGGGAAAATCTCCGCGCCGGTGCGCGGGCTCTTCGCCGGGCCGAGGATCGTTCGAACCGACTGCGCCTGCTTCGGCGTCAGGCAATCGGGCCCGTCGCCTTGCTGGCACGCCATGACCTGCGGATCGAAATGGCAGCTGGTTGGCTCGGAAATCAAACCGTCCTTCAACCCGTCGAGGCTGTCGCACGACGCGAGGACCGCGCGGTGGATGGCGGGATATTTTTCCTTGGGGATTCGCGTCTCTGGATCCTTGAGCGTCTGGAGTCCCATCCAGATACGCCAGGTATCGAGGTGCGTCTTGGGATTGGCTGCCGCGCCGGCAATGATGCCGTCGAAGTCGTCCGGGAACCGCGTGGCCTCGGTCAGCGCCTGCCGCCCCCCGGTCGAGCACCCGTTGAAGTACGAGCGCGTTGGTGCGTTGCCATAGAACGCGTCTACCACCGCCTTCGCCTTGACCGTCATCTCGTGCTCGGAGCGATAGGCGTAATCGGTCAGCTTCTCGGGATGTCCGAGCGCGAAGCTGCCGCCAGGCGTGCTGTGGCCGGTATCGGTAGAGGTCGTTGCATAGCCACGGGCAAGGGCCTGCGCCATGGCGGAATAGCCGATCGTTCCCGCCCACCCGCCGTTGCCGACCGCCTCGAACTTGCCGTTCCATCCGGACGCCGGCAGCCAGACTTCGATCTTGATATCTGAATCCGCACTTGGCTTCAGCGTCGCGGCGACGCGGCAGAACGCCGGCAGCTGCGCGAACCGCGCCGTGTTCTGCACATTAGCTCCCCCGCCGGGCGCCCGGAATCCTCCAGGAGGAACGACCTCGGCGAGCGTGACTGTTGCACTCTCCAGCGGCAATTTCAGGAGGCTCTCGCAGGAGCTACCCGCGGCGCCTGCATAGCCGGGCGTTCCGAAAGCGATGAGTGAGGCGAACAGGGCGGCGGGCGCGATTTTCATCTTGTCCTCCAAGCGAACGCATTCTAGTGGATTCACGCGGTGGCACGCGTGAGCCATCGCCGCCCGGTCGCGTGAAACAAAACCGCTACGTCATCTGATTGAGGATGTTGCATGCGAGGACGACCTCAGTCTCCTGCCCTGCCGGACTGCGCGCGTGACTCTCTCGGACCGATGTGCACGATGTCGGATAGCACGATCGAGACCTCCGGGTGTGTTGAGGACCAACGCATCACGAGCGGCGATGTTCAGATTATCGTGGCGTGATACGCTCGGCGGCGCTGAGCTCACCCCAACCGACCCGCCGTCAGACAGGAGGTCCGAGTATGGGTCGCCGTGCTTTCTCGTTGCAGCCCTGTCTCGCACATATCCCGCGCGTCGCCATGTGTCTCCTAGCGCTGACCGTCGGGGCCTGCTCCCGCCCCACGCCTGCGACACCGATCATGGAGACGACCAAGGCGCCGGATGCTGGATTCCTCAATCAGTGGAGAAAGGGGCAGGATGCACGGGAGCTCGCGGGAACGTGGTATCTCACCCCTCAGGGGTCGCAATTGCTCGACTTCGACGTGTTCATGTCGATCCCGAGCGCCTCGGACCAGGCGCTGTTTTCAGCCCGCGCGAATCTGGAATCGTACGGGTTCCTCTACTCTGGCAATTACAAAGACGGCGGTAACGGTCAGGGAGATCTCCCGAACACCGGGGGCCTGCCCATCGGCGTGGTGAAGGACACGCGCGGCGACGGTCATACGCCGCTGGCGAAGCACGCTCAGGACCTGACACGAGATTATGTCGGCTTGACGTGTGCCGCCTGTCACACCGGCGACCTGAGGTACAACGGTGAGCGCTTTCTCATCCACGCCGGCCAGTCGAACCTCGACTACGAACGGTTCATTTCCGATCTGGGCATGGCGGTCTCGAAGGCTGTGCGAGACCCGAAGGGCACCGGGTACTTCGCCCGCATGGCGGCCAAAGGGGTCGACGAGAAGAACGCCACGAGTCGACTTGCCGCGGCAAAGCAACGAATGGACGGCCTGCGCGACCGCGGGCAGGTGCCAGTGGGTCGAGAGGCTGGGCCCGGCCGCATCGATGCCGTCGGCCACATCCTGAACGAAGTGTTCGGACATCAGTACGGTGACCCGAATGACGCCGCAAGACCCTACGATCCGAACGGAAGCGACCCGACCAGCATCAGGCCCATTCAAGTCCCGGTCAGCGTGCCGGCGGTGTGGAACGCGGCGCGGCTGCAGTGCGTGCAGACCAACTGTCTGACGTCGAACTCCCTCACCCGCAACGTGGGTGAAGTGCTCGGCGTGTTCGGCGACTCGGAGACCTACAAGGACCCGTCGGGACGGTGGCGCGTCCGCTCGACCGCCAAGGTCAAGAATCTCTACGCACTCGAAGAAGCGCTCGACTGGGTCGAGAGTCCCAAGTGGCCGTCGAAGTTCCCATCGCCCAAGGGAAACCTGGCCGAGGGCGCCAAAGCCTTTGCCACCCACTGCCAAGGCTGTCACGCACAACCGTATCTCGACAAGTTCAGTGCGCAGTGGGACGCCGCCGGCGAGAACTGGAGCGGCAGGAACGCCCCGAGCGATTTGGCCGACCATTTCGTAGAGGAGGACTACCTTGGCCGGACCCGATACGTGTGGAGGGTCACCAGGGTCGGCTTTGAAACCGTGGGCACCGACGACCAGTTCGTCAAGGCTCACGCAGGGGCCCGATACACCCTCAACCCACGGGCGACCGAGATTCTCGATGGCAAGATGCGCGACGGCATCCTCGCGACGCTTCGCGAGAAGGTGGGGGGCCTGGCGTCGCTGCTGGCTGGCCGGCTCGCGGAGCTCGAGGGCCGCGACACCACGTTCACTGGACAAGCGATCGTGAACGCGGAGTTCGACAAGCTCAAGAAAGCTCAACTCACCCGCGCGAACCTTCTGCGCAAGCCGGACGGTTCGGTGATGACGTTGATCCTCCTGGCGGGGTCGACGGCCAGCGCGGTGGACTCCTACTTCCTCGACGCGTACCCCGACCGGGAGACTGCGGCGAGGGAGCGCGACAAATTCGCGTTCTTCAGGGCACGGCCGCAGCCCCCAACGCTGGCTCAGATGGCCGTCTACAGGGCTCGCCCGCTCAATGGCATTGCGTTCACAGCGCCCTATGGGCACAGCGGCGTCTGGCCGACGCTGGAGTCAGTCCTCTTCCCCGACACGCGCCCCGAGAGTTTCTGGGTGGGCCACGGCGAGTTCGACCCCTCCGCGGTAGGAGTCGACATCAAGAAGGGCGAAGCGATCTGCGGCGCACCGAACCGCCCTTCCATGTGCTTCAAGGTGACCACGACGGAGCACCGGCAAGGCACGGACGACAGCGGCAACAGCCGGAATGGTCACGCAGGTGCCGGCTTCTTCAGGGGGCTGGAACCCACGCCAGAGGAGAAGCACGCGATCATCGAATACTTGAAGTCGATCTGAAGGTCGCATCTCGGCGGCGAGCCACACGCCGACTGGCCAGCCGCGTCCTCCGGCTGTCGTAGACGATGTTGCGCCGAAGCCTCATAGACCGTCACCGACAGAACCGTTCAATATTTCCGGCGTTCTCGACCATCGAGCAATAGATTCTGAATCTGCGGGTTGCCATGTCGATGCCGGCCAGCAGCACCCCTTGCGAACATCCCATGCCCATTTGAAGCACGTGCCCAGCGCCTTTTTCCTGCCTCCAGGCCGGAATAATCGTTACAATCCCGCGCATCGGAGGCCGGCACGATGGCGACACCTTCTTGGCAAGTTGCGGGGCAGTACTACGAGACGTGCAGTTGCGATTTCGTTTGTCCCTGTATCCTCGGACAAATGGCGGTTCGCCCGAGCAGGGGCACATGCACGTTCGCCATGGGATTTCAGATTGAGGGTGGGACTTACGACTCCGTGTCGCTCAGTGGCCTTAGCTTCATCGTCCTGGGACTGACCCCCGAAGCGATGGGCAACGGTAACTGGTCGGTGGGCTTGATCATTGATGAGCAGGCGAGTGCCGAGCAGCGGGATGCCCTCACGGCGATTGCGACCGGCGCCGCTGGCGGTCCGATGGCAGCGCTGTCGGGTCTGATTGGGAAATTTCTCGGCGTGGAATCGGCGCCGATCCGCTTCGATCGCCGCGGCGTCAAATGGTCCGTTACGGCCTCGACACTCGTTGACATGGCTGCCGAGGGTGCGATGGGAATTAATCCGACCGCCACCGAGCCGCTGTATCTCGATAACACTGGCCATCCTGCCTCGGATCGATTGGCGATCGCCCACGCATCAAAGAGCCACGTGCACGCGCTCGGTCTGACATGGGACGATGCCAGCGGAAAGAACAACGGACACTTCGCGCCATTCTCCTGGCGAAGTGCGTAGTCTGTCGCCCGCTATCTTCGTCGGGCGCGACCGCCTCATCGTCTCGATCTGCATCGTCCTGACCGTTGGGCTCGCCTGGATGTATCTCGTCCGTCTCGCTCATCAAATGGCGCCCGCCATGGCCTACGGCACGGCGATGGCCGCGATGGGAATGACGATGGGTGCACCGTGGAACGGAGCGCGTGTCACATCGCGGGACGACAAGCCGCCCGCCTCTCGCAAATCCTCGATCTTTGTGCGCCCACCACCGTCCTGATCGAGCGTCCGCCGTCCTATGCCCGGAACTCCGCGGCGTGGTCGGTGGCCCATTGGAGGAACGTCCGTGGCGGTACTCCGGTGAGCTCCGCAAACGTCGATGTCACGAACGCCGGTTGACCCATGGCGGCGGCCCAAGCGGTGAGCAGCATGTTCACCACCGTCGACGAACCGAGGGTCGGGAGCAGCTCAGACCGCGCCTCGTCGGGCGACATCTCTTCGACGCGCAGTGACCGCCCGAGCGCGCGTCCGATGGTGTGCACTTGCTCGGCCTGCGTCAGCGATTGCGGCCCGGTCACAACATACTCCGCCCCGGCGTGCCCGTCTTCGCACAACGCGCGGACCGCGACTGCCGCCAGGTCACGCTCATCGGTCGGGGCGGTAGGAGCGTTGAGGTACGGCCAGCGCACGACGTCCCCGGCGCGAATGCGCGAGCCCCAGAAATGCCGGGCGTTGCCTGCGAACATGCCGGCCCGCAGGAACGTCCACTTCAGTCCCGACGTTTCGACGAGTCGCTCGATGCGTTCGGCCAGGTCTCTGGAAGGATTGGGCTGCTGGAAGAACGGGTGGGGCGTTTTGAGAGGAGCTGTGAGGAACACGATGCGCCGTGCGTGCTTCGCGATTCGCTCCAGCGCGCCCGCCGCTGCGGCTGGCGGCGCCACCCACACCAGAAAAACCGTATCAATATCTTGCAGGCAGCGATCGAGCGTCTCGGGAACCATGAGATCCCCGCGTACCACTTCGACCCCTAGCGGCAATCCGGCGGCATCCGGGTTGCGGGTCATGGCGCGGAACCGCGCTCCCGTTGCCGCCAGTTGATACACAACCTGGCGACCGACGTTCCCGGTACCGCCGATGACGAGGATACGATTCATAGAGGACCGCCCCGGAGGTCCTGTCGCGGGACGTCAATCTGCAATCGACGTCGAGGCGCGGGGCTCTCGCAAATCCTCGAGCTTTTTGAAAGCGCCGTTCTTCCGAGTGATCCTCGTGAGCCGGACTCGTGGGTGTGAGCAGACTGATTGCAGGCTAGTGCAGTCACCGTGAGGCTTCTATCTAGCGCCGCCGCCTCCACTCCACTATTGCGGACAGCTAGCGACCGGCCGCGCGCCGCCGCCGTTCGGCTTCCTCCTGTTTGATCCGGGTTTCCGCTAGCGGGTACCGCACCACCGGCTTCGCCAACTTGGGTTTCGGGCCGGCATAGCGAAGCACCCAGATGCCCTGACTGCGGTCCGACATGTAAACATAACCGCGCGTGTCGACGATGACGTCGGCGCCATTGGAGACGCTCCCCTCCCCTCCGGCAGGCGCGCCGGCCTCCGTCTTGGGATTGGGAGGAACGAAGTAGCCGATTTCACGTGGCAAGCGGGCGTCGGAGACGTCAAACACCCGCAGACCCGCATTGGTGTACGTCATATACACGATGTTGTCGGATCGATCGACGAGAGGGTTGTGGAACAACATGTTGACGTTGTGCACGCCGAAGCCAGTACTTCGCTCGCAGAAGTTCGAGTATGGTGCGCCGGGGGGAGGCTGCGGGACCGGGAAGAACGACAACAGCTTCATCTTGGACGGATCCGCAATGTCGACGAACGACGCCTGCGAGGGCCCGTCCGCGCATCCCCCTTCCGAATTCGTGAGAGCAATCTGCCGGCCTGGGAACGGCAGGACCGTGTGGACGGCGAACAGCGCGTGGTACGGAGGATCGAAGCGCAGCGAGCCGATTTGCTTTGGATGGCGTATATCGCTGATGTCGAGTACCACCAACTGGGAGTCGAAACCTAAATAGACCAGGTTCCCCACGACCATCGGCGGTCCATGCAGCCCATATCCGTGCGGCCACGCTGTATTCTGCGCGTTAGGATCGGCCAGCTTGAGTTCCGGGGGAGCCCACCGCGCCACTTCCATCGGCTTGGCGGGATTGCTGATGTCCACGATCACGTAAATGTTTCCCGCATAGCCTCTCATGGCCGCGGCCAGGTGCATGTAGCGACCGCCGAAATACGCGTTGCGGTGCGTGCCGAGGCCCCCAGTCTTGTACTGGCCCAGTACCTTGGGATGGACGGGATCCTCCAGGCTCCAAATCAGCACTCCCTCGTCATAGGGCGCGTTCGGATCGGTATCCCCGCCCCTCTGCGACTTTTCGAGCGCGGTGATCATTTTGCCCTCCGCGATCTCGACCTGAACCGTGCGAGTGTTCTTCGGGCCGGGAATCCAGTTCACTACCGTGGGTGAGGCCGGATTCGTGATGTCGAGCACGCTCCACCCGCGGTCGTCCTGTGCGCCGGCGTACATGTACCAGCGGCCATTGGCCTGATGGATCGACATCTTGAACGGGATATGACCGTTCAGATCCGTAAAGCTGATGAACTCAACGTTCTCTGCGAACGCGCCCGGCGGAAGCTGTCTCGACTGGGAATAAGCGGCGGCCGGCAGGAACGCGGCCAGCAACAACGCAATCGCTTCGATTTTCACGTATCCCATCGTCATCTCTCTGGCACGTCGCATCATCATCTCGGAATAGTGACGGTCAACGGCGCATTGGCGACTTGGTCCATCGTCGCGTCCTACGATGTGCACACCACGCGATATGACGTTCATCAATGAACAGAAATGATATATACGCTTGCTCTTATCAATTCACAAGGAGCATGTCGCGCTGGAACCGCTGGTTCGTGGTGGCTGCACCGCCAGCGGACCAGAAGATCAACAAGCACACCGTCAACCCGTCGTTGAACACGCGTTTCTCGGTGACTCCCTCAACTGACGGTCGCTTTGTCGGCGCGGTCTTCTGCAGGCGATCCGGCGCATTGCATCCTGATGTCACGCGCTGCAGAGTTGAAGGCTAGATGTGCTCAATTCTTTGGCGTTTTTGCGCGCTCGCGGCGACTCTTAATCTGCGGGTTCTTGGTTCGATTCCGAGGCGGCTCACCATCTCTCGCTTCGCTCGATCTGGTTTCGCCGCCTCGCCTTCAGGCAAGTTGGCTTCGCGCTTCGCGCTCGCCAAACATGCACGATTCCGAGGCGGCTCCCGCGCGAGCGCTTTGATCGAGGCGTCGTATGCAACGGCGACAAGCACATCTTAGGCCGCGCAGTAGCGGGCCACGATGTCAAGGAGTGCGTCTATCGATACCGGCTTGTAGAGGATGTGCTCAATCCGAAGCGTGGTTCGTAATGTCTCGGCGTCCCCAGCGCCCGTGAACACAACCACGGGAATGTGGGCGATGGTTGGATCGTCCAGCTGGCGCTCTCTGAACCACGAACCGTCCGACACCGGCATCCACAAATCGAGAACGACGAGGCGAATCCCTGGCTCGTTCCGTAGCATCGCCAGGCCGTGGGCACCGTTCCTCGCCTCGCGTGTGTCGTAGCCCCGCAATTCGAGCAGCTGCCCGAGTCCGTGCCGCGTCCCAGCCGCGTCATCGATGATCAGCACCGTTGGGCGTAGAGACATAGACGGTGGCTAGCGTAACGATCGCGCTTGATACCTGTTCCCTCGCTCACGTCGCGATTCCCGCAGGAATGCCACGAGGACATCACCGTTCGGCACGCGCCCAAATTGTAACGTCGATTGGATAGCAGGTCGTGTTGTTCCACGGGCCGCAGAGCGCCAAATCCATCATTTCTCGCAGCGAATGCACCGTGCGGTTTTTTGCTTCGAAATCCAGGTGCCATGCACAGGGCGAGAGACGTGTTGGCCCCTGTTCTCGGCTGGCGTTAGGATCGGGGCTGCTCTTGAGTGCGAAATGGGTGACGTGATGACTGCGGACAACGGCGCCCACTGGTGGAAGTCGTTTCTGATTATCGCAAGTACGGGCTGTAGGCGCGATCAACTAATCTATCGAATCCGGGCCCTGCGATGTGGAATGCGTTGACCGGCTCGGACCGTGACGTTCAAACAGCGACTATTGATGTGCATCGCACTTGCCTGCTGAACGCAGACTCATGTTAATGCACGAATGCGAGCGCAACGCCGATGCTTAACCTCGCTGCGAACCTGTCCTTCATGTTCGGGGAGGTCGAATTCCTCGATCGATTCAAATTGGCCGCTGCCAGCGGCTTCCGTGGCGTCGAATATATGTTTCCGTACGACTACGACGCCATCCAGCTCCGCGAGACCCTGGATGAACATCGCCTCACGCAGATCCTTTTCAACCTTCCTGCGGGAAACTGGGCGACGGGAGAGCGCGGGATCGCATGTCACCCGAACCGGGTGCCGGAGTTCCGCGATGGCGTCGCGCGTGCCCTCGAATATGCCAAGGTGCTCGGGTGTACTCGAGTGAATTGCCTGGCCGGCATCGTCCCACCGGGCGTCGACGATGCCGCGTGGCGCGACACGCTTGTCAGCAACCTCCGTTTCGCTGCCCAACGCTTCGAGTCGGCCGGGATCACGCTGCTGGTCGAGAGCATCAATACCTCCGATGTTCCCGGATTCGCGCTCCATCGCACGAGGCAGGCTATCGAGGTGTGCGCGGAGGTCGCGTCTGTCAATCTGCTCTTACAGTACGACGTGTACCACATGCAGCGAATGGGAGAGGACGTGGTGGGGACGATATCCCGCGAGCTCAGTTCGATTGGGCACATCCAAATCGCGGACGTCCCCGGTCGTCACGAGCCAGGAACGGGTTCGATCGACTTCGTGGCCGTGTTCGAGGTCCTCGAGAGGCTCGGCTACTCGGGTTGGATCGGATGTGAATACACACCCGCTGGTCGAACGGTCGATGGGCTTCGGTGGCTGACACAGTTTCGCCAGGCTATCGGCGGTGTCTAGTGGCGTGCCACGTTGACGCCAGTCGCACGCGCTGCTCCGCTATTGGCCAGTTCGGTATTCACCGCTCCTGCGGAGCTCGCGTTCCACATCCTGCTGTGACCACTTATCACGCAGGACCTTGTCAACATACCCACGACTCCCGGCGTCCGGTTCGCGATTGAGGACCGCCTGGTACGCGCGACGGACAATCTCCTGCGCCTTGGCGTAGGTCATGGTGCTGTTTTCGCGGTACTCCGGACTCTTCCGCAAGGCGTCGCGAACTTGTCCTTCGGTCCAGCCGTCGTCGATGATGCGGCTCCGGTAGAGACGCAGGCCCGCGGAATCGGGTTCCCGGTCGAGGATGTCCTGGTACGCCCGCCGAACAATTCGATCGGGGTTCTCGTTCCGCCCGTACTGCCCACCTCCCGATTCCGGCCGGACTCGGATGGAGGAGATCAGATCGTTCCAGCCCTCATCCCTCAGGTTCTTGACGTCGGCATCGAATCGGTTCGAGCGTCCCGAGAATCGAGCGTCCTTGAACACAGTGACTCCCACTCGACCAAAGAGTCTCAGGGAAGAAATGCGATCGTTCGTCCCGCTCGGGACCTTATTGATATCGTCACCAGGCCCGAGGCAGAAATAGTCACCGCGGAAATTCGTGTCATTGTAAAAACAGGCTCCCTCCCGCGGAAGACTCCCCCGGCCCCAACGCTGCGCCAATGCGGTAGAGGAAGTGGCAAGTAGCCCGAGACAGGCAAGCAGAATCGTCTTTCTCATAGCCATACAACATCGATCCTCACGATTTGCGGTCAATCAGGTTCAGACCCAATCCAACTGACGTGCCACTATTAAATTCGACAATTTCCACCGATTTCTGTAGACACGAGCGGATTCAGACGCGCCGCGGCGGCCCCCAGACTCCGCATGCTGGTCGTGTCTGTCCTCGGCAGGCGGCACTCGTGTCGGCGGCCACATCGCCGTTCACGCCCGAGCAGAAAGCCAAGGCGATGTTCAGCTTCGACGATGCGGAGCGGTTCGTCTGGCAGGAGTCGCCGGGCCCCCGCGCAGGGGTCGTGCTCAGGGACCTCAGCGAGGCGCAGACGAAACTCGCACTGAATCTCTTGAGAGTCAGCGTTGGTGACGGCGGCTATCAGAGAATCGAGGCGAGCAGAGCCCGCGAAACGGTGCTCAGCGCGCAACAGAAGACGCCAGAAGGTCAGGCCCTGCGTCATCCGGATCTTTTCTATGTGGGAATCTTCGGCACGCCCTCGACCACGAACCCCTGGGGATGGACCTTCGAAGGCCATCACATCTCCACCCACTTCACGATCCGCGGCAACCAGGTTTCGACGACACCCATGTTCCTCGGCTCGCAGCCGAACGACCTGCCGGCTGCGAAGCTGGAAGGAACCGCCCTGGCGGCGGCCCAGAAAATTCCGCCCGCGCTAGCCGGGCGCATCCTGGGGCCGGAAGAGGACAAGGGCCGCGCTCTGGTGCAGTCGCTGGACGCGAAGCAGAGAGGGATGACCGTCTTCCCCCGCACCGAGAAGCGGGACGCGGATATGCTTTCGGGGATTAATACTCGACGAGTGATGCCACTGAGCTCACCAGGACTACCGGCGCGACAGATGAACGCCAAGCAGAAGGCGCTGCTCGTCGCGCTGGTCGAGGAATATCTCACCCGGATGCCGGCCGACGTGGCCGCCGACCGCCGCCGCCGTCTGCTCGAGGGCGCGGCGCTCGACGACACTACCTTCCAGTGGGATGGCAGCACAGACCCCGGCCAGGCGCATGCCTATATCGTTCAGGGGTCGACGTTCTTGATCGAATACGCTCAGAACCGGGGCAACAGCGTCGGTCACGTCCACACCATCTGGCGTGATTTCAACGGAGACTTCGGAACCGACATCGTCGGCACTCGGTGACTCTCGAAGGGTCCCGATCGACCCGGATCGGGACCCTCCTCTCTCCACAATAGATTGAATTCGCTCACTTCTTTGGCGTTTTCACGCATACTCACAGACACACTGGCGCGCGTCTCGATCAGCGCGGCCAGTTGTGATCGAACCCGCCCGCTAGTTCACGATTTCCGCATTACCTTTTGCCGACGGGAAGTCCGGACTATGGCCCGCGCGTCGTGGGATAAACTGGCCCGCGGCCATGTCCACGAACCCCGCCCTCGCCCTCAAGAATCCCCCACCGGCCCGCATGCGGTGGGCGGTGCTCGTTGCGATCAGCGTCGCCATGTTCGGCAACTACTACGTCTACGATTCCATCGCGCCGCTGGCCGACTCGCTGCAGCGGCTGCTCGGCTTCAGCGACACGCAGATCGGCACCCTCAACGCGATCTACAGCCTGCCGAACATCGTCGTGGTGCTCATCGGCGGAGTCATCGTCGATCGGTTTGGCACGCGTCTCTCCACGCTCATCTTCGCCCTCATCTGCTTCGTCGGCGCGGTCGTCACCGCCAGTTCACCGTCGTTCCCGGTGATGGCAGCGGGCCGCCTGATCTTCGGCGTCGGCGCCGAGTCGATGATCGTGGCGATTACCGTCGCCATCGGTCAGTGGTTCGTTGGACGGCAGCTGGGGTTCGCATTCGGCGTCAACTTGAGCATCGCCCGTGCGGGATCGTACAGCGCGGACTATTCGACCACCTGGTTCAAACCGTTGTACGACCAGGGATGGCAGCCACCGTTGTGGCTCGCCGTCGGTATGTCCCTGGTCGCGGTGTGCGCGTGCCTGGTGTACTACGTGATGGATCTCCGTATCGCGCGCCACTACGACACGCCCCAGCCTTCAGTATCGGACCGCTTCGTATGGAGCGACCTGTGGCGCTTCGATCGATCGTTCTGGTACGTGGTCGGGCTGTGCGTGACGTTCTATTCCGTCATCTTCCCGTTCCGCAGCACGTTTGCGATCAAGTACTTTCAGCACGCCCACAGCGTGTCGTTGCAGGAAGCCGGGGCCCTCAACGGCTACGTGTTCCTCGCCGCGATCGTGGCCACACCGCTGTTCGGACTCATGGCGGATCGCGTCGGCCGGCGCGCCGCGTTCATGGCGTTCGGGTGTGTCCTGCTCGCGGCGGTGTTCCCGATCCTGGCGTACACGAACCTGAACCTCTGGGTCTCGACCGTCATGATCGGCATCGCATTCTCACTGGTGCCGGCCGTGATCTGGCCGGCCGTACCGTACCTCGTCGAGCCGAATCGGCTGGGCACCGCGTATGGGCTGATGACGATGGTGCAGGCGATGGGGCTGACCGTGATCAATCTGGCCGCCGGTGCCTTGAATGACGCCAGCGGCGCGAGCGCGGACAATCCCGCAGGCTACACGCCGATGTTGTGGATGTTCATGTTCCTCAGTCTGTTCGGGTTCGTGTTCGCATTCGCGTTGCGCACACGAGAGATGGGGCCTCACGGACACGGCCTGGAATCGACCCGCGCCGGCGCCGCGTGATTTGAGGCGACAACGTGCTGGGTCGCCAGTCAACACTGCGGCGTTCATCGCGCGTCACGAGCCCAAATGAGCGGTACGCGTCAATGGTCCTCATCGATGCCGCAGGTGTAGTTCAGGAGCATCTCGACCGTGATCAGCGTTAAGGCGCTCGAGTCGTGGAGGCATTGGCGAATACCGCTTTGATCGCGGCTTGCGCGCATTCGTCATCCTGGTTCCCGATGCCTCCGCCAGCGCCGATCGCGCCCACCATCTCGTTGCCGATGAAGATGGGAAACCCACCCGGCTGGGCAAAATCGCCCATCCATTCTGGCGCGCGGTTGATCTGCTTGTTCACGC
>Ga0137452_1000348_pt1 | contig 13742 bp, 13 predicted proteins | sample EasRivERMGT513_2_FD_102312 | JGI IMG/M metagenome (GOLD analysis project Ga0137452, IMG submission 102312) | Soil microbial communities from meander-bound floodplain in the East River, Colorado, USA - East River MetaG ERMGT513_2 | ecosystem: Environmental > Terrestrial > Soil > Floodplain ...
GCGCTTGAGCGGCCCCGAAGGTCGCGCGGGGCATGGCGGCCCCCGCAGCCAGGCCCAGCATGCCGGCCATGGAAGCGCGTCTCGTGATCGTCGCCATAAAATCCTCCTGCTCGCGCGGGCGCGAATTCTCCCGGGAAACATATCAGCCCCGTGGGAGGAAAAGCTACGGCGGCAGCCCTATCGCTCGCCCAGAAGGCGCCTGGCGCTCTCCAGCAAGTGCTGGACGCTTCTATTGGCGCGCGCATAGCGGGCGATCTGGTGCATGTGTTCCCGGGTAAGCCCGATCGAGGCCAAGGCGACGCCCGCAGGTATGCCTCTCGCGATCGCCTGTTGGGCCTGGAGCAAGTTTGCTTCGAGCAGATACCGCCAAAGGAACGCCAACCTGGGCGGCAGTCCCTTGCTCATCGGATAGCTGCGGACAAACAGGAGTCCGGAGCGCCCCCCACTGCTCCACACGACGCGTGCAAAGTGCGCCACGCGGTTGCCCCTATCGAGCAGGATCGTCTGCGCGCCGGCCGGCAGCGTCTTGCACAGAGTGATCGAAGCGCCGCGAGGGTTGATGTCACGGATGATGCAGTCCGATGATCCCTTGCCGTCGAGGTCGACGAGAATACCGCTCAGGAACACGTCCTTCCGTAGCGGCCTGCGCTGTTCGGAGGGGTTGGAGCTGGCGGCGGCGATCGCAGTGCCGGCCATGCTACGACGGGTTCAGCAGCCGCTCGGCGATCAGCAACAGCCGGAGAAACCGTTCGTCGCCGGTTGCGTGCCGGGCCATCTGATGGATGTGCTCTTTGGTCAATCCGGTGGACCCGAGGGCAGCTTTGATGGCGACGCCGCCGGCGACGGCGCGCCGGACCTGCGCCAGCTTCGCTTCGAACTGAAGCCTGAAGAGGAATTTCAGGTTGGGCGGCAGGCCGAGGCCCATCGTGTAGCTGCGGGTGAACTGCAATCCGGAGCGATCGTCCTTGCTCCAGGCGACTCGCGCCTCATGCGCGTTGTTGTTGCCGACGTCGATCAGGAAGACCCGCGTGTTGACGGTCAAATTGCCGCGACTGACTGCTGCGCCTTGCGTATGCATGTCGTGAACCGTGCACTCGGCGGCGGCCTCGCCGTTGGCGTCGCAGAGCACGCCCGTCAACAGCACGTTCTTCCGTACGAGCTTGCGCTGCTCGGCGGGATCGGGTGCAGGCTTGGGAACACTCTTGCTCATCTGACACGTTGAACGGGATTCGGATCGGATTATCCATAATTTGAATTAACGCCACGTATGCTTCCCAAGTCCCATGCGAAGCCCGTTCCATGCAATTTGAATCAAAGTGCGAACCGAGCGCGCCAAGGCGTTCAAACGACTGCGAGTTCCCTCCGCCCTGAACCTGTCATAGTCTCGATCCTGGTGGGGTTCGGGTGAGAGATGAGCGACGAGAAGGTCTTCGCCAAGTGCGCGTGGCGGCTGATCCCGCTGATGGGACTGCTTTACGCCGTCAATCTGCTCGACCGGATCAATGTCGGCTTTGCTGCGCTTACGATGAACCAGGACCTCGGCTTCTCGCCGATCGTGTTCGGTTTCGGCGCGGGCATTTTCTCGATCGGCTTTCTCGTCTTCCAGGTGCCTTCGACGATCATGCTGGAACGGATCGGCCCGCGGCGCTGGATCGCGATCATCCTGACGGCATGGGGCGCGCTCTCTGCTGCCGGCGCTCTGGTGCAGGGTCCCATGAGCTTCTACGTCGTGCGGTTCCTGCTCGGTGTGGCCGAGGCGGGCTTCTTCCCCGGCATGATCCTCTACATGTCGTTTTGGTTTCCGCGCGCCTATCGCGCGCGACTGATCGCGACCTTCATGATCGCGGTTCCGATCTCGCGCATTTTCGGCGGCCCGCTCTCCAGCATCATCCTGCAGATGGACGGTGTCGCCGGTCTTGACGGCTGGCGCTGGCTGTTCCTGATCGAGGGCTCACCCACCTGCCTGCTCGCGCTCGCCGTGCTGAAATTCCTGCCTGATGGACCCGCGCAGGCGTCTTGGCTCTCGGGTGACGAGAAGACGATGATCGCGACCCGCCTGGCCGCCGAAGACATACCGGTCCAGCGCGAAGTCTGGCCCGCGTTGCGCGATCCGCGCGTGCTCGCGCTCGGTCTTGTCATCTTCGGCACGTCCCTCGGGAGCGACGGCCTCAGCCTCTGGCTGCCGTTGATCGTACAGGGCATGGGCGTCTCGAACTTCGCCAACGGCTTCGTCGTTGCGCTCCCCTCGATCGCGGGCGCGTGCGCGATGCTCTTGTGGGCGCGCTCGAGCGACCGGCGTGGCGAACGGGTTTGGCACGTCGCGCTCGCCGAGCTGTTCGCGGCATCGGGTTTCGCGCTCGCCGCCTTCGCACCTTCCGATCCGCTCATGTTCTTGGGCCTGATCCTCGCCGTCGTCGGCATCAACGCCGCCTATGGGCCGTTCTACACGCTGCCCTCGACGTTCCTCGGTGGACCTGCGGCCGCGGGCGGCATCGCGCTGATCTACTCGATCGGCAATCTCGGCAGTTTTGCAGGACCGATGATCCTCGGTATCTCCAGCCAGGAGACAGGCGATTACTCCGCCAGCATGCTTGTCTTCAGCTTTTTCCTGATCGTTGCCGCGACGACTGTGCTGCTTCTCGGCCGCACGGCCGAGATCCGTGCCGCCCTTACTGCGCGCAGCTGATGTGTCTTATCGACTATAACTGTGTCCCACCTCCCCTTGGTGGGGAGGTCGAAGCGCCTCCCGCGTGCCCCGCACGCGGGCGAATGAACAGATGGCGCGCAAAGCGCGCCAGGGCGCGACAGCGCGAGGCGCTTCGGGTGGGGGGATTCTTTCAGCTGCAATTCCAGAGCCGCTGCAGCGCACTCTCCACTTCGCGTGCCGACTCCATCCGGCACAGCGTTCCGCGTGCCGCGCGGCGCCTATCCGCTGAAGTAGGGGAGGGCGCCTGCTCGATGTACCAGCCGAGATGCTTGCGGAAGATCTTCAGGCCCAGCACGTCGCCATAGAACCGCATCGAGTCGGCGAGATGATCGAGCACGATCGACAGCCGCTCGGTGAGACTTGGCTCCTTGGCATCATCGTTGGCGGCAAGTGCCCTGTCGATCGCCGCCGCGATCCACGGCCGGCCATAGGCGCCGCGCCCGATCATCACTGCGTCTGCTTGCGATTGCGCGAGTGCCTCGCGAGCCGAAGCCGCATCGGTGATGTCGCCGTTGACGATGATGGGAAGCGACGTCGCCGATTTCACCTCGCGCACCGCGCGCCAATCCGCCGTGTCCTTATAGAACTGCTGGCGCGTGCGGCCGTGCACCGTGATCGCCTTGATGCCGGCGCGCTCGGCTCTGGCGGCAAGCTCGGGCGCGTTCTTCGTCGCATGATCCCAGCCGAGCCGCATCTTGAGCGTTACCGGACGCGACGTCGCGCCGACCGCCGCATCGATCAGGCGCTCGGCATGATCGAGATCGCGCATGAGCGCCGATCCCGAAAGACCGCCGGTCACTTCCTTGCACGGGCATCCCATGTTGAGGTCGATGATGTCGGCGCCCGCTTCTTCCGCGATCTCGGTCGCGCGCGCGATCCAGCGCGCCTCGCGCCCGACAAGCTGGATGACGGTCAGCGGGAGTCCGTCTCCCACCGCCGCGCGCCGCACGACATCCGGACGCCCACTCACGAACGTCTCGCATGCGACCATCTCGGTCGCGACATAGGCAGCGCCCAGCCGCGACGCCGCACGCCGGAACGGCAAATCCGACACGCCGGTCATCGGTGCCGTCAGCACGCGGCCCGGAATCGCGACATCACCGATGCGCAGTCTCGGATGCAATTCGGTCATGTCAAAGCACAAGCCATTTTCGCAGGGAGTACACGAGTCCAAGGGGCTAGTCGAGCAAGCCGGGCAATGGGCCCGCCCGCGGACAAGTGTGACCGAACTCACAAATCGCCGGTGCGAATAGGCACGGAAACAATCCGTCGGCACCGATTGTCTACGAATACTGGTCGAGGACCACCCGAGGCGAGGGGCAAAGATGGCAACGCAATTCGCAATGAAGCTCGCGCAGATCGCCCAGGATCTGCACGATGAATTTCACCTGACGACCGAGAACGATCCGCCGCTTTCCAAACAGATTCAGAAGTTTTGGACCGACATTGGGTTTTCTTTTCCCGGCGTCGATCAGCCCTGGTCGGCCGTATTTGTCTCGTTCTGCGTGAAGCAAGCCGGGGCCAAGGCATCGGAGTTCAATTTCAATCCGGCGCACTCACAATTCGTCAATGCCGCCATTCAAAACGGGCTGTCGAACTTGGGTGTCTTCCGCGGCCACGATATCACCGGCCACGCGCCCAACATCGGCGACATCATCCACGTGAACCGCAACGGAAACACCTTCGACTTCGACTTTGCGCGCACGCATAAGAAGTACAACTCCCACTCGGCGATTGTGGTCGAGGTCGGAGTCGACCCCGGTGGCCCCTTCGCGTTGACCATCGGCGGCAATGAGAGCGACTCGATACGGTCGTCGCTCGTGCGGTTGACCAACAGCGGGTTGATCAAACAAAGGCCCCGCAACCCCTACATCTGCGTCATCGAGGATTTGAAGTAGGGGCGGTCGAACCGCCGCAGCTCACAGTGCGACGGCGGATCAGCGCGAAGCGGTTAGCACCGCCCGCGCCGCGTTGCGACCGGCAGCCCCGCTGATGCCGCCGCCTCCGTGCACGCCATTTCCACCGAGGTAGAGCCCATCGATCGGCGTCCTGTGGTTCGACCAGCCCGGCAGCGGTCGCATGAAAAACATCTGATCCAGCATCAGTTGCCCGTGGTTGAGGTCGCCTTCGGTCAGCCCATAAATCTTCTCGAGATCGAGCGGCGTCAACGACCTGACTTCGCGGATGGACGATTTCAGCCGAGGGAACACACCTGCGGCGATGTCGATCGCGCAACGTTCCAGCACCGCGCGCTCCTGTCCCCAATCGCCCTCGCGCAACGCATAAGGCGCAAACTGGAAGTGTATCGACACGACGCGCTCATCAGTCGTGATTTCGAGATAAGGCTTCGTGGACATCGCGCCGTACTTGGCCGAATCGTAAGCACGCTCCAGATACCGGATCGACGGCGCGACCACCAGCGTCCCTTTCGGCAAGCCGTGGCTGCCGTCTGTCAACAGATGCATCTTGGCGACCGCGCCGCGCATCTTGATCGACTGCGTGTGCCAGACGAACTCCGGCGGGAGCTCGGGTGCGCCGACGAGATCGAGCAGTGTGTGGCGCGGATCGGCCGCGGAGATGGCACTTGGTGCGACGATCTCCTCGCCGCTGGTCAGTCTTACACCGCGAATGCGGCTGTCGTCGACGAGCACGGTTTGCACGCCTGCCGACAGCCGAATCTCTCCACCGCTCGCCTTCAGTGCCGCGGCAAGCGCATCGGCGATGCGACCCACGCCGCCTTGCACGCGCCGATGGCCCAATCCACCGCGATTGAGCCAGTTGTGCATCAACGTATATCCGGTCCCCGCCGACATGGGGCCGAGAGTCGATCCGTGGATCGCGACCGCGGCGATCGCGGCCCGCACTTGATCCGACTCGAACCACTCTTCGGTCAGCTCGAGCGCCGACATCGGAATGGCGCGGATCACGCCGAACATGTCCTTCTTTTTGAGACGCCGCAGCTTGAGGCCGAGCTTGGCGAGCGGCAGTCCGCCCGCGAGTCCTAACGTCTTCAAGCGCGGCATCGGCGTGCGATAGACCTCATCGAGGAACGCCGCCGCCTGGTTCATGAACGCCACGAACGCGGGCCAGCGTTCGGCATCGCGTTTGGAGAAATTGCCGATGGACGCCAGCGTCTGCTGATCAGCATCCGCCGTCAGGCGAAGCTCCCGCCCATTCGGCAAGATCGAAATCAATGGCTCGGTGACCGCTGCGGGCAATCCGTGTTGTGCGAGATTGAGATCGTTCACGATGTCCGGGCGCAGCTGACCGCCTGCGTGCAGCGTATCGACCTGCTGTCCATCGAAGAACGGCTCGCTCACCGCCTGGCCGCCAGCGACGGCGCGGCGCTCCAGCACCAACACCTTCTTGCCCGCCTTGGCCAGGTAGTTCGCCGCGGTCAGGCCGTTGAGACCCGCACCAATCACGATGACGTCGAAATTCGCCATCGCTCAGTTCCAATCCTTCAGCGCTTCTTGTGCCGCCATCTTGCCGGCCGCGCCCATGACGCCGCCGCCGGGATGCGCACCTGAGGCGCCAAAGTAATAACCGGGCAGCGGCGTGCGGAAATCGGCCCATTGCGGCGCCGGCCGCAGGAAGAACAATTGATGCAGCAACAGCTCGCCATGAAAGATGTTGCCGCCGGTGATCCCCGCGATGCGCTCGATGTCCTTGGGCGTGATCACCTGCTTGCCGACGATCGCGCGTCGGATGTTGGGTGCGTAGCGCTCGAGCGTGGAGATCACCGTCTCGCCGAACGCGTCGCGCTTCTGATCGTCCCAGCCCCCTTCGATGTCGTAGGGCGCGTACTGCACGAAGCACGACATGACGTGGTGACCGGGCGGCGCCATGTCGCGATCGATCATCGAGGGGATGATCGCGTCGATATAGGGCTGCTTCGAGAACTGGCCGTACTTCGCCTCGTCATAGGCGTGCTCGATGTATTCGATGGAAGGGCTGATCGAGATCGCGCCGCGATGGAGCGGACTTTCGCCCGGCAGGCAGGTGAACTCCGGCAGTTCGCTGAGTGCCAAGTTGACCTTGCCCGACGATCCGCGCACGCGGAAATTCTTGATCTGCGCCACGAACTCGTCAGGAAAGTGCTTGCCCTCGACGAACTGCAGGAAGCTGCGCTTCGGGTCCGCCGCCGACAGCACGACCTTCGCGCGCAGTTCGTCGCCGTTCTCCAACGCGACGCCGGCTGCACGGCCGTTCTTGACGATCACCTGGCCGACGGGCGCCCCCGTTCGTATCTCCGCCCCCAAAGCACGCGCGGAAGCAGCAATCGCCGCGGTCACGCCGCCATTGCCGTTCTTGGCGAAGCCCCAGGCGCGGAACGCGCCGTCGATCTCGCCCATGTAATGATGCAGCAGCACATAGGCGGTGCCGGGCGAGTAGGGGCCCAAGAACGTGCCGATGATGCCGCTCGCCGACTTGGTGGCCTTGAGCGCGTCGAGCTCGAACCACTCGTTCAGCAGATCGGCCGAGGATTGCGTGATGAGCTTCGCGATCCGGTACAGCTCTTTCTCGCTCAAGCTCTTTGCATACTTGCCGAGCTTGATGAGTCCTAAAAGGTCGCGCCAGGACATCGACGACGGATCGGGCGGCACCAGGCTGAGCACCGGTTTGATGGCCTTGGCCGCTCGCGCCATGACGAGGCTGTATTCGTCGTATGCTTCCGCATCCTTCGGCGAGTGGCGATAGAGCTCGCGCCGCGTCTGATCGTGATCCGCCCATTGCGCCAGGTAATCGCCGCTGTCCATCGGCGTGACCGTGCTCGGCAGCGGCAGGATCTTGAGCCCATGGCGCGGCAGCTCCAGCTCGCGGATGATCTCGGGACGCAGCAGGCTCACCACGTACGAGAATTCGCTGAACCGGTAGCCGGGGATGATTTCCTCTGTCACCGCTGCGCCGCCGACGACATCGCGACGCTCGAGGATCGCTACCTTCTTGCCGGCGCGCGCGAGATACGCACCGGCGATGAGGCCGTTGTGGCCTGCGCCGATCACAATCGCATCGTATTGATTGGCTGCCATGCGGGAGTCTCGACCGTCACCTTAATTGGTCGTGTAGATCACGACGATGGGAGTAGGGCTATCGCATCTGGGAACGAACGCAACTCTTTCATCCCACCTCCCCCTTGTGGGGAGGTCGAAGCGCCGCAGCGCTTTAGCGCGAGGCGCTTCGGGTGGGGGGCAGCGGCCATCAAACGCGCGATTGCCTGGAACATAAGGCAATGGTCACTTTCTTTTCTGCGGGGGATCGTAGAACGGCAACTTGACGACCTTGCCGGTCGCATGACGGCGATGGTGCTCCACCGTCACTTCCATGGTGAGCGAGGTCCCCGGCTCGTAATAGGGGCGCTGCAGATGGACCAGGGCAATGTACTTCTTCAAGACCGGCGACCAGGTGCTGGTGGAAGCGTAGCCGACCTGTTTTCCTTCGTGCATGACCGGCAAGCTCGCGCGCGCAGCCATCGCCGGGATCTGCGGCGGCAAGCCAACATCCGCGAACAGCCGCTCCAACCCTTCCCACGCGATTTCGAAGCCCATCAGCTTCCACGACGATCCTTCGCGCTTCTCGCGTTCCAGCGCGCGGCGGCCCACGAAGTAACCCTTCTTGTCGAGGTTTACGGCCCAATCCAATCCCAGCTCGAGAGGGCTCGATTGCTGTCCGGCGATCCACGCGTGGTTCGAGCGCGTGTAGTCGACATCGATCATGAAGAGGCCCGCCTCGACGCGTGCCACGTCCATCGCGAGGATGCCGCACGGCGTGATGCCGTAGTCGCGCCCCCCACCCATCAGCGCATCCCAAATGGGGAGCGCATGCTCGGCGTCCATCCAGATTTCATAGCCGAGGTCGCCGGTATAGCCGGTGCGCGAGATGTTGACCGGAACATTCCCGATGCTGGTGTGCATCAGGCGAAAATACTTCAGGTTATCGACGGGTTCAGCGCAGCAGTGGTTGAGAATGGTGCGCGACTTGGGACCCTGTAGACTCAACGCCGCCATCTGCTCGGTCACCTCGGTGATCGTCCCTTCCATGCCCACGGCGTTCATTGCAAGCCAGCGCAACGACGGCTCCGCGGACGTCATCCGGAAGCGCTGCTCACCAAGGCGCGCGACCGTGCCGTCGTCGAGCAGCTTTCCGTCCTCATCGCACCAGCCGGTGTAATAGACTTGGCCCACCGCCATTTTGTGGATGTCGCGCGTGGTCATCTTGTGCAGCAACCGCGCCGCGTCCGGTCCCTCGATGATGTATTTCATCAGCGGCGACACATCGATCAGCGCTGCGCTGTCGCGAATCGCCCAATACTCGTGATCGATCTGAAGCTCGTATGATCCGACGACGATGTGCCCCGCCCAGCGCCGCCAATTCTGCGCGATGCTCAGCCGCGACGTGCGCTCATGGAACGGCGTGTGTTTCAGCTGAAGCGTGTCAAGCATGCGACGCCGTCACCACGCGCTTGGCTTCTTCGGCGCGTTGAACTTCGCGAACACCGCGCGATTCTTATTGTCCTCCATCAGGAACGAGAGATTCGCCATCGCCTCCAGCCCAAGCCCGCGCGGAAACCCGGTCTCCGCATCGGCGGTGATCTTGTTGTAGGGCGTGCTCGAGATCTTGTCCCATTTGCCGACCGGCTTCTTGATCTCGAGCACGACCACCGTCGCCTTCGGGATAAGCCGCACGATCGCTTCTTTCGGATTGTTCGGCTTGGTCAGGCACAGCTCTTCGCCGACCTGCTGCCAGCCGTTTTTCACCGCCCACTCGGTCAGCTCTTCCTTGGTCATTCACTTCTCCGTCGCCGCCATTGTTGTGCTATGGGGAGCGCCATTATTCTACCCCGTATAGACAACCGCTTTGGAGAGGGCCATGACGAAACTGGGATATTTGCTCGCGGGCTGCACGCTGGCGGCGCTGCTGACAGCATCGGCCGCCTCGGCGCAAAGCCACCCGGAGTTCATACCCTTGGGTCGCGTCAGCGCCGCCCTCTACAAGCCCGACAGCGGCCCCGCACCCCACATCGCGTTCCTCGTCGCGCACCGGAGCGGCAACAACCTGAACAACATCGCCTGCCGCGAGCTCTCGAAGCGCGGGTTCGCCGTGCTCTGCTTCAACACGCGCTACATCAACAACGACACGATCGCGGAAGCGGAGACGGTCGCGCTCGACGTGAAGACCGCGGTCGATTACGCCCGCACGATTCCGGGGATCACGAAGGTGATCCTGCTCGGCCATAGCGGCGGCTCGCCGCTGATGAGCTTCTACCAGGCCGTGGCCGAGAACGGCGTCTCCTATTGCCAGGGCCCGAACAAGCTCGCGCAGTGCGGGCCCGAGCTCGCCGGCATGAAGCCGGCCGACGGCCTCCTCTTCGCCGAGGGCCATGCCGGCGACGGCCTGCAAACGCTGCGCGGCATCAACCCCTCGCTCTCGATCGTCGACGGCAAGGTCAAGGTCGATCCCTCCCTCGATCCGTACGATCCCAAGAACGGCTACAATCCGAACGGCGCCTCCAAGTTCTCGAAGGAGTTCCGTGACCGCTATTACGCGGCGCAGTCGCGCGTCATGAACGAGCAGATCGCCAGGGTGCAGGCGCTCGCGGCGCGCATCAAGAAGGGCGAGCACATCTATCCCGATGACGACCTCATTCTGGTGCCGTTCAGCAAGCAGGAAGGAGCGGCGCGTCTCGACCTCTTGGATCCGAGCGTGCCCGAGACCATGAGCACGCGGCGGCCGCAGAAGCTGCTCAAGAACGACGGCTCGATCGTGACTCAAATCGTGAAGAGTATCGAGCCGCCGCACCCCGAGATGGCGAAGCTCAACCGGACCTTCGACGACGGGACGAAGGTGCAGACGTTGAGATCCTATCTCAGCACCAACGCCGTCAAATCGACCGACTCGATCGACGGCATCGATCACTGCTCGACCAACAGTTCGGCGGTGTGCGCCGTGCAATCGATCAAGGTGCCCACACTGATCGCGGCGATGGGCGCCTACCACCTGCTGCGCGACGAGGAGCTGATGTATGACCGCGCGGCCGCGACCGATAAGGACTACATCGTGATCGAGGGCGCCGAGCTGAACTACACCGCCTGCAAGGAGTGCGAGACCACGCCCGGCCAGTATGCCAACTCGGCGAAGAACATGTTCGACTACATCGAGAAGTGGGCCAAGGCGCGGTTCTAAGCGCGCCCGCCCGGAGGGGGGATACGTGTTCGAAGTCGCTTGGCTGCTCGTCGCGGCAGGTCTGACCTGCATCGCGCTCAGCATGTTCCTGCACGATATGAGGCGCCTTATGCGTCGCGAGCCCTTCACGATGCTCTTTTGGGGCGAGTTCGACGCGCGGCATCCCTGGTACATGTTCGCGGTCCTGGATTTCTTCGCGCCCTACGCACTCCTGTTCGTTGCACTGCTGGCGGCCCTGTCCTTCGCCACCCTGAACATGCTGGGCCTGCTCGGCTGAGAGGTCCCGAGACCCTGCTGATTTCGCTCTCAAGTTGCGCTAGTCTGACGCCAAACCCGAGCAGGATCGGGCGCTCCAGGGAGGACACCATGAAGAAGTCTGCGTTCGGTATCGTTATGATCTCGGCGATTGCGCTTTCCACGGCTCTCGCGCTGGCGCAAGGCAACTCCAACACCGCGCCCAACCCCTACAAGCCGCAGGAAGCATGGGCGAAGACCGCCATGGGCCGCAATTTCGGCTCCACCATCGGCATCAACGTCGACAAAGACGGCAGCTCGATGTGGATCTACGACCGCTGCGGCGGGAACGACTGCACCAACTCCAAGATCGCGCCGATCCAGAAGTTCGACGCCCAGGGCCGCCTCCAGATCGCGTTCGGCTCCGGCATGATCAACTACCCGCACGGCCTCTATGTCGATCGCGACGGCAACGTCTGGGTGACCGACAACCGCGGCACGCCGGCGCGCGACGGCCGTCCCGGCAAAGGCCACACCGTCTGGAAGTTCGCCCCCGACGGCAAAGTGCTGATGACGCTCGGCACGCCGGGCGTTCCGGGTGCCACACCCACCACGTTCAACGCGCCGTCCGACGTGATCCTGGCCCCCGACGGGACCATCTTCGTCGCCGACGGCCACGGCGAGATGACGAACGCGCGCATCGTCAAGTTCGACAAGGCCGGCAAGTTCATCAAGGCCTGGGGCTCGGCGGGCTCGCAGCCTGGCCAGTTCAACGAGCCGCACGGCCTCGCGATGGATTCGCAAGGGCGTCTCTTCGTCGCCGACCGCGCCAACAACCGCATCCAGATCTTCGACCAGGAGGGCAAGTTCCTGGCCGAGTGGAAGCAGTTCGGGCGTCCCTCCGGCATCTTCATCGACAAGAACGACATGCTCTATGTCGCCGATTCCCAATCGGGCCCGGAAGAGAACCCCGGCTTCAAGCAGGGCATCCGCGTCGGCTCGGCGAAAGACGGCAAGGTCGCCTCGTTCATCGAGGAGAGCCAGTATCTCGGCTCGCTCGAAGCCACCGGCGCCGACGATGCGGGCAACGTCTATGCCGGCTACACGGGCGCGCAGCGCTTCGGCCGCTTCCCGAAGTAGAAATCGGGAGTAGCGAATAGGGAGTGGCGAGTAGGGGCGCGCCTTGACGGGCCAGTTCCCCACTCCCTACTCCCCACTCCCTACTCGCCTTACTTCGAGCCGGAAGAGATCGCGCGCGATGAGCGCCGCGAACACGGGCGTCAGGACACCGACGAGGCGCCCGATATTGGTGCCCATGTTGCTCCCCAAGCCCAGGACGCCGAGCACGGCGCACGCGATGAGGAGCACGAACAGCTCGCGCGGCACGCGGCCCTGCTTCAGCCAGCGCGCGGCGCCGACCGTGATCGCGATCATCATCACGTTCTGGGAGACCAGCACCGGGACCACCAGGTCCCACGTGATCGCACCTTCGAGCATGGGCGCGATGAAGGGCATGAGCTGCGCCTCCTGGCCCGTCACGCCGATGACGGCGAAGCGCATCACCAGATAGAGCGCGAAGCAGGCGATCGCGGTCGCCAGCACGAACAGATTGTAGCGCCGCGAGCCGTGCCCGATGACGAAGGCCGCGCCCGCGATCAGGCCGAACACCACGGGGATCAGCTCGCGCTGGAAGATCGCGAGCACGAGCAGGCCCGCGAACGCCACGCGCGACTCGCGCGCATAGAGAAGGTAGAGCGCGGCGACGAAGAGCCAGGTGATCCCCTCGGTCAGGCCGGTGATCACGACGCTCTGCACATGGAAGGAGAGCACGGTGAGGAGCCCCGCCAGCAGCGGGAACACGAAGCCGCCCGTCTCGCGCTTCACGATCTCGCCCGCAAGTGCTGCGGCCGAGACGAGCCCCAGATAGTTCGTCGCGAGTGCGGCGAAAAAGATGCGCGGATCGTACGCCGCGTCCGCGAACGCGGTCTCGCTCGGGTAGTAGATGCCGGCCGCAAACAGCGCGTAGGTGAGGAGCGCGCTGATCTGGCGATAGATGAAGGGTGCCGCGGCCTGCGTGAAGTCCAGCGGGTTCTGGAACATCCAGTAGTAGGAGCCCAGGAAGTCGCGGTGCTGCACGAACGCGGGCTGGTAGAACTTGTACGAAAAATAGAGCAGGCCATAGCTCGCCGCGAGCAGCAGGACAAAGCGCAACAGGAACGACCGCATCGAACTCCCCTCGAGGCCCCAAGTTTACGTCACTTCACTCTAACCTTCCCCCCTTGTGGGGTTGAGGGCCGATCAGCGACAGCGGAGCTGGCGCAGGCCCGAACGTGCCCACTGCGCTGCGATAGCAGCGCGCACGTGGGCGGAAGGGGGGTGATGCACCAGCTCGACGCACCATCCCATAACCCACCTCCCCCTCGTGGGGAGGTCGAGCCGCCGTAGCGCGTAAGCGCGAGGCGGTTCGGGTGGGGGGATATCCTCCGCGCTTCGTCTGTATACGGATATGGCTACAGCAGCGTCTTGATCGGCGCGTCCAGGGTCTCGGGCTTCACGGAGGAGCCGTAGCGCGCGACCGGCTTGCCGTCGCGGTCGACCAGGAACTTGGTGAAATTCC
>Ga0137452_1000349_pt1 | contig 13740 bp, 13 predicted proteins | sample EasRivERMGT513_2_FD_102312 | JGI IMG/M metagenome (GOLD analysis project Ga0137452, IMG submission 102312) | Soil microbial communities from meander-bound floodplain in the East River, Colorado, USA - East River MetaG ERMGT513_2 | ecosystem: Environmental > Terrestrial > Soil > Floodplain ...
AGGACGGCGGCGGCAAAGATAACGGTGATTGGTTGTCGCATGGAAGCCTCCAGGAAATCGGGAGTACTCTTCCACGGCGGAGGGCGTGAGTCAACACTTCAAGCCACGAAGACACGAAGGGCTTCTTCCAAAGCCCTTTTCTTCGTGTCTTCGTGCCTTCGTGGTTCAGTCGCGCTGGATGTTGACGGCGAGGACCGCGCGGCGGTTGAGCCGGCGCGTTTCTTCCTTGGCGTTGTCGTATTTCGGGCGCTCTTCGCCATAGCTGACGGTCGTGAGCCGCGCGGCCGCGATGCCGCGGTTCGTCAGATAGTCGCGGACTGCGCTGGAGCGGCGTTCGCCGAGCGCCAGGTTGTACTCGGTCGTGCCGATGTTGCACGTGTGGCCTTCGATCTGGATGCGAAGCGTCGCGTTGTCCTGCAGCGCCTTGACCGCCGAATCCAGAAGCGCGAGCGCTTCGGGCCGCAGCGTGAACCGATCGAAGTCGAAATACACATCCTCGAACGTGAAGCTGCGAACGGGCTCACTGCTGCGGTTCGCGGCGGTCGTTCCGGTTCCACCCCCTGGGACGTTGCCCTCGCCCGTGGTGCCCTGCTGCGCAGCGCCGCCTCCGGCGGGTCCGCCGGCAAATGACGCGCCCGCGCCGGGCCCGCCAAACCCGCGGCCGCCGATGCGCTCGACCAGCGTGTCTCCATACGTCACTGCGTCGCGCGCCATCGTGACGCGGACCAGCGAGCTCTCGTCAAGCGTGGTCACGACGATGGCCTCGGCGAAATTGACCGGCGGCACGTCATCGATCCGCAGATTGCGATAGATCGCGTAGCGCGCGCCGACAGCCACGCCGTCCTTCTGGCCCCGGTCGATGACCATGAAGTCGCGGCCGCCGCCCGTGGCCCGGCCGCTTTCGCCGTACAGCACGCGCGCGGTCTTCGTGAAGTCGAGCGTGCCCGTCGCGTCGGTCCGGTCCACGTACGGCGGGAGCACCGGCTCCACGTACGGCTCGAGGAAATCGCCCGTCTCGATGCCGTCGCAGGAAAACTCGACCGCGGCGATGGCCGTCCTGTCGGTGGCCGCGACGATGCGAACCCATCCTTCCGTGTCGCGGGCTCGCGGAGCCCCGTGGAACTCCATGCTCCGCCGGACGAAGTAACGCTGGCCAAGCTGGATGCCGCGGTCCGTGCCCGAATCGATCACGACCTGCTCGCCGATTCCGAGCAGTCTCTTGGGGCTTGGATTCGTGGCGCCAATCACTCGAAGGGCATCACCGGATCGACCGCCCGCAAGCGGTGCACAGCGGGCCGCCGTTCTGATGGCCGGAGAAATTTCCTGAGCCGCCGATGAAGCCGCCGAAAGGGCGGTCATCATCAGCACGAGCGCAAACGGATGTGTTTTCGTCACCACGTGCCTCACGAGATCTTTCGCGGGGGTAGCAACTTGCATGCCCCTGAAACCCTGCAAACTGCGGCGCAGTTTTTCCGAAGGACTCGACGCCTACTGGCGTATCGGCGCTCGACGAGGAGTCAAATATATCTCCCGCGATGACGATTCTGGTATCCGAGCCGCGGGCGCGAAACTGTGCAGGCGTGAACCGCAGAGGACACAGGGGAAGGCCTTACCCCGGAGGTCACGGCTCTTCCATTACGACTACGACAAATCGGGTCGGATCACTCCCATCGCGCAAAATCTGTTGACGATGTCGAGGACGAAGGGCCAGAGAGTGGGCATGGTCGATTCGATGGGCGCCATGCGCTGGAGGACCTGCGCGCGCGTGATCTGATAGCTGCTCCAGCTGCCGCCGCCCGCATATGCGTTCTGCAGCAGCGGCTGCAATCGATCGAGGGCGTTGGCGAAACGCGACTCGAGCGTGGCCTGCGCTTCGAATTCCTCCCACAGCGCGCGCAGCCGCGCGCACTGATCGTCCGGCAGCTGGCCGAAGATGCGATCGGCCCCCTCGCGTTCCCGAGCGGCTTTCGACTCGTTGGCCACGACGTCGTACGCGAACGTGTCTCCGGCGTCGATTTCCACGAGATCGTGAACGGCCATCATCTCGAGCACGCGCGTCAGGTCGACCGGCTCGTCGACGTACTCCTTCATGACCATCGCCGCCAGCATCATGTGCCAGGAGTGTTCCGCCGAATTTTCAGGCCGCGACCCGTCCACGAGCGGCGTGCGGCGGAGAATGGATTTCAGCCGGTCGGCATCGACAAGAAAGCGAATCTGGCGGTCCAGGCGGTCGTCCGGCATCGGCCGGCATTATGCGGCCCCCGCGAGAAAACTGTACAGATCGGCTGGATCCGGCGAATTTCGATGCTCCCCTCGAAAGATGCCCATCCTGGCCGGCCGCCGACCGCGTATACTTTCCAGTCTCCAGGGGTGCCTATCTCCCCGGGAATGACTCGAATCCGAGAAGGAGGGCTCAACGTGAAACGGTCTCTTATCGTTGTTGGTGTCGTGTTGTTCAGTGCCGCTGTGCTGTCTGGCCAGCGGGGCGGGCCCAGCCCTGAAATGCAGGCGGCGCTTGCCAAACAGGAAGCGCTCGAGAAATCGTCACCGCGCCTTCAAATCAGCGAAGAGGTGCTCAACCTCGTCGTGCCGGGTCACACGATCGGAGAGGCCGTCGGCGTCGCCAAGAACTCGAAGGGCAATCTCTTCGTGTTCACCCGCAGCGGCAACTCCGGCCCCGTGCGTGGCAACACCGCCTCGCAGCTCTTCGAGTTCGGCCCTGACCTGAAGTTCATCAAGATGTGGGGCCAGGACAACTACGCAGCCGGGTTCGCGCACACCGTCCGCGTCGACAAGGAAGACAACGTGTGGATGACTGACGAAGGCACGAACATGGTCGTCAAGTTCAATCCGCAGGGCAACGTCTCGATGGTGCTCGGACGCAAGCCCGAGTCGCTCGACTATCTCGAGCGCTTCGTCGAGAGAGGCGAGAAAGACGAAGTTCGCTATCCGGCCGGCAGCGCCGGGACCTTCAACCGGCCGACCGACGTGGCGTGGGATCCGCAAGGCAACATCTTCGTGGCCGACGGCTACAACAACTCGCGCGTCGCGAAGCTCTCGAAGAACGGGACCTGGGTCAAAGCGGTGGGCACTCGAGGCGCCGGACCCGACCAGTTCAACACGGTTCACGGGATCGCGACCGACGCCAAGGGTCTCGTGTACGTGGCCGATCGCGGCAACCGCCGGATCAAGGTGTACGACGGCGACCTGAACCTCCAGAAGATGATCACGAGCGCCGCCGCGCCGTGGAGCGTCTGCATCACACCGGGCCCGACGCAGTACCTGTTCAGCGGCGACGGCAACGGCAAGCTGTACAAGATGGACCTCCAGGGCAACCTGCTTGGCTGGGCGCAGACGAGCGAAGGCCACGGCCAGAGCGGCTGCCTGATCCACGAGCTGCACTGCGAGTCTGAAAGCGTGATCTACAAGGGCGACTGCTCGACCTGGACGGTCGAGAAGATCACGATCAAGGGCACGACGCGGCCAACCGCGAACTAACGCACGTCACACCGCGCGCGGAGGGGACGGGCGACCGTTTCCTCCGCTCGTTTTTCTCCCCGCGAATCTCCACACCAGAAACGCCGACAGCACACCAAGCGCCACGAGCAGCTGACGCTCCGTCGACGTGTTGAACGGATCGGTCGCGACTTTCAGTTCGAGCCGCCGGCGGGTCCACCCGCCTCGCTGATACAGTTCGTCGTAGTGCTGCACCGCCGCGTCGTGCTCGGCGACCGCGTCAGGATCGTCGCCAATCCCGAACCCGAGCTGTTCCGGCAACACGGGAAGCTGGTTCCACGGATCGACCGCCCAATTTACAAATTTGGCAGCGAGGCTCCGATCCTCGGCGGGCGGCCACACAAACACGATAAACAGTGCAACGATGACAAGTGCCCACCACTGAAGATTGTTCGGCTGCCACATCGGCCGCACCTCGGTCCACAAGAGACTACCAGAGCCCGAAACCAGAGCTAAGATAGGTTCATGGCGAAGCGGGCGGCGGGCCTGATGTTCCTGCTGGTCTCAGTGAGCGCCGCTGTCGGCGCGCAGCAGGGATTTCTGCCGGCGTCGTTCCAGGGCGGCGCGATTCCGCAACTGAACGTGCTCTCGATCGAAGCGGGCGGCGGCCAGGTGCTGCTCGAGCTCACGGTGTCGCCAGACGGCACGGTGATCGGGAGCCGCCCTCTTCGGACCACGGCCTCATTCACCGAACGGATTCAGTCGACGTCGAGTGGCTGGCGCTTCTCGCCCGCCGAGGCGCTGCTCGATCCTCGAGATCAGCGGCCGGGCGGACCGATCACGCATCCGATCGAGTCGAAGGTCCTCGTGGCTGGCGTCTTCCGTCCGCCCACGATGCTGGGACCATCGATCGGCGAGCCCATCTCAGAGGCAAGCAACCCTTCAGACGAAATCCCTTTTCCACTGAGCGTCATTCAGCCGAATTACCCGCCGAACGCGCGTGACGCTGGCGTCGTGCTTGTCGAAGCGCGAGTCAACGCCTCGGGTGCTGTGATTGGAGCGGTGGTCAAAATCTCGTCGCCCGGGTTCGATTCGGCCGCACTCGATGCGGCCAGGCAATGGAGGTTTCGTCCGGCGAGAGTCGGCGGCCTTTTCGTGCCCTCGCTCGCATACATCGTGTTCGGCTTCCCGATGCCCCTGACGTTCGGTCCCGGCCCTGGCGGCGGGACCACGCCGGGAAACCACTGAACTCTAGAACCTGAACAACCGGTTGATCTTCACGACAAACGCCTTGTTCCGAAGGCCGGGATACCCCGGCGTGGTCGTGTCGCGCTCGTCGGTGTACACGACGAAGAACTCGCTGCCGGCCTGATACTCCCAGCGATATCGCAGGTTCGTGCCGTAGGTGTTGTCGGACGAGTTGTACTGGACCAGCGCGCTCGCAAACATCCTGGGCGAGAACGCGTAGTCGGTGCGCGCGCGAACGAGACGCGTGGTGAAGTCGCCGTGCGGCAGGCGCACGACGTTGATCGTCATGCTCGGCTCGACCGACAGCTGTTTGCGCAGGGCCACGCGGGCGCCTGAGAGATTCACGGCGGTCAGCGTGCCGTCGTAGAAGCCTCCCATCTGAAGCGAGATCGTGCCGGATGCGGGGCGCTGCTGGCCAAAGGCATAGGTGATCGTCGCGTCGTTGAAGTCGTACGCGCCGACGGGAATGGTGACCCCGGGAGCAATCGTGAACGGCTGCACCAGCAACTCGTAGTTTTTTGCGCCGTCGAGCGCGAAGTTGTCGCTGTTCTGAAACTCCGTGTTGAAGTGCGCGACCCACGTACGCGTTTCGGTCTGACCCGCGCCGTTCACGAAGTTCTCGACGCCACCCTCCCACGTGAACTTGCGAACCGATCGAATGTTCGTCGGCCGTGGGCTGAAGCGCAGCGATCCTGACGCGCGGCGGAAGTCGTCGCGCCGCACGAGACCGACCTCCGGGTTGAAATGATCACCGACCTTCAGATAGTCGGTCCTCGCGCCGTAACGGTCGCCGCCGTACTCGAACCGCCCCAGATAACTCTCGTCATCGCCTTTCAGTCCGGCGGTCGCGGTCTTCGCGTAGTACCCGCCGAAGTTGACGTTCTGATAGAACGAGAACGTCGAATCGACGCCGTACGCCTGGTTGCTTCCCGGTGTCGTCACCGATGCCGATCGGTTCGTGAACATGGCGCCGACGCTGCTCCGCCTGAGGATGTCCTGTTTGACGCGGAGCACGGTGAAGTTGGTCGCCGGCGTTTTCGAAATCGTTTCATCGCCGGTTTCGATGTTCATGAAGCCCAGGCCGACACGGCCGACTTTTCCCGTGACACGGCCGCCGACGTCGATCGGGATCACGCGATTCCGGTTCAGGCCGATGCGGCGGCTGTAGAACACCTGGGGCGCCACTGCGGCCACGCTGCCGCCGCTCCCGGGGACACCTGGCACGCCGCGTCCGAAGTCGAACAGGCCTCGACCTTCGAGGAAGAAATCGCGCTTCTCCGGATACGAGAGCGCGAACCGCGTGAGGTTGACCTGCTGCTCGTCGACTTCGACCTGCGCGAAGTCGGTGTTCACGGTCATGTCAGCGGTGAGGTTGGCGGTGATGCCGTACTTGGCGTCGAAGCCCCCTGTCGCGTCGGGATCGTTCTCGCGCGCGGGAGTGGAGGCGAAATCGGTCGTGACGCGGGTAATGCCGTACGGCTTGAGCTCGACGTTCCGGTTGGCCTTGGGCAGGCTGAGGCCGACGAGCGTGCCGGCCACCGACACTCGCAGGATGCCGCCCGGCACGCCGAAAGACGCGGGCACGGCCGTGAGATGCGTCCACTCGTTCTTCCGCCGGATCACGCGGCGGATGTTGATCCCCCAGACCTGAGACTCGCCCGCGCGATAGCGGATCGACTTGAACGGAATCATGAGCTCGACGGTCCAGCCGCCCTCGAAGCGGCCCGTCCTCACGTCCCACACCGGATTCCAGTCGGGGTTCAGGTTGCCTTCGTCGGTGATGGCCTGATCGGCCCGCGCGCCGAGCGGATTGGTATAGAAGAGGAAGCCGTTCCGGCGGTCGTAAAACGTGTCGAGGATCACGCCGAACGTGTCGTTCTGCCGCAACTGGTTCGTGTCGCGACGAAACTCGTTGGCCACCCATTTGTCGGGCGGCGCAGAGTCCCAGCATCGCGCGGCCACGTAAAAATTCTCCGCATCGAACATCACCCAGGCTTCGGTGCGTTCCGTGGCGGCAGTACCCTCGCGCGGCACCTGCTGGATGAAATCGCCGATCGACGGGACGTCGTTGTATACCGCTTCGTCGAGCGTTCCGTCGAGTCGAAGAGGCTGATCGAGCCGGATCGCGCGCACCGTGGCGTGGCCGGCCCCGTCGCGCGAGACCGTCGCCGGGGCGACCGGAGGCGGCGGATCGCTTCCCGACCTGCGCGCCGATGCCGTCGCCGGCGATTGCGGACCCGCGGCGAGCAGCGGCATCCCTGCGACGGCCACGACCGCGCCGGCGGTGAGGACGCACCGGCCGATCGCGTTTGAGATGATGTGCATCATGCGAAACACGCCAGGCGCGCTTCGTCGAACCAAGGGTGCGATCACGCGCGGGCCTTGCGGCTGCGGGTGGTCGGGACTGCGTGGTATTCGGGCAGCAGGAGCGATTGGCAGGCGGTCAGCACTTCCTCGCTGACTGGCGCGCCGCGCGTCGATCGCGCGAGCAGGAGGCCCCCGATCGTCGTGGCGATCGTCGCGATCGCTCGCGCTCTCGGGGTCATCCCCGCAAGGGCGGGTGCGTGCGTGGAAAACGCGCGCACGCGAAGTTCAAGGGCTTCGGCAAACGCCTCGCGCACGTTCGGCGCCGCGTTCGACACTTCCGACAGCACCGCGGGATAGGCGCACCCGTCGAGATTGTCGCGATGCGCGAGAGACAAATACCGGGCGACCGCGCGGTCGATCCACTCGAGACCGGACAGATCGTCCAGCCCTCGCAGCCAGCGGCCAGGCAGTTCGCCGAGCATCGCGCGCACGAGCTCGGCATCCATCGCGGTCTTCGAGGGGAAATGGGCGTAGAAACCGCCGACGGTGAGGCCGGCGCCGCGCATCACGCGAGGGACGCTGGCCGCGCGAAGCCCTTCACGACGGGCGATGCGCCCTGCCGACTGCAGAATCCGCTGGTGGGTCTCGCGCTTCCGGACGGCCCGGTTCGTCAGTCCGCGGCGCGTCGATCGGCGTCTTGTGCTGGTCGAGTGATTCATGACGGCCATGAATCATAGCATGACCATCATATGAACGTGGCGAACCCTCGATGCCTCACGTTTCGTCGGCGACTGTGACGTCGGCAGCCCTCAGGCGGGCACGGCGAAACTGGCGAGCGCCGCGGCTTCGGTGTCGAAGGTCTCGAAGACGGTGGAGAGTTTTGTAATCACGAGCAGGTCCCGCAGCCGGCTGGTCAGGTTCACCAGCTTGAGCGCGCCGCCCTGCTTGCTCGTCGTCGCGAACGACTGGATGAGTTGTCCCAGACCGGCGCTGTCCATGTAGGAAACGCCCGCCAGGTTGACGATCAGCTGCTTCTGGTCCTGGAGCAGCAGGCTGCGGACTTTGTCCTGCAGCCGGTCTGCACCGTCGCCGAGGGTCAGCTGGCCCTGAATATCGATGAACGTGACACTGCCGACAGCGCGTTCGGAAACGGTCATGGTGCCCCCAAGGCTGAAACGAGGAGGCCAAGTATAGGCAGATTCCAGGGCTAGCGAGTGCCCTTTTTGGCCGTAGCCGTTTTCGCGGCCTTGGCTTCTTCGGCGCGGGCGCCGGCGAGGATGCCGATCATCGAGATGTTGCCTTCGTGGCAGGCGTACTCGTAGAGCTGATCGTCGGTGTGCTTCAGGCGGATCATGAACGTCCAGGGCTGCACCCAGGTGTCCGGATCCTCCACGCGGATCTCCCAATTGAGGTAGTCCAGGCTTGGCCGCGTGTAGCGCTCCGTGAGTTTCACGTTTGGCGTCGAGCCCTGGAATCCGTTCGTGAAGTTCGTGGTCTCGATCACGAGCGCGTCGCCGTCCCAGTGTCCGCGCGGATCGCCGTGCAGCTGCCGCACGTTGGCCGCAAGATGCGGCTTGCCGTCCATCGGCACCACGCGCGCGTCGTGGATCATTTCCTGAAGGACGACCACGGTTTCAGGAGACTGGACGATCTGGAGGTAGCTGTTGTAGCCGGTCCCCGTGCGCGGAGCCCCGTACGAAATGCAGCGCTCAGACAGTGGACGATCTTCGGGACCATCCGCGCGTCCGCGCGGTCCGCTCTCCGAGCCCTGCACGACCGGGCCGTTGCCGCGTCCGCGGGCGCGCCGCTCGGTGGCCTGCGGCGTGAGCGCCGGCATCTGGCCGTTGGGTGGATCGGTGATCAGCGACGTGCGATTGTCCCAGTCGCGATCGACCATCCAGAACTGGTTGTAGTTGCCGGTCGTCGGATCGTACGAAATCTGGTCGTACGCGCCCTTCTCCTTCATGTCGAGCGCGATCTGAACGTAATTGCCGAAGACGGCGTCGCCGCCCTGGCTCACGTACTTCGCGACGAGACCCTTCAGCTCGGTCACTTCCGCTTCGGTGAGCGTCGTTTTGTCTTTCCACTGCGTGGGACGCGTCATCGGCGTGACGCTGTTGTTCCCCCACACACCCTGTCGGTCTGGATGACCGTCTGGCGTCCTGGGGACCTGCCAGCTGGAGCCGGCAGACTGAGCCGCCAGCGAGACAACCGCCACCGCCATCGCCACGACGACACTCGCAAGAAGGCGTTTCACGTCGACCTCCTCAAAGCTGAGAGCTGCAAAAATCGAGACTAGTGTGCCTCAGACGCGTTCGGGCGTCCAGAGACTCTTCAGCACGGTTTCACGGCTGACAGACGGTGCTATCCTCAACGTGGCACGCGGGCGTCCTGTAGAGGATGCCTCGCAAGGAGGTCAGTGCCGATGTCGATCTCACGGACAATTGTTCGAACCATTCTCGTGATGGCGGGACTGTTGATCGCCGCCGCACCCCTTTTCGCGCACCACGCCTTCTCGGCGGAGTTCGACGCGACCGCACCGGTCAAGCTCGAGGGACCGATCACCAAGGTCGAGCTCATCAACCCGCATGCATGGATTCACATATCCGTGAAGCGGCCCGACGGCAAGGTCGAAGAGTGGATGGTCGAAGGCGGCACGCCGAACACCCTGCAGCGCCGCGGCATTACGCGAGACACGATCAAGGTCGGCACGGTCATCATCGTGCAGGGCTATCGCTCCAAGGACGGCAGCCTGCGGGCGAACGGCCGGGACATCACGTTCCCTGACGGCCGCACGTTGTTCATGGGATCGTCGGGCACGGGCGCGCCGAGCGACGGCCGCGATCCAACAGAACCCCCGAAGCACTAGATGCGCCGGTCGGCCCGGTTCACCACGGTTCTCGCGGTCGCGACGACGTGTGCTGTACTCGCGGTCCACGTCTCGGCCCAGCAGCGCGAAGGCAGCCGCTCGGCGAACACCGACCGCTATGTGGTTCTCGGCTGCGTGAGCCGAGGGCCTGCCGCGGCCCGCGGGACGTCAACGTATCTTGTGACCGACACGCGAGGCGAGAAGCCAACGGTCTATCGCCTCGACGGCGACACCGCCACCCTCGACTTTCATGTCGGACATCTCGTGGAAATTGCCGGTCCGCTCTCGACCCCGGCCCGAGGCGGCGCGAGCGCAGCGGGACGCGCGCTCGTGATCAAGGTTGAACGTCTCAGCTACATCTCGAAGGACTGTCCTTCGTCAAAACCGGCGGCGAAGTAAACCAAGACTCATCTCGCAATCGGCCGCTTCCGAAGATGCCCGTACATCAGCTCTTCGACGAAGGGCACGCACTTGTACTCCATCAGCTGCGCGTTCTTCTCGAGGCGGCGATAGAGCGGCATGCTCATCTTCCACGGACGGCTGAACACCTTCGTATCCTCGATCGTGGCCTCGTAGTTGAGGGTGTTGCGGTCGATGACGGAGTACCGTTCGATCACATGGAGCTCGTCGCTGTGGAAGTTGCCGGCCCGATCGAACCAGGTGTCTTCCATCTGATCGGTCACGTCGATCACGAGCGTGTCGCCGTCCCAGCGGCCGATTGACCATCCCATCCACGCGGGTGCCGGACTCTTCTCCGCACTGTTCATGCGAACGACGCGGCTCGCGGTGGCGAACTCGTAGGCCATGAGGATCGTGCTCGTGGACTGGACGATTTGAAACGGAAACGGCATGTAGGTCGCGCGCGGGATCCCCGGCATGTAGCACTTGATCTCGGGATCGCGCGACAGCCAGTTCTCGCCGTTCTCTTTCTTCTTCGCAGCCGCTTCGGGTAAGTACGGAATGTCGTTGCCCTCGACGACGCCTGCGCCGGGCTGAACGCTGAACGCCGCTCCGAGCGCGACGACCGGACCCTGTCGTGCCTCGTGGGCCTGGATGTCCCAGTTCGCGGTGTTCATCGCCTGCCAGATCCCGGTGAGGTTCGGCTTGCCATCGGCCGTGCGCGGAAACGGACTGGACTGCGCCTGTCCGCTGGCTGGCGCGATCATCCCCACGAGAATTGCAGCGGCCACAGTCAGCGCGACCAGCACGCTCGCGCCGATGTATCGAGCACGCATCGGAAGTCCCCCTTGTGCGCGCAAGTATAGAACGCCTCGTCCGTTTCACGCTGTCGAGCTTCCCCCCAACGCCAACGGGCATCGAACTTGCTCATCGTTGTTTGCTTTTGGTCGCATTGGAGCTCTTGCGCTACGAGCTGCCGGTTTTCGGCGACGGGTTCAGAAGGGAACGTTCCAGCGATGGAGCTACGTCGACTACTGAACGTTTCGAATCGCCTGCCGATTACTGTTCGGCTCGATGGCGATCGTCTGGAGTTTGCGCCGTCATGCGGCGGCCTCGCCGTCGGCCTGCGCGGCTTCCACGACCAGAAGCGCGATCTCTGGTTCGGGTGGCCCGGCATGCCGGCCGAGGCACTCGCGTCGAGACAACACGAGATTGACGAGCGCTGCGCGGCGCTCGGGCTGGCTCCCGTGTCGCTCACGACTCAGGAAGTCACCGGCCATTACGAAGGTTTTGCCAACGGCGTGCTCTGGCCGCTCTTCCATTACTCGCTCGATCGCATCCCGCTCGAACACAGCGAATGGAACAGCTATCGTGAGGTCAACGAACGCTTCGCCGAGGCGGTGGCCCAGCAGTATCGCGACGGCGACCTCATCTGGATTCACGACTACCACCTGATGCTCGCGCCCGGAATTCTCCGGCGCCTTCTGCCCAACGCGCGCATCGGCTTCTTCCTCCACATCCCGTTTCCGGCCTACGAAGTTCTGCGTACACTCCCATGGAAGCTCCAGATCCTGTCGGGCATCCTGGGCGCCGACTTGATTGGATTTCATACACCGTCGTATGTGGACTGTCTTGAAGATGCGTTGCAGCGGGAGCTCAGTCTCGAGGTCGCCGACCACCGCGTTCGCGTCCGCGATCGGCAGGTCCGGATCGGGGTGTTCCCGATGGGACCCGATGTCGAACGCTTTCGCACGCTCGCCCGGAGCGAAGCGACGCGCCTGGATGCCGCCTCGATTCGCGCCGACGCCGGACGGCGGACGATCTTTCTGGGCGTCGATCGTCTCGACTACACGAAAGGCATCCCGCGGCGGCTGCTCGCGTTCGAACGCCTGCTGGCCGACGAACCGTCGCTGCGCGATCGGGTCCGTCTGATCCAGGTCACCGTGCCGTCGCGAACGAGCGTCGTCCAGTATCAGGATTTCCGCCACCAGATCGAAGAGATCGTCGGCCGCATCAACGGCACGGTGGGGACGATCAGTTCAGCCCCGGTCCACTACCTCTATCAGATGCTCGAGCCGGCCGGGCTGGCGGCGCTGTATGCTGCGTGCGACGTGATGCTGGTCACGCCGCTCCGCGACGGCATGAACCTCGTCGCGAAAGAGTTCGTCGTCTGCCGTCCCGACGAAGACGGCGTCCTCGTGCTCAGCGAATTTGCCGGCGCGGCCGAGGAGCTTCGCGAAGCCATCATCGTGAATCCCTATGATGTCGATGCCCTGACGGAGGCCATGCGCCAGGCCCTTTCGCTTGGCCGCGACGAACGTCACGCACGCATGCGCGCCCTCAGGGAGCGCGTGATCGGCCACGGCGCCCACGAATGGGCGGAATCGTTTCTCACCACGCTCGCCGCAGCCGCCGGCACCACCGCTTCATGAGTCCACGTTCGACGACCGACGACCCGCTCTGGTTCAAGGACGCCGTGATCTACGAGCTGCCGGTCAAGTCGTTCTACGACAGCAACGACGACGGCGTCGGCGATCTAAGGGGCCTTCTCGCCAAACTCGACTACGTTCGCGACCTCGGCGTGAACTGCCTGTGGCTGCTGCCCTTTTTCGTCTCTCCCCTGAAAGACGACGGATACGACATCGCGGACTATCTGGCCGTGCACCCGAAGTACGGCAGCGTCGAGGACTTCCGGAAGGTCGTCGAAGGCGCGCACGTCCGCGGCCTGCGAGTCGTCATCGATCTCGTGCTGAATCACACCTCCAACGAGCACCAGTGGTTCCAGCGCGCGCGGCATGCGGCGGCCTCATCGCCGGAGCGCGATTTCTACGTGTGGAGCGACACGGCCTCGGAGTACAAGGACGCCCGCGTCATCTTCACGAACGCCGAGCCGTCGAACTGGACGTGGGATCCGACGGCGCATGCGCACTTCTGGCATCGGTTCTTTCATCATCAGCCGGATCTCAACTACGACAACCCGCGCGTGCTCCAGGAGATCCTGAAGGTCATGGAGTTCTGGCTCGACATCGGCGTCGACGGGTTTCGCCTCGACGCCGTTCCCTACCTCGTCGAGCGGGAGGGCACGGCGTGCGAGAACCTGCCCGAAACGCACGCGCTCCTGAAGAAAATCCGCGCGCACGTCGACCAACGCTGGCCGAACCGCCTGCTGCTCGCCGAGGCCAACCTGCTGCCCGAGGAAGTCAGCCAGTATTTCGGCGACGGCGACGAGTGCCACATGGCGTACAACTTTCCGGTGATGCCGCGACTCTTCATGGCGATCCATCTCGAGGAGCGCGATCCGATCCTCGAGGTGATGCGGCACATGCCGGCGATTCCCGACACCTGCCAGTGGGCGCTGTTCCTCCGGAATCACGACGAGCTCACCCTGGAGAAGGTGACCGACGAGGAGCGCAACTACATGTACCTCGCGTTCAGCGCCGATCCGCAGGCGCGCGTCTACA
>Ga0137452_1000352_pt1 | contig 13722 bp, 20 predicted proteins | sample EasRivERMGT513_2_FD_102312 | JGI IMG/M metagenome (GOLD analysis project Ga0137452, IMG submission 102312) | Soil microbial communities from meander-bound floodplain in the East River, Colorado, USA - East River MetaG ERMGT513_2 | ecosystem: Environmental > Terrestrial > Soil > Floodplain ...
CAGTACGGGCTCGTGGGCTCCGTCTTCTCCTCGCCCTTCGGAAGGTCCTGGAACAGAGGCCGGCCGATCTGGTCGTTGCCGGCGTCCTGGTAGTTCCCGCTCGGTGGGCGCGGCACGGCCGAGGGCCCGAACTTCTCGTGGCCGCAGCCTGGGCACGCCTGGGCGAAGGACTCGAACTCCAGCTCCTTCCCTGGGATGCGGCGCCGGCCAATGGCCTGGGGGAAGCGCGAGCCGGCGTTGCGGAGCTGCTCCTCGGGAATCCTCTCGTCGGCCAGGCGGTAGCCGCACGCCTCGCACGCGACGGACCCCGTGACCGGGTGCGCCTTCGTGTCGATGAAGGACAGCTCGCGCCTGATGGTCTGGATCCACTGGCCGAACATGGCCGCGTGGTAGGCGCCGAGGCGGTTGTCGAGGTCCCAGCCGGTGCGCTCATTCCGGTCGAGGAGCACGTTCTTCGACAGGTCCGCGGCGTCGGTGGCATCGGGGTCGTCCACGCGCACGTAGGGCTTCGAGCCCACGCCCACCAGGCGGGACACCTCGACCTGGATGGCGGGGCTGAAGATGTTGCGGATGGGGCGCGGGACGACGGGGCGGCCGCGCTGGACCCGCTGCGGCTCCCAGGTGAACCACGAGCTACTCGAAGACCCGCGCGCCGGCATGAGCCACTGGATCGGCTTGTCGAACAGGCGGGCCCGGTTCCAGCCGCGCTCCAGCTCGAGGCGCTTGCTGGTGGTGTAGACGAAGACGTGGTCGAGGAAGACCCGGCAGCGGCCAGCGTGCTGGGTGTCGTCGGGGTCGGTGCCGATGTCGGGGACCGGGGGCCGGTTTCCCGTGTAGCTGGCGTACAGGGAGCCCATGGTCTAGGCGCTCTCCTTGGGTGGCGGGCGCTCGTCGCGCGGTGCCTCGTCCTGTTGGTTGGGCGGCAGCCGCTCTGGCACAGGGAGCTGCCAGTCCACGCCGAGGATGTCCCGCACGTCCATGTGCTCGTGCAGCATGTCGAGGAACGGGGAGTCCGCGCCGCCGTTGACGGGCTGGACGGGGACCGGTGGCCGCGGGCCACGCGCACGCATGGCCTCGGCCTCGCGCGCGCTGTGGAGGTTCTGGCGCGCGATCGGGTTGACGGCCGTGATGAGGTCGTCCTGGAGCTTCTCGTTGCGCTTGCGGAGGTGCTTCACCTCCTCGAGATAGCGGTCCCGCTCCTCGCGCAACTCGCGGATCAGCTCGTCGCGGGCGTCGTCGCGCTTGCCGAACATTACTCCTCGGGCCTGGCGGGCCTCGCGGTGACGTGGAGCAGCGCGTCCCAGGCGACCCGGCGCGCGGCTTCATAGTCCTCGCCGCGACCCTCGAACGTCTCTCCGGTGGGCCGGTAGGTGAGCCGGACGATGGCCGGCCCCCCCTCCTCGCGCGGCGGAACCGAAAGCGTCACGTCCCTGGACCGAATCAACATCCGATCCTCCTCGAGAGACGACTGGGAAGGCGGGCCGGCCGGGCGTCCCTCCAGAGCGCCGGCCGACGTCTGCGAAGGTAGCACCGGCGGCGGGGAGCCGCCGCCTTCGCTGGCGCTGCCCGCCTCCCCATTTGACGGGGAGGTGGCATCCCCGTCCTTGAGGGGGAGCACGTCGCACGATTCATCCCTCCGCGAGGCGTTTCGCCATTCAAGGGCGTGGGATTCGGCGCGCTCCCTTTCTTTCTCCTCCCGCTCGTTCTTCTCCCGGATGATCCGCTCGCGCTCCTCCTGGATCCGGTCCTTCGCCTCGCGCTCCTCGATGAGCGTGACCGCCACCGCGGGGTCGAGCTTCCGCAGCGAGCCGTCCTCCTCGACGTGGTAGGCCGTGCGCGTGCCGGGGTAGAGGACGTTGTGGCCGGGGACCAGGCGCTGGCGCCAGACCTTCGGGATGTCCTTCGGGTCGGCGCGCTCAAGCTGGGCACGGCTCCGGCGCCGGGCGGTCACCGCGGGGCCGTACATCGCCCTCACCGCGGGCCCTGGCCGAGGAAGCCGCGCCGGTTCAATGGACAGGCTCCGCGGCGGAGGTGGCGACCGTCTGCTCCATGAGTTGGTCCACGGCCTCGCGCGAGCCCAGCACCATCCTGGCGGCCGTCAACAGGCCACGCGCCTGGTTCACGGCGATTTCCGGGGAGAGTTCGACCCGCGTGAGATCCTTCCCGAACACGACCATGAGCCAGATGGTGTCGTCTTGCACCATGACGGCCACGGTGGCCGTCGTGGGCGCCGCCTTCACGGCTCCCACTGACTCGCCCACCCTTCGGCCTCGCTCATGTCCGGCTGCCGCAGGCTTGCTTCGCGCTCGGCCTCTCTCCACTGGGCCTCCATCAGCTCCGTCGTGCTCTTCGGCTCGGCCTTCGGCACCTTGGCCGAAGACCACATACCTACAGCGTATGCAAGTAGAAGAGCGCCTGCTGAAGAATTTGCAAGGTCGTCGTGTCCCTTGGGTGGGTGGTCGATGACGTCCTTCCCACCAGGGGTCGTGCGCCGGAGCAGAGACGTGAACTGGTCCGCCGTGCCGCTGTGGTCCAGCAGCTCGACCTGAAGGGAGTTGAACGCGGGCAGCACGTCCTGGTAAATCGCTGATTTCGGGCGCTCTGTGTGGACGAAGGAGATGCCCTCCTCCGCGAAGCGGTCGCGCGGCCACTCCCCGGCGTACTTGTCCCCCTCGACCGACGACAGGCCGTAGCCCTTGATGATGGCGGCGGCCTTCTTCACGACGCGGCCGGTGTTGAACGGCGCCTTCCACTCCTTGATGACGTCCTGCACGGCTCTCCCGCCGTTCACGTCCCCGCGCGGGCCCTCCCAATGCGCGATCGAGAGCGTCATGGAGTCCTGGCTGCCTCCCGAGGTGTCCACGAACGCGAAGTACACGACAGGCTCTGGCGCCGCCTGGCCGTCGACCACCTCAAGTCTGCGTGGCGGAAGGGCTTTTCGGCCTACGACCGTGCAAGCCTTGATGGTACGTCGACTGATGTAGGCGAGGACGTCCTCCCGGAAGTTGGCCCCGTACTCCCCGTCCGCGCTGGTCCCGTCCTTCCGGTAGGCGTCCGCCACGACCTTCGCCACCTGGGGGCTCGGGTTCATCCTGGTGGTGGGCGCCTTCCAGACGAGGACCCCCGGCACGTCCTTCCCGAAGTACCGCTCGAAGCCCTCGTAGAGCACTCCAGCCTGCGCGTAGGGCGAGCTGAGGTAGAACCGCATCGCGTTCGGGATAGTCGCCATGGACGGCTCCAGGGCCTCGATGATGCGGAAGTCTGGGTTGGCGCTGTCTTTCGCGGTCCTCCAGAACGCGATCTCGTCACACAAGGCCGCGGCCACGGTGTACCCGCGGTTGGCCCGGAAACTCGCCGTGCGGACCACTATCTCGACGTGGTTCCGCAGGCTGATGCGCCCGTGCGCCGGCTTCTTCGCCAGCAGGCCGGCGAACATGGGCAGGTCGAACAGCGCCAGAACGTAGCCGAGGATGGTGTGGGCCTCGTCCTTGTCCGCGGCCAGCACCGGAATCCCGGCCAGCTCGCCGGGGGCCAGGAACGGCTCGTAGTCCACGAACGTAGCGAGGAACCAGGCGAGAAATCCTACGACGCGGGATTTCCCGCCGCGGCGCCCCACCGGCATGTAGATGTCCGTGACCGGCTCGGTGGGCGGCTGCTCGCGCCCCGTGCATTCCCGGAAGATAGCCAGCTCCTCGGCGTCCATCGGCTCGTTGAAGACGGCGGCGATGAAGGCGCGCCACGCCTTCCACGACGCGGCCGGCTTGAACATGGGGAGCGCGTCGAACAGCTCGAGGGGGCGCATCCCTGCCTTGAGCGCCTGGGCGTGCCAGGCGAGCGGGTCGGAGAGGGCTCGACCTTCAGCGAGCGGGGTGGTGGCCGTTGCCGCCTGCACCGTTCCCGCCCGCGATCAGCTTGAGGTACGCCTCCTTGAACGTCTGGACCGTCACGGCGCCCAGGAGGGCGAGCGCCTCGGGGAGCGGGCCCGTGCCCGCGGCTTCCTCAGCCTTTTCCCAGCCCTTCACACGGCCCAGCGCCACGAGCGCCGGCAGCGGGTCCGCGACCTTGATGCGCGTCTCGAGCACGACGCCCTTGCTCTCGTCCCCGCCGAACAGCTCCTTCGTGGTGATCTCCCGGATAATGCCCGTGTGCGCTGGGTCCAGCTTGACCGTGGCGCGGCCGTCCTGGTCGATCAGGATGTGGCGGCCGATGTCGGCGCGGGCCAGGCGGGACAGGCGCAGCTCGTGCTCGGCCGCCTCCATGACGGCCTCCTCGATAGGCGCAGCGGCCAGGGCGTCCTCCCGCCGGGCCTTCTCCTCGGCGCGCTGAGCGATCGCCTCCTCGACTTTAGAGAGGAATTTCACGACCTTAGGGAGCCGCAGCGCACGGGACGCCCAGACGTGCGCGCCCTTGGGCGCGACCCCCACGGCGATCGCGCAGCGGGTCTGGTTGCGCTCCGGGTCCTTGACCAGCTCCATGACGAAGCGGGTCTGGCGGTCGTTCAGCTTGAGCTTCCGTGAGAGCTGGAGCAGCGAGTCCGCGATCGAGTCCCTGTCAGCCATCGCCCTCGCGCCGTGGCTTCGCCCTGGGCTTGGGCGGATCGGGCGGGATCTGCTTCGCCACCGGGATCGGGGTGCTCATTCCTTGGGCCGCAGCAGGTCGCGTACCGCCTTCACGTCAGCGGCGGGCGGTGTGGCCGCGGGGGCCGTCAGGAGGGCGCTGGGCTTCTCGGACAGCACCTCCTTGGTGGCCGCGAACTTGTCGGCCGGGGTCATCGTCTTGAGGTGCTCCGTGGCGTTGGCCTCGAGGTGGATGGCCCAGACCTTCCAGAGGGCGCCACCGACAGCGCCAGCGATCATCACGTTCTCCGGACTGTTCCACCCGGCGATGCCTGTGAGGGCCTCGACCAAGTTCGCCGCGTCTCCCTTGCCGAGCTGGCGCAGCACGTGCGAAACGCCCAGCAGGATGATGCTGGCGAGCGGGATCCAGCGTCGCGCACCAGGCGGTATCCCCTTCATTAGTCGCCTCCATCCGAATTCGAGGTACTTCCGCTCGAGCCAGTTCACGGCGTGCCGCAGAGCGGCCACCACCAGTGGCCAGCGAGCACGCCCGCAAGAAACGCTACGATCGGATAGCGGAAGCTCACGCGCTTGATACTTTCGGAAACGGTGTCGCCAGGTATCTTGTTGACGACGGTCCACAGCTCCCAGAGCAGCAAAAGCAGCAGCAGGCAGACAACGACGAAGTCAGTCGGGCTCATGCTTTTTCCTTGACGCTAGGCCTCCTGGCGTCCGCCTGAGCCTGCTTCGCCAGGTGTTCGGCCAGTAGCGCTTCGGCCGCATCAGCGATATTTTTGTCTTCGCCTTCATTGGTCAGATCCGCGATGCGGCGTAGCGCGACAGCACTGATCCTCAACTGCGTGCCCATGTTGCTGTTGACCAGGGAATGGGTCTTGTCGGCTACAAGGGCAAGGCCATCTAGCTTGGCCGCGGTATCCCGTGTTGCCTCATCAGCCGTAGTAGCCACCTGCGCCACTAACTTAGCCGCGCCTTCAGCAGTAATCGCCACCTCGGCAACCTTCTCCGACGCACTTTCAGCAGCAAGGCGCACCGCATCGAGCTTGACTGCGTCGCGCTTCTCGCGCCGGTTGGCCGACCAGCCGAGATAGACTACGCCCACGGCAGCCACGATGCCGGCCACCTCGCGAAGGATAGCCGGCAGCGACTCGATCAGCAGCGCGCCGATGGTCTTTGTTGCTGGGATCTCCACGGCTAGCGCTGCCGCCGCAACAGCTCCAGCCGCACCAACCAGCAGAGGCTGCCGCATTAGTTCCGCCTCTTCGCCCGCGTCACGCAGCGGCGGCACTTGCACGGGTAGCCGCGGCTGCACTCGCACGAGTCGGCATGCGCCGCACCCGATCGTGGACGCCGCGGCTTGCGTGACTTTGGCATCACGGCTCCTCGGGTGCCTCGTGGTCCTGACTGGCTACCCAGCAATCGAACTTCCCGGCTTCGTCCCTGTGGTGGCACAGGTTCCCGCAATAGGGAGACTCCTCCGGACAGACCAAGAAGTCGTGGCTCACTTGATGCGCGCCTTCTTCTGGGTGCAATGCGTGCCGTCAGCGCGGCAGACCGTGATGGGGAGCGTGCCGGCCTTGGGGAACTTCAGCCGGGCCCCGTAGCCGTCGCCCTCCTCGTCCAGGCTCACGGCAGGATCGGCGCTCCACTTCGTCTTCCCGGCACACTCCCAGCCATAGGCAGGCTTCGGCGGGTACTCGCTGCGCTCCACCTTGCCGTCCACGCAGACCGGCCACTCGTTGCAGGGCAGCTCGTCGCCATGGTCCAGGCAGGTACAGGTCTTCCAGTTGGGCGGCTCGCCCAGGTGCCGTGGCGTGCTGTCCCCGTCGCAGGCCGCGCCGACCGGAAGCGTGAACGTGCAGCCGGCACCGGAGCAGTCGCACTTCTTCCCCTGGCCGCCGCCACACACCAGCTTGCCGTTGAGCGTGCAGGCGAGGAGGCTCCATCCCGTCGTCGTGGGCTTGAACTTCTTGCAGTCCGTTGGCCCAGGCGGGACCGCGTCGGGGACGCAGGTCGGGACGTCGCCCACCAGGACGCAGTGCTCGCCGGCTGGGCACCTATGGCCGTCGCACGTCGGCGCCACGACGGGCTTACACACGCCCTCGCCGTCCACCGGCACGCAGACCTCGTTGGGCTTGAAGCACGTCACGCCCTGGCACGGGTCCTCGGGCGGGCACGGCTTCTCGGGCGGGCAAACCACGGGCGGCGGACAGTCCGGACACACCACCGGAGGCGGGCACGGCGTCGGCTGCGGGCAGAACCGACAGAACTGCCCGAAGTCGATCCCGCTCACGTCGGCCGGAGTCTTGGGGGCAGGGTTCCCACCGCACGACGCGCCCAGCACGGCCAGTGCGGCCAGAACGATAGATATCGCCATATTTCGATGTCTCACGGGACCTCCCTGTAGACCCTCGCGGCCCAAGACGCCACGCCATCGACGTAGACCTGGCGCCGCATGTGTTCGCCGTCCACGAGGTCGTCGCCCGTGGGCCCGCCGTTGTACCGGGCCAGGGCGCGCGCCACGTTCTGGTGCGTGGCCTCCAGCTCGGCCACGAGAATCCAGAGCCCGCACGCGATGTTGGCGATTGGGCGGAGCAAGACCGCGAAGTTCATCGCCCCGCTCGCGCCCGCCCAGAGGCGCGCGTTGTACCCCATGACCTGCATCAGGCCGTAGCTCTTGTCGTCCTCGAGCAGGCCGTCGTCCACGTCAGGCGTGTCGGCGTCCGAGCCGGCGTCCCAGCGGCCCGCCTGGTCCTGGTGGCGCTCGTAACGCACGGCCTTGTGGTTCCCGCCGCTCTCCTGCAGGATCAGGGCCTCGAGCCAGACCGCTGGCGACCAGTTCCGCCAGAACGGCAGGCTGGTCGTGAAGACGCAGCCTGCGATCAGCGGCCGGTAGTGAGCGGTCGGAAGGCTCACGGCTGGGGCGGCGGCACCGCGACCTTGCACTCGGCCGCGCGCCCGGCCAGGCGCAGCAGCTCCTCCGTCTCTTCCACCGTGCGCCATTGCTTCGGCACGCCGGCCTCGTCCAAGACCTGGGCCCAGGAGCGCGTCAGGTCCGGCATGTACGGCGCCGCGGGCGGCGCGTAGTTCTTCGGCCACGGGCCAGCCCACTCGTGAACCTCGCCCTCGTTGCCCGCTGCGTAGTAGTGCCCCTTTGACGCGCGCGGATGGCAGCACCCGAAATTCAGGTAGCCGCTCCAGGGCGTGCAGGACGGCGCGCAGCAAGGCTTGGGCGGGACGCTGTTGTCAGCGAACTGGTCACAGCCTCCGCTGTCGAACGCCATGCCCCACGTCTTTTGGCTGTTCGCCTTCGCCGGGTCGAACGCGCTCTCGGGTCCGCCTGCTGGCATGCCCTGCGCGGTGCCGAGCGCGCAGTTCGCGCGCATCCAGCCCATATTGCTCTCGTTGGGCGCCTGGCCGCTGATCCGCACGCCCTGTGGCGCATTCCACGCCTGCTTGCCGGTCAGGTAGTCCTTGTACGAGTACCAGGTCCAGCCCTCCACGAAGTTGCGGTCGAAGAACCACCAGTGCGTGCCCTCGCGCGGGTAGGCGAGGTTGCGCTCTCCGATCTTCGTCGTCACGTTGTAGTGCCAGGAGATCCAGAGCCGCATCAGGGCCGGGTCGGTCAGTGTGCCTTTCCAGCCCGTGGTCGAGAGGTGGAAAGACTTCAGCCCGAAATTGCGGGTGAACGAGATGCGCCGGCCTCCGCCCCAGATGCTCAGGCCGTCATCCTGAATTCCGGTCCAAGTGCATTGGTCGAAGATCACGTTGACCGCGGAGCGCCGCATGGCCGGCGACATGCCCTGGCAGACGGTGTCCCACGGCTTGCACGGGAGCGGCGGCACGTCGCCGTCGAGGTAGCCGTTCCCGCTGTTCTGCTGCGGGACCCAGTTCGGCGCGCTGCCTTTGAAGTGCCCCTTGAATCGGCAGTTCTTCACGATCACGTCGTGCGTGGCGCCGATACCGAGGCCGTTCGTGTTGGGGTTCTTCGGGAAGATCGTCGCCCCGTTGCAGTCGATCGTGATGTTCGGCTCCTTGATGAACAGCGGGATGTCGAGGACGAGTGTGCTCATGCTCAGGCTCGGGTCCACGACGATGCGACGGTTGGCCGCGTCGATCTTCTGAACGGCTGCGCGAAACGTGCCTGGCGCGCCGTCCGGCCCGACCACCGTGACCGGGATAATGCCGGTGCCGTTGCCGCCCGCGGCGTCGGCTCCCATACCCTCACGCATCAGGCCGGGAGGGTCATCGGGCAGGGACGCGCCCTTGGGTGTAGGTGGAGTCGGGAGCGGGTTCCCGTTGGGCCAATCGGTGCCGCACGGCGCGTCCGCTGACACAGCCGGCGAGCACACGCCCGGCTTCGGGCTCGAGGAGGGTGTCGGGGTCGGGCCGGGGCCGGGCGTTGGCGTAGACGTGGGTTCCGGCGACGGTGTCGGGCCGGGAGAAGACGACGGCGACGGGGTCGGGACCGGGCCTGGCGTGCAGTCGCTCAGCCTGGTCGAGGCCGCGCGCGTTTCCGCGTTCCAGCGAATTTCAAACGCCTTCCCCTCGGGAGCCTTGACGTTCCAGCTATCCGTGGTGCCGCCAGCTCCGGACGGGCCGAAGGTGGTCCTGGTGCCGTCCGCGTTGACCGCGTGGATGTAGCGCCCCGTGAACCACACCTCGCGCACACACAGGTTCGTGATCGGTGGCGGTGGCGGTGTGGGTGGCGGTGGGGTCGGAACGGTTTGGGTCGAGGCCGGCGCCGCCAGGGCGAGCGCGAGCAGGACGGCGAGTGTGCGCTTCATGGGGAAGGGTCCTCCGGTCTAACGAGGAACGCCTGAGAAAGAGGCGAAGACGGATTCTCGGTTCGCTCCGGTGTCGCCCCCGTCGTCCGTCGATGTCAGCTTGAGCCCAAGGCGGCACGAGCTGAGAGGTCCGTCTGGTAGCTGGATCAGGCAGCGATCGCCTATCCCGGCCGTGGTGAACACGCCGTCCGCATCGCACTGAGCCGTGCCCGTGGTTTCGGGCCAGACCTTCACGGGCAAGCCGCCCGCCTGCTTGCACTCGATCTGGATGGTGATGCCGGTCGTGGTGTTCTGTTGGGCGATGGCGAAGTAGAGGCTCTTCGGCCCGTATTTGGAGACACCGAACCAGCCGGCGCCCAGGCCGGTGCCGTCCGTGAGGACCTGGTAGTCGAACCTGAACCCCGCGGCGCCAGCGCCGCTCCAGTCCACCGCGGCCTCGACAGTCACCTGGACGTCGCTCGCTTTGGCGATGATGGTCCGGAAGTCTGGCGTGCTCAGGGCTGTCGAGGTCCGCACCGTGAGCACGGACCCCACACCGATACCAGCGAAGGGCGCTCCGCTCGCCGCGTCGATCGTGGCCGAGCTGCCCGTTGTCTTGATGTTCGCCGTTCCTGGGCGGGACAGCTCGAGCAGCGGGTACGTGAACGTCGCGCTGTCGAGGTCGTAGCTGTGGACGAACGGGAACGATCCGGAAGCCACCTGGGCGTGCGCCGCGGCAGCGGCCAGGAGGGCGAGGAGGAATACGGCAAATCGCTTCAGCACTCGGCACCCCCTGAAAAAGCAAAAGGCCCGGCGCCCCCGCGCGGGGGAGCCGGACCTCGTCAGTAGTCCGGGCTATCGGGTCGGAGGGTAGCCGAGCGGCTCCGCTGGGTCAATAGATGGCGAAACCTGCGCCTCTTCCTCGGGCGTGGACGCATTCTTGGGCGGGGCGACCAGGTGATAGCGCGCTGGGATCTGGTACGCCGGCTTCCAGCCACGCCGGCCGGCGCGCCGGGGACCTTGCGCCTGTCCGGAGTCCTCGCGGCCAGACAGGACGAGCGTCCAGTCCCGCTCGTCGTCTGCCCATTCCACCGTGAACGTGCCCACGACTACGGCGAGGACGCGGTGGCTCAGGTTCGAGTAGACCTCCCACGCCTGGGGGTAACGCTCAACGCGGGGCGTCCGCTTGAGGTGCCGCCACTGGCGTCCGGCCAGGCGCATGTAGACCCTACCCCCAAGCGGACACAACAGGCCGGCGAGCTGGACGTGGTGTTCAAGGCAACGACGGACGACGATCGCCTGCTCGAAAGCGACGAGCGCCGCAGCCATTCACACCTCCTTGGGACCGCACGGGCCGTGCTCGTGCGGTCTATCTACCGAATGAGCCGCGTCCTTTCGGGTCGTGGCTCATTTGAGCGCCCCGTTCAACGCCATCAGGGCCGAGTTCATCCGGCACAGCATCGGGCATTCGCATGTGTCGTCCATCGGGCAGTCCGAAATTTCGTGCTCGCCGGCCCAATACTCAAGGTAGACGCGCACGGCCTCGTGCGCCTCGCGCGCGAGGGCTCCCAGCCGGTCGCGCTCGGCCGCAATGCAGCCGCCACACTCGCCACCGCCTTGCTCGGTCTTGTTCTGCTGCGGAACGGGATAGTGCTTGGAGCAGCGGATAGTCAAGACACTGCTGAGTCCGCGCCGGTTGCATTCGCAGTTGTCGGGATCGCACGTCTTGCCGTGGACTTCCCGCTCGGCCTGGGCGGCGGCTAGCGCCTGCTCGGCAGCGTCAAGACATTGCGGGCAGACCCAGCGCCCCTCGGAGCCGTGCGCGTAGTAGAAGGTCACGCCGCGCCCGTTCATGCCGCCACACTTCTGGCAGGCAATGCGCGGAGGCATCGCTTCGGCCACTCGCTGTAGCGCCTCGGGCACCGCAGGCGCGCCCTTCGGGTCAGCCACGGGCCACCGCCGCGACGAGTATCATCACGATCCACCCCAAGATCAGGAATGCAACCTCTAAATTCCGGACGCGGCGCTCTATCGCGTCCTTCGCGTCGGGGCTCACTTGAGGCCCCAGTGCTCGCGCATCGCCGTCTCGCAATCCACACCCCCAAGGTTTCGCGCTATCGCCAAGCAGTCCCGCACCACGCGCTTTAGCTCGGCGCGGAGCAACATAACCATGTTCTCGTCCTGGTGGTCTGGGTAGCTGTAGGAGTTGAGCCAGTCTCGCGCGTTCTCCCCCAGCCGATCCCGGGCCGCAGGCTCCGGCGCATCGCAGCCGGGCGGGTGAACCTCACCACAGTCAGCACAGGCAGGCTGGACGCTCGCGGCGGGAGCGTGGGCGGCGCGGAACGATTCGATCTGGACGGCACCGGCCTCTAGATTCTTCCGCCGCTCGTCTGGCGTCAGTTTCGCCAACGCCGATGCAAGCTCAGACAGCAGGGCTCGCACAGATGCCGGCTCCGGCGCTGCGGCGGGAGCGTGGGCCTCGCTGCCACGGCCGCAGATGCGGCAGGAGCGGACGGCATCCCATGGTGGCTCGAATGCGTGGTCCGCTACCTGTAGTTCTTGCTCCTCGCGCTCCTCCGGGGCCGGGGCGGGGCACACGCCAGCGATGTCGCACGGCTCTAGTTCTGCCTGGATTGCCTTGTCTAGAGCCTCGTCAACATCGGGGTCTAGGGCGGCATGGCAGCCTTCAAGTAGTTCGTGACAGCGCTTCAGCCGCTCCCGCTTCTCCGGGGCCGGGGCAAAGCGCTGGATGGTCGCAGCAGAGGCTTCGCTACAGGACCTGCAAGAGCACGTATGCCGGTCGATCAGAATTTTAGCCGCTGCCTCCACCATCCACGCGGCGGGCGGGGCACTCTCAGTCGGCATCGACCACCTCCAACCACTCACGGTCGCAGGCATCGCAAGCGAACCGTATCCATCGAATCGTTACCTCTACAGCGTCGGCGTGCTCGCGCGGATCTTCCCCGTAGGGCTTCCCGCCGTCGATCACGATTCGCGGGCCGGACGCGGTGGCGCGGCAGCGGCAGTCCTTCCTCAGCCTCGTTACGTGGGGCGGGGCCTTGGGGTTGCTCATCGCGCAGCCCGGACGTGGCGCGCGACACGCTCACGCACAGCAATCAGCAGCCTCTCAATATCCCGGCAGTCGTAGGGCGGCTTGCCGATGACGGCGGCCGGACCAGTCAGCAGCGGGTCGCACCAGTTCTGCGGCACTTCCTCCTGCGACTCGCGCGGCTTGCGCTTCGGCTTCACTCGTCCCCCTTCGCGCGGCCTCGCCGTTCCCAATCAACCCGTTCCTGACAAGCGTCGTCGTCAAAACTGCCGCGCTCGATCATCTCCTCGGCCTCTGCGGCTGTATCGGCCAAGACGTATGCTTCCCCGTCGTAGGTTACGCGGTACGGCACCAACCAGCCCTTCGTCGCCAGCGCCTTGCGCTTCGGCTTCTCAGTCGGCGGTTTCATCGGCATACCTCACGGAGCCGATGCCGGTCACGATGGTGTCGTAAGGGGCCTTGAAGCCGGTGGGCTCCAAGGCCCACGAGAGCGCCTGCTGCGCGGCGTAGAGCTGGCAGTAGGCGCTCTCCGTTTGCGCCTGACGCAACGCCAATTCGATCCTCTCTAGCTCTCTCTGGACGAATCCAGTCACGGCCCTCCCACCCTTCGGTTCTCGCCGGCCTGTCACCATTTCATTCTCCATCCTGGCCTTTCGAGTCGAGATAGGACGTCCAGTCCCAACACCCGTTGTCGCGATGCCGGATCTTTAGGAGGAATCGCTTAGCCGCATCGCGGTTTCGGAGCAGTTCGCGCTCGTCCTTCTGGCCTTGCTGGTAGGCAGCGCGCAGGGCGGCGGCAATGCAACGCCTAAGGTGCGGCTGCTCCAAGGAACGCATCGGCCCCGTACCATCGGCCGCATAGTCCGCGCGCTCTATGGCACCTGCCGCAGCCTCCTCCCACCTGTCCCGCTGCGGGGCCTCGGGCTCAGCCACGGTTGCGCACCCGCGACTGCTTCTGCTGCTTGCGGCGGGCCTTCCGCCTGGCGTTCTCGTGGCACGAGGCCATACGGACCTTGCGGGCAACGCGCCTGATCGCCTTCTCGCTCCCTCCCAGTTCTACGATGCGCTCCTCTGGCACTCCGGCCTTGAGCGCCTCCGGGATGCTGCGGTACAGGTCGCCGGTTCGGTCATCCATTCATTCGCTCCCCTCCAACGCCTGCGCCAGCCGGGTGACGGTCACTGCCAGCACGACGTGCCGGCGCACGTTTTCAGTGCCCCGAGCATCAGCTTGAGCGCCGTCTTGATCGATACGTAGGCCGCGTTCCCGTGCTGGCTCGCCAGCTCGGCCGCGTCGGCGCCCAGGTCGTACAGCTCCCGCCCGCCATCGACGTAC
>Ga0137452_1000353_pt1 | contig 13698 bp, 10 predicted proteins | sample EasRivERMGT513_2_FD_102312 | JGI IMG/M metagenome (GOLD analysis project Ga0137452, IMG submission 102312) | Soil microbial communities from meander-bound floodplain in the East River, Colorado, USA - East River MetaG ERMGT513_2 | ecosystem: Environmental > Terrestrial > Soil > Floodplain ...
CGAACCCGTCGAGCCGGTTCTGCTCGCGCGGGTCGCGTGTCTTGGCCTTGGCGCCTTCGGCCTGCTTGATCTGGGTGTCGATCGCGCGAATACGATGCCGGAGATGCTCCGCCAGCGCGGCGGCCTTCTCTGGCCTCGGCGCCAGCGGCGCGGGAGGGCGCTCCTTGAGCATGTCGGCGCCGAGCGTCGGCGCCGGCTTCGGCGGCTCCGCGAGCGGGCGCTGCGCCGCCTTGAACGCCTCCTCCTCGCGCCGCGCCTTCGCGTCCGCGTCCGCCGTGAATAGCGGGCCCTCGGCCTCCTTCCCCTGCGTCGGGCGGCGCGGTCCGGCCGCAGCGGCGTCCAGGGTGCCGGGGATGAGCGCCTGCTCTCCGGCCGCCGTGATTTCGGTCCCGCGCGACGGCTCGCGCTCGGAAGGTGGGGACACCTGCGACGGTCTGTCCCCAGGTTCCTCGAACACGGCGCCCATGCTGCTGGCGTACTCGGCCGCTTCGGACTCGGAGTCGAAGGCGTGCGGCGTCTTGTCCGCTGGGTTGTAGACCGTCTCGCCATCCACCTTCAGGCGGTAGGTTGGGGCGCCACCGAAAGCGTCCGGAACGCGCTCGATGGTGGCGATAGGAGCCGGGCCCTCCTCCCCGCCCCCGCCGGCGGCCTCGCGCATCTTCTGGCCCGCGAGCGTCTCTTGGAGCTGCCCGACCGCCGCGGTGTAGATGGGGTTGTCCGCGTCCTCCTTGATCGCCCGCACCAGGCCCTTCTTGTCCACGCCGGGGATGCTGATTCCGGTCTGCTCCATGAAGTCTGGGTTCTTCCGAAGGTCGGTCCCCTGGAGCACCTTCCCCAGCGCGCGCAGCTCGCTCTCGGCCTCGGCGCGCGGCACGAGCGCCTGCACCTGGGCGTCCGCCTCAGCCATGGCCGCGTCCACATCCACGCGGGTCCGCTCCGGCTCCACGGCCGCGGGGGACGGTGGGGACTGCGCGCGCCTGGCCCCTGGCCGGAACGTATTGGGGTCAACGTTCGGGTTTGCTTCGAGGTACTGGCGCTGGAGCGCCCGGACGGTCTGGAAGTCGTTGGGGGCGCGCTCGCCCGTGGTGCGCTGGACGAACTCCTCGAACGTCTCGGGGCGGGCCGGGGTTACTTCTTGAGTCGGAGCGTCACGCCCGCCGGGAGTCCCTTCAGCCAGCTCTCGAACTCCGCCGCGCTCCGGCTTGACGGGGCGGTACGGCTGCCGGTGCTCGGGGTGCTCGGGCGGGAGTTGCTCGGCGCGCTCGCGGTAGGCTTTGAGGAAGCGATCGGCCTGATCGAACGCCTTCTGTCCTCGGCCTCCTGCATACCCATAATCTACGCGCGTGCCCTTGAAGGTGTCAACGACATTCCCGGAAAGGTCCACCGCCTCGATGGTGGACGCCGCGAGACGCTCCTTCACTGCGCGCGCGATCTCCAGGGCGTGCGCCTCGTCTCGCGCGCCGATGGCGAACTCGTCGCCGCCGCGGCGGTACAGGGTTCCGCCCAGGCGCTCCGCCTCGGCCTTCATCACGGCTGACGCCTGGCGGAGGAGCTGGTCGCCGGCATCGTGGCTGATCGTGTCGTTGACGCGCTTCAGCCCGGCGAGGTCCAGGGATGCGTGCCCCTCGATCCCTTCCGACTCGATCGCGCGGTCGTGCGCGCGGCGGTTCGGAAGCGTCGTGAGGGCGTCCGTGTCCCGCTCCGTCTCGGCTTCCAGGATCCGCTGTACGGCGGGGTGCTCCTCGGGGAGCTGTAGCTCCTGCGCCACGGCGCGCCGTTGCTCAAGCCGGCGCTCCTCCGCGACGTTCGCCGTCTGCTGGCGCCGATCCGGGGCGCGCGGCTCGAGTGTCGCCTCTGGGAGCAATCTCGGCTGCTCGCCGCGCAGGCGCGCCAGGCGCTCGTCCACGAGCCGGGCCATGTCCGCGCGTTCCGCGTCTCTGGCTGCCTGTTCGGCGGTGCGCCTCGCTTCGAGTCCGTAGAGGTCCACGGGCGGCGGGAGAGGCTCTGGCGGGCCGGGCGGCAGCCGGCTCGGGCGGAGGCCGGCCGGACGACCAGCGTCGGGCGGGAGGATCTCGGCGTCCACGATGCCTGTCTCGCCGGGCCCTGGCAGCTCCGCCGGGCGCGTGCTGCGCGTGATGGCCGTTCCCGGCGACCCAGGTGCCGGCGGTCCTGGCGGTCCAGGCGGGAGGCCCCACGGCGCTGTGCCGGGAGGCGCGGCCTGCTGGGCCTGCTGGGCGGCGGCGCGCGCGCGGCTCCGGAAGTCCTTGAAGGAGCGCACGGCGCCGCCAGCAGCTCCCACAGCGAAGGCCGTATCCACCACGGCCTGGGCAGCGTTGCCGGCCGCCTCGGGGGTGAAGCCCTCGGCCTGCAGCTCCTCGATGGTCCGTTGCGCCGCCTCGACGGCCGACATGCCCATGGTGGCGGCAAAGTACGAGTCCATCGCCGCGCGCGCCAGGGGGTGCATCCGTTGGCCGAGGTTGAGCCCGATCTGGACGGCTGGGGTCGTGGCGCGCGCCGCGACCGGGATGGTGCGGCCCGCGGCGGCCAGCGTGGCGGGGATGGCGCGGCTCGTGGCCGTGCCGGGGATCGGCACCTTTCCCATGACGCCCTTGAAGAACGGCAGGGACAGGACGGCCGGCGCGACCACCTCCGCCACCCGCTCCGTGGTCGCCAGACCACGCCGGCTCCGGTCGAACGCCTCGCGCGCGAGCGCGCTCTCGGTGGGCAGCTCCTCCTGGCCGGCGATCCCCAGGCCGCCTCCCGCCAGGGCGCCGAGGCGCTTGAAGCCCTCCACGGCCTTGAACGCCGGCTGCATCGGCAGCGTGACGGCGTCGGAGAGCAGGTCCCGGCCAACCTTCAGGGCGTTGATGAACGGTCCGGACGGCTCCTGCGGCTCCAGCTCGTTGTCGCGCGCGCGCTGGTACGTGGTCTTGGGGATGCCCACGCCGTAGGCGTCACGACGGGTGGCGGCGAGGGGATCGAAGAACTCTCCCAGGTCCTCCTCCTCATAGCCGAGGGAGGAACGCCGGAAGAAGAGGTCCCAGGCGCTGTCAGACGCCACGCGAGGGGCCGGTTCCCGCTTGACAGCCGGCCCTGCTCACGAGCATCCTCAAGAAATGCGGCAACGAACCTTTGGCCTGCTGATGGTTTTCGCAGTCGCCGCCGCCGCTGGGTGCGGCGCGCGGTACACGTACACGGAGAGCGACGGGCGCCAGCTCCGCGTCGATCGCTTGACGGGTCGCGCCGAGGTCATGGTGAAGGACACGGCCGGCTACCACTGGCGCGCGATCCAAGAGCCAGAGCAGCACGCCAGCTCCCACGCCGCGTCCGAGCGGGTGCGCGGCGTGCGCGCCGTCGCCTACGAGCAATGGCAGAAGGACTGCCGAGCACGTCACGTTCAGCAACCTCCCCAGCGCCGCGTGGACGCTGAGCCTGGCTGGGACGCGGTACGACAGGAAATGAAAGAAAACCGCGACGTCATGTACCCGCCGTTGCCCGCGCGCGACCCTTGCGACAATCCGTACATGCGGCCCTAGTAGCGTCCCGCCTGCGCCGCGGCCGCTTCCTCCGCCGCCAACCGTGCCTGGACCTGCTCGGGCGTCTCCTCCTGGTCCTTGAGAATCTCCGACAGGGACATGCCGGTGATGGCCTGGATCCGGAGCGCGAAGCGGCGCTCCGCCTCGGGCCGGTCCACGCGGCCCTGCTCGATCGCGCGTTCCATCTCCTCCAGCTCGGCCGCCACGATTTGCCGGCGCTGGTGCTCCTGCTGCACCTTCGGGTCCGACATCTTGTCGCGGCTCTTCGCGCGCTCGAGTGTTTGCGCGAAGAGCGACTTCGTAGCTTCCGCCGCGGTCGGCTCGCCCAGCTCGCGCTCGCCGTAGCCGGCCTCCATCATGTCCGTCATGCCGGCCGGGGCGCCGTCCTCGTCCCGCTTCGGGACGGCGAAGCGGAGCCGCGATCTCGAGCCGTAGGGTAGGAGGCGCTCGTAGTCTAGCGTCTGCTCGCGGCCGGCGATCGCCTTCCGCATTGGGTCGTCGCGCTCCCCGCGCAAGGCGATGTCACGCAAGGCGAGGTCGTGCTGCGTTCTGATCCGTCCGCGCTCGCGGTCGTCAACCCGGCTCTGATTCCCCGTCATCAGACCGTCCACGCCGCCCCAGGTCACGACGTCGTCGCCCGTGTAGGCGCCGAGGCCGCGCTCGAAGCTGGAGGCGACTCCGCGCGCCGCCGCGGGCGCCGCCGCTGGCGCGGGCGCGCCGCCCGATTCGGCCGACACGCGCGCCGCCGCGTCCGCGAGGCTCAGCGTGGGGGAGGCTGCGGACGCGGGCGCCGGCATGGCGACAGGTCCGGTGCCGCCAGGGTACGGCCCTACGAACGCGCCAGGCGGGGTCGTGTACTCCTCCCCCGCGACTCCCGTGGCCTCCGCGAGCCTGTGGATCTTGCCGCGGTTCCGGTCCACCGCGCCATACGCCGCTTCCGTGATCGCCACGGGCGGCAGCGCGCGGGCCCAGGCCGGCAGGTTCTCGAACATGGCCTACCTACTTTCCACCGTTGAGCGCCGCTTCCAGTTGCGCGATGCGCTGCTGGAGCGCGGACGTGCTGTCACCGCCCTGGCCGTAACCGCTGTCGCCGCCGCTGCCGGGGGAGCCGTACTCCTCCCAGTTCTGGCGGCGGTCCTGCTCGCCCCGCTCGTGGTCGCGCAGGTCCATTTCGGCGCGCGCCTGGTTCTCGGGGCTCTGGATGATGCGCGCGTCGTCCGGCATGTAGACTTCGCGCTCGTAGGCGTTGAAGCCGAGGGGGTCGAAGTACGTCGGCCCCAACCAGCCCATCGCCCGCATCGGCGGCTGCTCGCGCGCTGCCACCTGGTTCTTGCGCTCTCGCAGGTCGAGCTGCGCCATTTCCTCCGAGATGCGCCCCATGCTGTTCGCGCGGCGCTCCGCCAGGGACGGCGACCCGGAGCCGCGCGCCGGGGCGGCGCCGAATCCGCCCGTCCGGCGCGGCGCCATCCTCGCCATGAGCAGGCGCTTGATGAGGTCCTCCAGCGGCGAGCCGGCCGGGCCGATGTTCGCCCTGGTCTGGACGCTGTGGTCGCCGTAGAGCGTTTGAAGGTCTGGCGTCTCCATGATCCCCTCCTACCCTACCGGGCGCCCCAGCCGCCGCCGCCCATGTTCCAGCCGCCTCCGCTGAAGGTCCCCATCTTCGGCTGCGGCGCTTGCATCATCCCGCTCATCCCGCCCAGGCGGGTGGTGTCGAGCAACAGGTCGATCTGCTGCTGGAGCTTCTGCATTTCCAGCGTCTCGTTGGCGCGCCGGTTCGACTGCGCGGTGTTGTACGCCTCGAGCGCCAGGGAGCGGTCCGCGCGGTTCGCCGCTCCCGGAGCGCCCACGGCTCCGGTGGAGCCGAGGAGCAGGGCGTCGTAGTCCTTGTCCCGCTCGATCCGCATTCCGCTCGTGGCCGCCGCGGAGGCGCGCGCCTCGTCACTCGCCAGGCCGCGCTCCATCTGGCCCTCGAATCCGGTCCCGCCGATGCCGCGCCGCGCGAGCATTCCCTGCATCGCAGCGCGCCGGCCCTCGGTCTGGTCCCGGATGTCCGACACCGCCATGTCGATGGACTGGTCGGTGTACTTCCCGAAGTTGTCCAGGCGGTCCTCGACGCGGTTGGCCTGGCGCTCGAGTCGCGGGTCGTTCTGGGCCTCGTTCTCGAAGACCTGATCTGAGGGAGGAGGCGGGTCGTTCGCGCTCTCGAGCATCCACGGGTTCTTCTTGAGGAGCTGTTCCTCGTAGGGGTTCCGTGGACCTCGGGTCTTCCACCATTGGTCTGACATTTCCGCTTCTCCCTATCCTGGGTCCGTGCCGGTCTTGCCGCGCGTGTGAACGCCGCGGCCCCACGTCAGACCCCACCCGTTGAACCGGACTCCAAGAGGACCCTGCACTATGTATTTTGGCTGAATCACAGAGCCGACGCACTGCTCAAGTACGTGCGCGTGGAGCGTCTCCACTTCCTCGAAGCTGTTTTGGCCGCTAAATGGCATCGGGTCGGAAAAGTCTGGGTTGAGCCGCGTCCTACAATGTGGCCCGCCCGTGCGGACCTCGAGCAGCCAGTCCTGGTCCTCGGATTGGAAGTAGCTCCAGAGCTTGTGGAACGTCGAGGCGTCGAGAGGGCCACCGCCAGGGTCAGGCCGGAACGCTGCGGGCTCGACCACAAATGCCTTCTGGAAGATGTCCCCGTCGTCGTCGTGGTCCTCCTCGTCCTGGATGCGGATGAAGCCGTCATCGAAGCCGTAGGCGACGGCTGGCTGGCTGCTTCCCGGCAGGGTCCAAACGGTGGACGCGCACCTCTCGCGCGACATCTTGTCGATGGTCCAGCGCGGGTTGAAGCCTCCCGTGGAGAGGTCGGGGAACACGCCCTCGCAATGGAGCGTCCAGAAGACCCACTCCCCAGGGTTGGGGGCGTGCTCGGTGTGCTGCACGGGGCCGAAGGTGTAGGTGCGCCGCTTGGGGTCGTAGAAGCCGTGGGCCCTGTCGTATTGCTCCTGAAACGTCTTGTACTCGCGGACCCACTCCTTCTGCCGGCCGCGCAGGAGCGGCACCCAGCCGCCGTCGTAAAGCCAGACCTCGTCCCAGCTCGGGATGATGGCGCGCTGGTTCACGGACACGTTGGCGTCGTGGGAGATCATCCCCACGTCGGGCTTCTCGATTTCCCGGTCGATGTCGTCCACGTCGAAGCCGGTCGCCCGGTAGATTCGGAACTTCGACCCGAAGAGGAGCGTGTCGTTCGCCACGACCAGGCCCACCACGGGCTCGCCGTCCGTCTGGACGTACAGGCCGGCGTACCGCTCCGGCTCGAATAGGTCGCTCCGGAACACACGCTCGGGGAACTTCTCATGGCCCGAGAGCCACTGAGCCCAATGGTAGATGGCCGACATCGAGCACAGCGGCGGCTCATCGAAGTCGGTCGCGTGCGCCTCGCCCAACGCCTGGGTCGCCAGGTTCTCCACGACGGACGTCACGCCGAGCTGCCGCGTCCACGCCAGGCGCGGCAACGCGCCGTCCATGCTGCGGAGGCCCTGGAGCGAGTCCGCGCTACCGTCCGGCGTGCTGGTGGGCAGGGTGGACCAGGTGAAGCCGTTGTTGCTGGCGGCGAGGGTCGCGCCGGGCCCGGAGAGCGGCGACACGCGCGCGCCGAGGGAGTCAAGGAAGCGCAGGTACGGGATCGTCTGCCCGGTGGGGCCAGGGCCGGCCGAGAGCGCCACGGTGGGAATCGTGGTCGGCGCCTTGATCCCCTGGCGCAGCATCCGCATCCACTCGTCCACCAAGATGTTGGCGGTGAAGGCTCCCGTCCCGTAGTGCCGCGAGTGCGTGCCCAGGTTGAAGCGGGCCCACACGGGCCGGCGCATCACGCCCGCAACGCCGGCCGGAAGCGGCAGCTCTACGAAGTCCGAGGTGACGTAGGTGTCCTGTGCGCGGAAGCGGTGCGCCTTCGTCTCGACACCGACGCCAGCGAAGAAGGCGCCGGGGACGTGGCTGATGGTCAGCCTCACCTAGATGACCTCGAACTGGTGGAGGTCGCCGTTGGTAACGCCGTCTGGCTGGAAGACGGCATAGGTTCCGGCCGTGTCGCGCCCTGGAGAGACAAGGATGAACCCGCCGCCGCCGCCAACGGTCGTCACCACCCCGATCGCCAGGTGAGACTTGAACCAGCCCAGCGCGGGCACGGCGAAGGCCTGGGTGATCTGGGTGTTGATGTTCTTGTGGACGTCCGTCCAGACGGTGCCGTCGAACCGCCCAAGGCGAGCCACAGGAATCCCGGCGCCGTATCCGTACACGAGATAGCGCAGGCCGGCAGCATCCTCGGTCACGGCCAGGGACCCGACGTCGGTGGCTCCGGCCGGGGTGTGGACGTTCGCCGGGGCCCCGGTGCCGTCGTAGACCCAGATGTCGGCGCCGCCAGACGCGCCGTAGAGCTTGTTCTGGTACGAGGCGAGCGAGTTTCCTACGGTTGTTGAAATGACGCCCGCGACGGTTGTCCAGACCGGGGAGGCTCCTCGCGCGCGCAGGCGGATGTGTCCCGTGGCGAACCCGAAGCCGCACACGAGAAAGTCCTGCCAGAGGCCGAGGGTGGTCGGCGTGTCGATTCCGGTGAGGTCCGCCGTGGTGCCGCCCGTGCCGTCATTCATGGTGCGGCCGTCGTAGCGCGCGATCTTGCTGGCCCCGGCGCCCGCATCGAGCAGCACGAACAGGAAGCCGTCGAACTCCCGCAGGCCGACGATGTTGAATCCGGGGAAGCGCGCCACCTCAACCGCGGGCTGTCCGGCCAGGCTGAGAGCCTCGGATCCGTAGGGGACCGGGATGAGCTGCTGGCGGTAGAGGATGCTGTCCACCCCCACGTAGGGGACGCCGCCGTAGCCGCCGATGGCGATAGACGTGGTCGCGTCGTCAAACCACGACGCGCGCTGGAACATCGGCTCCTGTTCGAAGTCGAGCTGGCCCACGTAGAATCCGTCGCCAGCGGATTCCCCTGGGCAGCCGTCGCCTTTCAGCCAGAGGCGGAACGGGGTTCCGAACTCGAATTGGGTGGGATGGTGCCGCGCCGAGGCGGCGTGCAGCGCGCTAGGGTTGACCTTGGTGACGCCAGGCCGCTCCTTGACGGTGTTGCCCTCGAAATCGACGTTGATCGCGCTGACGAACTCCCAGGGCCGAATGGAGGCCGGGTCGGAGTCCGTGTTCATGCCACCAGGGCTGGGCAGCTCCTGCTGCCCGTAAAGGAATTCCTGCCGGCCGGTGAGGGCCCCGCGCTGCTGCGGGTATTTCATCCCGCGTCACTCGAACCCGAACTCTGGCACCACCTCCGCGGCTCCGCCGAAGCGCGGCAGGAAGGATGGCTCAGGTCGGCCTTGCGCTTCGCGCGCGCACATCGAGAAGATCCCCCGCTCGAATTTGCGGTTCTGAAGAGGCCACGACGCCTGGTCACCCTTGTCGATCATCTCCTGGGCGACGACGCCAGCGTAGAGGACGAGCTGGCGCCACGGCACCGGCCAGAGGTCCAAGCCGCCAGGCGACTCGTCCGTGAGCACGGGCGGGAGCCCCAGGTAGAAGTAGAAGATCGGAAAGGCCGCGCTCGGGATCGGGTACACCCACAGCTCGCCGGCACCGACCGAATACTTGCTCGGGATGCCGACCTCCTGGCCGAGCACGACGTCCCGCTTCACCTCGCGGAGCGGGCGCCAGACGAGCGGCTGCGCGTCGGTGCCGCTCGGGACGATCCAGACCAGGCCATCGCGTCCCTCGTTCTCCCACCCGGTTGGAAGCACGACTTGTGGATCGCCTGGCGTCAGGAGGCCGTTGGCGTCGATGTAGCGGAAGCCGAAGTCACGGAGGCCCCAGTTCTCGTCGCTTACTTCCTGCAGGTTGCCCAGGATGCGGACGCGCATGGGCACGCGCGTGGCGTCGATCACCTTCGTGTCCGCGATCTGATGGTGCTCGATGAGCACCTTCGAGATCAGCTCGTCCGTGCCGGTGATGTTCGCCACGGGTCAGCTCGCGGCGACGGGGTCGGGCTGTGGCTCCTTCTCCTCGGGTGTCGTGGCGGCGGCGGCCTCCGAGAGCCGGGGGGCGCGCGCCTTCTGGCCGCCTCCCTTGGGCTTCGGCGGCTCCTTGCCCTGCGCAGCCGCGGTTTCGGGCGGATCCGGGTCGGGCGGCTCCGGCTGGAGCGGCTCCGCGGGCGCGCCATCCTCCTGGCGCATCCCGGCCAGGCGGACCACGATGTCCGCGATCACGTCCGGGTCGCCGTGCTCGAGCCCTTTCCGGTCCGCGACCGACAGGGGGAGCCCAGCCTTCCCGGCCAGCTCGACGTACCGCTTCCCGGACGCGACGAGGCTCGTCTGGACGCGCTGGATAGGCTCCGGCGCCGCCTCGTCGGGTGCGCGCACGGCCGGCGCGGTGATGGGACTCACTCCGACCAGGCCGGGGTGGCGCAGCGCCATGTGCGCGTCCATGGCTTCGCGCGTGGTCGTCTCCTCCGAGCAGGTCGGGCAGATGTAGTCCGCCCGTCCCTCGTTCGCGCCGCGCTCCATCAGCTCGCGGTCCTTGTAGGCGTCCGCGACGTTCTTGGGCCGGCGCGGTGGCGCCTGGCCGGGGCGGATGCGGCTGTATTCGGCGCAGCGCGCCTCCCAGTCCGCGATGATCTCCTCGACCTCGGAGCTGCGGAACTCCGCGTAGCGCAGGTCCGCCTGGCGCTTCTGGGCTTCCTGCTCCTCCATGGAGCCGGCGAGCATCACGAAGCCGAGGCCCCCCATCAGGTCGGGGCCGCAGATGTGCCGCGCCACTTGGAGCGCCGTGAACGTCACCTTCTTCGGGTGCTGGGTGAGGATGCGGTTCATGTCGTCCCGCTCGTACTCGAAAGCGTCGTGGACGCCCTCGACGTCGCCGGACGCGACGTGCTCGGCGCAGATGCACTGAGCGATCCCCCGCGGCGGGAAGTGGTACAGGGTGCCGAAGCACTCCACGTCCCGCGGCCGGGTCACGGGGCTGTAGACCTCGATGCGCGGGTTCCACGGGTCGCGCCCGCGCGCGCGAGGCTGGACGGCTGTCTGGGCCTGCATTACGAAACCCTCCTGACGTGGACCATGGGCGTCACCTTGGGATGCACGGCCGCATCGGCCAGGCGCGCCAGGTCGTGCTTGTCGATGTTGTCGAAGCGGCGCTTCAGCATCGGCCCGTCCGCCTTGATGATATCGGCGGTGCGCCGGTCGGCCGCCTCGCGGCGCTTGCGCGCGCGTGCGGCCTCGTCGTTCTCGCTGATGTAGCGAACGCGCTGTTTCGCGGTCCAGTTCTGATACCGCCCGCGCAGCTCCGCGTAGACGCCCCAGTTGAACGGCAGGTAGGCGCCGGGCAAGCCGAGGCCGGGGACCTTCTTCGTCCGGTCCTCGAAGTGCATGTCCATTTGGGTGACGCGGAACGCCTGCCCGTGCGCGGGCTTCATGACGCGCTCGGTCCAGCGGTCGGGCTTCATGGTGGGGTTCCAGAGGTACGAGCCGAGACAGTGGAAGCCGAACGTGCGCGTTCCGCCCGACTTCGAGCGGTACGTCCTACGGACGAAGAGCGGCACCACGCGCGGGTCGAACTCGCTGTGGATGGCCCGGATCACGGCCGGGTCGTGCGGATAGAGGACGTCCTGAACGCCTGTCACCTGGGAATGGATGAACTTCCAGGGCGGCTCGGCTGAGCGAGCGAGGTGCGGGTATCGCTCCATGAGCCACTCGCGGAGCTGGTCGTCGGAAAGGTGCTTGGTCAGCCTCCCGCCGTACAGCTCCTCGTCCCATTGGCGGAGCCGCGCCATCCCCTCCTCGAGCGACGAGAGGAACGAGAGCGGCCCCGCCTTGGCGGAAACTTCCTCCAGGCGCCCTACTCCTCCGCGAGCACGTACACGGTGTCGGTCACGGCCCAGTCGGTGGCGCCCGCGTTGTCCACGTCCACGCGGTTGCCCACGATCTGGAAGCCGCCGACCCAGCCCTTGGCGATGCCGCTGGCGGTGATGATGACCGCCACGACGACCTTGGCGGGTGTGAACGGGAACGAGAAGCGCATGAAGCCGAGCGCCACCTCGTCGGCGGTCGGGACGCGCTTCACGAACTGGTGCTTCGCGTTGGCGCCAGCGAGGCCGCCCACCATGGTCGCGTTCGACCAGGCGTTGTTGACGCCGGCCAGCGTTTCGGTCGTGGCGAGGGCGAGCACGCCCGCGGACACGGCCTCGAGCAGCATCTCGACACCGGCCTGGAGCGACGTGGCCTGGACCTGCCCGAAGATGGTGGACGCCTTCGCGGTGACGCGCTCCTTGGACGTGACCGTCAGCGGGTTGTTGATCTCGTCCGCCAGAGCTGGGGTGAAGACGGCGGGGGTCAGGGTGGTGACGAGGCCGACTGGGATATTGCTGGCCGGTGGGGTCGCGCTCTTGAAGATGTCGAGGCCGTCCGCGTGGGTCGCGGTGGTGGTGCCGCAGCGACCGCGAGCCACGACGAGCGTGTTCGCGTCGATGACGCGCATGATCTTGACGATCTCGTTCTCGACGCGGAGCAGGTCCCCGGCCACCAGAGCGTGGGCCGTGACCGTCACCTGGATCGGGTCGAGGACGTTGTTCCACTCTCCGGCCGCGGTGTTGACGCCCGTGTCGGTGTTGACGATATCCACCTCGAAGGTGTTGCCGCCGATCAAGACCGTCTCACCCTCCACGACGTTCGCGGCCACGCGAAGGATGTTCATGGCGCGCGCGCCCGGCTGCTGGGCGAAGTTGGCGGCCACCGCCCCGGCCGGGAGGAGGCGGTTGTGTACGGCCTGGCTGAGGTTTCCGAGGTCTACGCCGCCTCGGGCGCTGGCGGTCTTCTGGGACATGGAACGGCTCCTTTCTCAAGGGCTCGGGGGCGTTGCGGCCGCCCCCGAGCAGTCACCCGTCAGTGGTCGGCGGTTAGTCGCCGGCCCAGGTCGAGTCCTTCAGGTCCTCCAGCGAGCCGTTGCCGACCGGCTTGTAGTTGCTGATGTTGCCGGCCGCGTACAGCCGGGCCTCCACGGAGTAGTCGTACCCGCCACCGCCCGCCGAGGGGATCGGGAGCAGGATGTTGCCGCCGCGGTTCAGGAAGCCCGGTTCCGCCGTGGTGTGCTTGTAGAAGGTGTCGCGGAACGACAGGAACTTGATGGTCCGCGCGGTGCATTGCGGGTCCTTCTTGAACGTCGCCTCCGCCTTGTCGTAGGCGAAGACCAGGTCCCCCTCCTTGTGACCCTGGATGTACTTGGGGAACTTGCCGTTCACGATGTTGTAGCGCCGGTCGTTCGTGGAGAGCGCGGCGATCTTGTTGATCATTCCGGCGCCGCAACGGAGCGAGTCCAGCTCGCACCCGCTGTCCCAGATCATGTCGGCCATCTGGCGCAGCAGGTCCTCGGAGACGTCCCGAGGCGTGCCGTTGTTGTGGAGCCGGTTCGTGTTGAGCTTCGGGAAGGTCGCCCGGCTCTTCGTGAGGAACGTCGGGGCCAGCGCGGCGGAGCCGATCAGGCCGTCGATCCCGTTGGGCGCGTAGCCGTAGTCGCCCATCGGGTAGACCCCCCAGCCCGCGGTCAGCGATCGGTTCGCGTCGATCGTGACGGTGGAGTGGTAGGTGTTGAAGCCGGCGCCGCCAGGATCCCCGAACGTGGTGCGGTCGATGGCGATGATCTTCTGGGAGGCGCCCTGCTTGGCCCCGCCCGTGTCGAGGTCGTAGAAGTCGATCCGCATGTTCTCGCGGAGCCGACGCGCCGACCAAGGCAGGCGTGCGAAGAAGGTGGGGATGGCGACCGTCGTCTGATCCACGACCGCGAGCCGGCCCGTGCCGTGCCCCCAGAAGTGAATCTGCATGAGCTTGTTCAGCTCCATGGTTCGCTGCTTCATCTGGTGGTCGAGAGCCCCACCATTGAAGTGCGCCGCGCCGGTGCCCTGGCGCGTGAGCAGCTCGGTGAGCGCCACGGTTCCCTTGAACTCGATGGCGAGCACCTGGCCCTGGGTGACGCTGTCGGACTCGACCGTGGCCTGCGGGCCTCCTTCCGGTCCCGTCCGCACGTTCCAGGCGGTGTTCATGTAGAGAGGCACGTTCCACCGCTTGCCCTCGATCTTCTCGTCGGGGCACTCCTCCAGGTCAGCGAGGAGCGGTGTGTAGTCCTCCTGGTACGGCTTGAAAAA
>Ga0137452_1000356_pt1 | contig 13639 bp, 9 predicted proteins | sample EasRivERMGT513_2_FD_102312 | JGI IMG/M metagenome (GOLD analysis project Ga0137452, IMG submission 102312) | Soil microbial communities from meander-bound floodplain in the East River, Colorado, USA - East River MetaG ERMGT513_2 | ecosystem: Environmental > Terrestrial > Soil > Floodplain ...
GTCGTCCGGTTCGACTCGCGCGGCGTCACCCTCGACGAAGTGACCGCCCAGCTTGGCACCGGGCCGGTGCAGTTCGGCGGCCGCATCGGCATCGACGGGTATCGTCCCGGCCGTCTCGACGTCGCGATGAACGGGCAGGGCATGCGGCTGCGGTATCCGGAAGGGATGCGCTCGGTTGTGGACGCCAACCTGAACCTGCAGGGCACGATCGATTCATCGACGCTGTCTGGCACGGTCATCGTGCGCAACGCGCTGTATACGAAGCGATTCGATACCGGCGGAGGCATCATCGATCTGACCGGCAGCGCGGCCGGCCAGGGTGCGTCGTCACTTCAGACCACCATTCCGCTGCGGTACGACGTGCGCATCACCGTTCCGTCGACGCTCCGGGTCGAGAACAACACCGTGCGGATGGTCGCGAACGCCGATCTCGAGCTGCGCGGCACCTACGACCGTCCGGTCCTGCTCGGACGCGCGGAAATCGAGCGCGGCGAGCTCAACTTCGAGGGGAAGCGCTACCAGATCACGCGCGGCACGATCGACTTCAACAACCCGACGCGCATTGAGCCGTTCTTCGACATCGAGACCGAGACCCAGGTTCGCGTGCCGAGCCAGACCTACCGCGTGACGGTCCGCGTCACCGGCACGATGGCGCGGTTCACGCCGGTCTTCAGCTCCGATCCACCCCTGACCGACGTGCAGGTGCTCAGCCTGTTGTTCACCGACGTGGCGCCGGGACGCGACGTCGAGTTCAGCCAGTACGGCACCGTCACGCCGCAGGAACAGCTCCTGCGCGAGCGCGCCGCGCGGGCGCTCACCGGTGCGCTGACGACCGAGCTCGGGCGCGTCGCCGAGCAGACGTTCGGCCTGGACACGTTCCAGCTGACGCCGTCGCTGGTGACGCCGAACGCCAACTCGTCGCGCCTCGATCCCGCGGCCCGGCTCACCATCGGAAAGCGGATCTCCGATCGGGTCTACCTGACCTACTCGCGCAGCCTTTCGTCCACGACGAGCGATCAGATCATCCTGCTGGAGTACGATCAAACCGACCGCTTCTCGTGGATCCTCTCTCGCAACGAAGACCGCACGTACGCGCTCGATGTGCGCGTCAGACATGTCTTTTGATGACGCGTAATGCAAAATTCAAAGTTCAAAATGCAAACCCCGCGTGGCGGCGAATCGCGTTGTGTTTGCATTTTGCATTTTGCCTTTTGAATTACAGCGCCTTTGCGTCCGCGCAGACTCCGCCTCCGACCATCACTGAAGTTCGCATTGAGCAGGAAGGTCAGATCGTCTCCGACGCTCTCGTCCTCAGTCTGATCGAGACACAAGTCGGGGAGCCTCTGTCGATTGCCGACGTTCGCGAGTCGATCACGCATCTCACGAGCTTGACGCGCTACGAGGACGTGCAGGTGTACCAGGAGCCAGCGGGCAACGGCGTGCGTCTCCGCTACGTGCTGTTTCCGATCCACGCCGTCGACCGCATGGAGTTCCGCGGCATGATCGGCTTGCCCGAAGGCGATCTCCGCCGCGCCGTCACCGAGCGCTTCGGTGCCGCGCCGATTGCGTCTCGCGCGCCGGACGTGGTCCGGGCGCTGCAGCTCGTCTACCGGGACCGCGGGTACCTCCAACCGCGGATCACGCCGCGCATCGAGCTTACGCACAACCCGGATCGCGCGTCGATGGTGTTCGATATTGATTCCGGGCCGCGCGCGTCGATCCAGCGCATCGAGGTCGACGCCGAGTCCGATGATCGCGCTGTGTTCACCAACGGGCGACTCCGCGTCGGGCAGCCGTACGACGCCGCCGTGGTCCTGGAGCAACTGCAGAGATACGAGGCGACGCTGCGCGGGCAGGGATTTTACGAAGCGCGCGCGACCTCCAGCGTCGACTTTGCCGATAACGGCGCGGTGGTGCGCATCTCCGTCGACCGCGGTCCTCACGTGTCGGTGGCCTTTTCCGGCGACCCGCTGCCCGAGGCCGACCGGGATCGACTCGTGCCGATCCGCGCCGAAGGATCCGCGGACGAGGATCTGCTCGAGGATTCGAGCCGCGCCATCGAGGATTATCTCCACGAGCGGGGCTATCGCGACGCGATGGCGCCCTATGTGCGCGACGAGACGCCGGGGGAGCTGACGATCCGCTTCACGATCACCCGCGGTCCCCGTTATCTCGTTGACGACGTGTCGATCACGGGAAATATGGCGATACCGACGGCCGACCTCGCGCCGATCGTGCGGCTGAAGAGCGGTGACCTGTTCGTGCAGGCGACGCTCGATGGCGCTGTCGCCGAAATCCGAACCACGTACCGGGGTCGTGGCTTTACCCGCACGATGGTCATGCCCGGTGTCGCTGTGCTGCCCCCGAGGACCGGCGCCGGGCCCAATGAGGATCGCCGGGTTCAGGTCAGTATCGACATCACCGAAGGTCCCCGCACGCTCGTCGGCACGGTAGATATCACCGGCAACATGGTGCTCAGTGACAATCAGCTCCGGACGATGCTGACCGTCGTACCGGGCCGCGCGTACGCCGAAGTCGAGGTGGCGTCCGATCGCGACCGCATCGATCTCGAGTACCGCAACCTCGGCTACGAGAACATCATGGTCGAGCCGCGCGTGATGCTCGCGGACGACGACACCCGCGCGAACATTACCTTTACGATCCGCGAAGGGCCGCAGGTCATCGTCGACCACGTGATCATCGTCGGGAATCGACGCACCAGCGCCTCGACGATCGAGCGCGAGCTCACGCTGAAGCCCGGCCAGCCGCTCGGCTACGCGGCGCGCATCGAGAGCCAGCAGCGGCTCAGCGCGCTCGGCCTCTTCCGCCGCGTCAGCATCACCGAGCTGCAGCACGAATCGGAGCCGCGACGTGACGTGCTCGTTCAGGTCGAAGAGGCGCCGCCAACGACCATCTCGTACGGCGGCGGCCTCGAGGGCGGTACGCGGTTGCGGCCGACCGGGCCGGGCGGCCAGGCCGAGGAGCACTTCGAGCTCGCGCCGCGCGGCTCCTTCGAGATCGGCCGGAGCAACCTGTGGGGCAAGAACCGATCTGTTGATCTGTTCACGCGTGCGAGCTTGAGGTCGCGTGACATCGTGGTCACCGATACCGGCGTGCGTCTTGCGACGCCGGCCGCTGGAAGCGGCTATGGATTCAACGAGTACCGCGTCCTCGGCACCTACGGCGAGCCGAAGGTGTTCAACACGCGGGCGGACGTGCTGCTGACGGGGATCCTGGACCAGGCGATTCGATCGACCTTCAACTTCCGGACTCGCGAAGTTCGCGCGGAGGCGGGGTGGCGTCTGGCGCGGTGGTACAGCATGTCGGGACGCTACTCGTTCCAGCACACGAAGCTCTTCGACCAGGTGTTCACGCCCGACGACAATCCTGTGCTGATCGACCGACTCTTTCCGCAGGTACGCATCTCGATGTTCTCGCACTCGATGATCCGCGACACACGCGACGATCTCCTCGATCCGGGCCGTGGGACGTTCTTTGCGTTGACCAACGACGTGGCCGCACGCGCGATCGGCTCGGAGGTCGGGTTCGCGAAGACGTTCGTGCAGCTGTTCGACTATTACCGGCTACCGGTCGCGCGTCGCATCGTCCTCGCGACGGCGGTCCGGATCGGCGCCGCGCACGGCTTTGCCCTTGCCGTGCCGCAGGTCGTCAACCCCGATGGCTCCGTCACGCCCGGCACGGTGGAGGACCTCCCGGCGAGCGAGCGCTTCTTCGCCGGCGGCGACACCACGGTTCGAGGCTTCTCGCTCGATCGCCTCGGCACGCCGGCCACAATCAGCGAGTCAGGATTCCCGACGGGCGGCAACGGCGAGGTCGTGCTGAACGCCGAGCTACGGGTCACGGCGGCGAAAGGATTCGCGGGAGTGATGTTCCTCGACGCCGGTAACATCTTTCTGCACGCGAGCGATCTGAGCCTTACCGATCTGAGACCCGCGGCCGGCTTCGGGGTGCACTACCGATCACCCGTCGGCCCGATTCGCGTCGAGCTCGGGTTCAATCTCAGTCCACGCGAGCTCGTGCCCGGCGTCCTGGAGCGAAAGACCGTGCTGCATATTTCATTGGGCCAGGCATTCTGATGAAGACGCGTAATGCAAAATGCGAAATGCAAAATGCAAACACGGCATCTGGGCCAGGCGTCCGAATCATGCTCATTTTGCATTTTGCATTTTGCATTTTGAATTACACCGTCACCATCACATCGGCGCAGCAGTTGCTAGACCGCGTCGTCGCTCGTGTCGAGGGGTACGCGATCACGCTGACCGACGTGCAGGCGGCGCTGGGGCTTGGAGTGATCCAGGTGCCTCCCGGCGCGGATCCGATCGAGACCGGCATTCAGCGGATGATCGATCGCCAGCTGCTGCTTGCGGAGGTCCAGCGGTTTCCCCCACCCGAGCCGAGTGCGGCCGCTGTCGATCGCGAAGTCATGCAGCTCAAGATGCGCGCCGGCGCCCGGCTGGAGGCCCTGATGCAGTCGACTGGACTCACCGAGGAGCGGATCCGCGACAGCGCGCGGGACGATCTGCGGATCCTCGACTATCTCGATCAGCGCTTCGGCACGACGGTGCAGGTCAGCGATGAAGAATTGGCGCGGTACTACCGCGAGCACGAGTCGGAGTTCACGCGGGGGGGAGGCCTCATACCGTTCGACGAAGCCGAGCCCCTGGCGCGGCAGCGCGCGGGAAGCGAGCGCCGCCGTGTCATCATCGATCAGTGGCTGCGCGACCTCCGTTCCCGCGCCGACATCGCGATCAACCCTTCGGTCTGAACACAGTAGATCCGGTCGTCTTTCTCGACTCGAGATCGCGGTGCGCCTGCACCGCATCCCTCAACGGGTACCGCTGGTTGATCTCGATCTTGACCTTCCCCGATTTCACGACGTCGAAGAGATCGTCCGCGGTCGTCACCAGGTGATCGCGCGGCGTCGTGTAGGGGGGCAGCGACGGGCGCGTCACGTACAGCGTTCCCTTCAGCTTCGCGAGATCGAACGGCGGCACGGCGCCGGACGCGTTCCCGAACGACGCCATCATCCCGAAGGGCGAGAGACATTCGAGCGAGCCTTCGAACGTGTCCTTTCCGACACCGTCGTAGACGACCGGCACGCCCTTGCCGCCGGTGATCTCCTTCACGCGCGCGACGAAGTCTTCCTTCTTGTAGTTGATGCAGTGCGCGGCGCCGTGCGCCTTCGCCAGCGTGCATTTCTCATCCGAGCCCGCGGTGCCGATCATCGTCACGCCGAGCGCCTTGAGCCACTGGCAGGCGATAAGACCAACGCCGCCCGCGGCCGCGTGAAACAGTACGGTCTCGCCCGCGCTGACCTTGTAGGTCCGTTTGATCAGGTACTGCACCGTCATGCCTTTGAGCATCATCGCGGCGGCCTGCTCGAAGCTGATCCCCTCAGGGATCGTCACGACGCGCGCCGCCGGGACGTTGCGCACCTCGGCGTAACTCCCGACCGGTTGGAGCGGCGTTCCGCTCCCGTACGCGACGCGATCGCCTACCTTGAACTCCGCGACCCCGGGCCCGACGGCTTCGACAATGCCAGCGCCCTCGCTGCCGATGCCGGTGGGCAACGGGATCTTGTAGAGGCCGGTGCGGTGATACGTATCGATGTAGTTCAGGCCGATAACCTCGTGCCGCACTTGGATCTCTCCGGCGCCAGGCGGGGAGATCTCCACATCTTCCCACTTCATCACTTCGGGTGGTCCCTGTTCGTAAATCCGAATCGCTTTAGACATAAATCCTCGTCGTCGACCGTCTACTCGCGTCTACCGTCCTGTACGACGGATGCGGGTGGAGTGCTTTTCGGGAACGGAGGACCGTAGACGGTAGACCGTAGACGTGCTTATTGTCCAACCACCGCAACGCGAAGTATCTCGAGTGAATTGAATCCCGCGTGACTGAACACCGGCGCGATGCTGCTGCGCCGCCGCAGGTACATGCCCGCCCAGACCGCGCCCAGCGTTCCCGTGGTGATGACCGCGTCCCGCCCTTGCACGCTGTGGCCGAGGCCGAATGCGACGCTGAGCACGAGCACGCCGACCGCCGCGCCGCCCAGGTACTGCTCGAAGCGGTGGAGCATGAACGCGCGCTGCAGTTCCTCGCGCACGCCGCCCGCAACAATCGCAACGAGCGCGAACATGACCGCCTGTCCCGGCGTGGCGGCCATCTGCTCGAGCGGATTAGTCCCCACGTTGTGCAGCGACGGCATGACCAGCCGCAGCGCGTTCAGCATGATCCCGACCATGACGAACACGACGGGGACGGTCAGCAGACCCACGATCACTTCGCGCGCGACCGGGCGGGTGCCGATCCACAAGCGAATGGCGCTCTCTCCGTGCGCGCGCATCAGCAGCACCATGATGACGACCAGTACCACCGTGTCCGCGAGTGACAGGACGAAAACGAAAGGTAGAGACAGCCGGCCGGACGCGTCGGCGGGTGTCCAGCCGGCCGCCCGCAGGAGGGCACCGATGGTCAACTGCGTCGGAACGCTCGAGCACAGGAGTATTTCCAGGAGCGCGAGGACCCGGTCGCGCCCCTCGATGACCGCCGGGCGCTCCGGGCCGAACGAGGGCGGGACGTCCTCCTTGGTGGGAGTATCCGGCGCCAGTGGGAGAGAATCCAAATCGGACAAGGGCCACATTCTATCGCTGTGCTTGACCATGTAAATTCTACAGATGTGCTAGACCGTGTAAAAACGACAGGCTAGTATCGGTGCAGCCGTCGCGGGGTTCCCCCCGGCGATACTGCTTACGAGGTTCAGATGGTTTCAACCACGTCCGGTGAGCGTGTCCTGATTGTTGAGGATGAGCCCACCACGCGCCTGGGACTCACCGAGTTGGTGCGAACCTGGGGATTTATAACCGAGGCTGCGGCCGACGGGGAAGAGGCGCTTCAGCGCATCACCGCCTTCCGTCCGTCCATCATCATCAGCGACCTCGTCATGCCGCGCATGGACGGGCTCGAGTTGCTGCGCGCGCTGAAAGACGAAGGCAGCTCGCTCACCATCGTCATTCTCACCGCGCAGGGGACAGTCGAGACCGCGGTCGAAGCGATCAAAGAAGGCGCCTACGACTACCTGACCAAGCCGATCGAGCCGCAGCGGCTGAAGATCCTGCTCGACAAGATTGTCGAGCGGCAGGACACGCTCCGCGAAGTGAAAGTTCTGCGCAAACAGCTGCGGGAGCACGGCAGCTTTGGCCGCATGATTGGCAACAGCACGCAGATGCGCAGGGTCTACCAGACGATCGAGCAGGCGGCGCCGACCGCCGCATCAGTCCTCATATGGGGGGAGTCGGGCACCGGCAAGGAGCTGGTTGCCCAGACCATCCACCAGCTCAGTCCACGGGCGCAGATGCCGTTTGTGCCGATCAACTGTGCGGCGATCCCCGAAACGCTGCTCGAGAGTGAGATCTTCGGCCACGAGAAGGGCGCGTTCACCGGCGCGTCCGACCGGCGCGAAGGCTGTTTCGAGCTCGCCGACCGGGGCACACTTTTTCTCGACGAAATTGCGGAGATGACTCCCGCCACTCAGGTTAAGCTCCTGCGCGTGCTGCAGGAGCGGAAGTTCCGCCGCCTTGGCGGGCGGCAAGAGCAGTCGGTTGACGTCCGTGTCATTGCGGCAACCAACGTCAACCCCGCGGACGCCGTCAAGAGCGGGAAGCTTCGCGAGGATCTCTACTACCGTCTTAACGTCTTTGCCATCGAGCTGCCGCCGCTGCGGATACGAAAGGACGACCTCTCGCTGCTGATTCAGTCGTTCCTTGCCGAGTTCAACGAGCGCAATAACAAGGCCGTCTCCGCACTCGATCCGGCGGCCATGCGGATCCTCGAGCAGTACAACTGGCCGGGCAACGTGCGCGAGGTGCGCAACATCATCGAGCGCGCGGTGATCCTGTCCACCGGCGAGTTCATCGAGCCGAAGCAGCTTCCGCCGCTCGTCACCGAGTCGCCCGACGTCGTGAAGCCGACGCTGTCCCTCGTGCCTGGCACGACCGTGGAGGAAGCGGAGCGGCGCCTGATCCTGATGACACTCGAACACACGCGCGACAACAAGACGCGCGCCGCCGAGATCCTCGGCATCAGCCTCAAGACGCTGCACAACAAACTGAACAAGCTTCGCGGTCGGGTTCCCGGAAAACGGCCCGAAGAAGAAATAGTGTCCCAGTCGTGATGCTTTTCACCGAGACGGGCCACGGAGGCACGGAGCCACGGAGGATAAATAGGGTTTCTCCGTGTCTTCGTGTCTCCGTGGCTCGTCTCGCACGGAGAAGGGATCTGGGATCCCCCATCCCCACTCCATGCGCATAGGCATCAAGGCCAAGCAGATCGCCGCCGTCACCGCCATCGTCGGGCTGGCGGTCGTGGCGTTGAGCGCCGTGCACGTGACGCGGCTCGCGCGCGTCGTGCTCCACGAGAGCCACGCGCGCGGACAGCTCCTCGCCAATGCGATCTTCCATCGCGCCCGCGAGGTCGTCGTCATCAACAACAGTGATCCCTACGTTGCGTTGCGCAGCGATCCGGGCCTCCGCGCGATCCTCGAATCCAGCATCTACGGCGAGAACGTCACCGACGCCGCCATTCTCGACACCCACGGCATCGTCCAGGCCGCCAGCGACCCCACGCAGGAAGGGAAGCCGCTGCCTGAGCGCGCCGATATGGCCACGCTTGAGGACTCGGGGCCGCTCGACCAGCTGCGCGTGATTTACTCGGGAGAGGGCCGGACCCTCGAAGTGCGCCAGCCGATGCTGCTGGGTGACGAGGCGTTCGGATCGATCCGGATCGGCCTTTCGACGGTGCTGGTACGCCGCGAGCTGAACGCCTCGCTCCGCCCGGCGGTGAACATCGCGATCGCCTCCCTGTTCATCGCGGTGGTTGTGGCGGCGTTGCTCGCGCAGTTGTTCCTCCGCCCGATCAACGTGATCCGGAGCGGACTGACGCGCCTCGGGAAAGGGGAGTTCGGGATCACTCTAGACCTTCCACAAGACGACGAGTTTGGCGAGCTGGGGACGTTCTTCAACACAATCAGTCAGCAGCTCTCAGCGGATCGCAGCCTTCTCGCGGGGCAGAAGGCGAACCTCCAGTCAGCCGTCGAGCATTTGGAGGATGCGGTCGCGCTCTTCAACCCCCAGGGCGAGCTGCTCTTCAGTAATCCCGCGATGCAGCCGACACTTCCCGCCGATGCGATCGGCCGTGCGCTGCATGGACTGCTTCCAGACGGCGACGCGTGTCGCACCATCGTGGAAGAGACGCTCGCGACGAGGACCTCGCGCGGTCCAGTGCAGGTGGCCGATGATGTGCTCTTGATGACGCATGCGATCGAGGGAACGGATGGGCAGCTCGTCGGGGTCCTGCTCGTTTCGCGCAACCTCTCGTACTTGTCGCGCATGCAGTCGACCATCGCGTATTCGCGGAAGCTCGTGGCGCTCGGACGATTGACTGCGGGCATCGCGCACGAGGTGAAGAACCCGCTCAACGCGATGATGATTCACCTCGAGCTGCTGCGGACGAAGATTCGCCACGGCATGGCGCGCGAAGTGGCGCCGGTCGGCGCCGGAGGCGTGAGCATCGCCGAAGCGCGAACCCCGGGCCGCGCTGAGGCGGGTGCGCTCGAGCACGTCGAAGTGATCGAAAGCGAGATCCGCCGGCTCGACGAGGTGGTCCAGGGCTTCCTGAAGTTCTCGCGCCCCGAGGATCTGCGGCTGCAGCCCGTGCGTGTGACGGCGATCTTCGATGAGATTCTGCCGGTGATCAAGCCGGAGGCGGCGGCCAACCACGTGCGGGTCGAGGTGGATTCCCCAATCACGGTCCCCTCGGTCAATGGCGACGCCTCCATGCTGCGGCAGGCGTTTCTGAACCTGGCGATGAACGCCTGCCAGGCCATGCCGCACGGCGGAACCCTGCGCCTATCTGCCGCGTCCGCTCCGCGCAACCAGGTGGAAGTGAAGTTCGAGGATACCGGCGTCGGCATCCCGGGAGACCACCTGGGAAAGATCTTTGACCTCTATTTCACAACGAAGGATCATGGGACCGGCATCGGGCTTTCGATGGTGTACCGGATCATTCAGCTGCACGATGGCCAGGTCGAAGTCCAATCGACGCCCGGCCGCGGGACGACGTTCCGCGTCCTTCTACCCAGAGCAAACGAGATATGAGATGACCGTTCACTTCCAACCGGCCAACTCCCTCCTGCCAGGGGTCGTGCGCGTAGCGATGTTCGTCCTGGGCATAGGCGTTTTGGGACTTGGGAGTGTCGCCTGCGCAAAAGCGCAGGCGGCGAGCGTGCCAGAAGGCCCTCCGCTCGACGTACCTGCTCCCCCTGCGCGCGTGCTGGCGCCGGTCGAGGAACTGGTGGTCCCTGTTGCGCCACCTCCTGAGCTACCGGCCGCCGCCGCGCCCCCCCGTACACCCCCGCGGCCGCCCGTGCGTCGGGCTGAACCGCAGCCGCCCGTTGACCCGGCGCCTGCCGCAGCAACGCCGCCCGTCGAAGTGCCCGCCGAACCGCCGCGCGAGCTGCGTCCTGCTTCGCCCGCGCGCGATGCGGCAGCGGAGAAGCAAGTGCGCGACACCCTCGCGCTCGCTGCCCGCGATCTCGGTGGGGTCAACTACGGCAGGCTGAGCGCCGAAGCGAAGGCCCAATACGATCAGTCCAAACGCTTCACGCAGCAAGCTGAGCAGGCACTGAAGGATCGGAACTTCGTCTTTGCCGCGACACTTGCCGACAAGGCGGCGACCCTCGCGGCCGGGCTGACGGGGCGGTAGACGACTTTAAATCCCAAATCCCAAGTCCCAAATCCCAAACCCTAAGCCCCTTCCCTGCCTAAGCCCAACCCCCAACCCCTAACCCCTAACCCCTAACCCCTAACCCCTTCCCCTATTTTCATTTCCCACTTGCGTTCGGCCGGGCGCCTGATTTATCGTCCGATTTAACTGAATGGTTAAATCGCGTAGTCAACGCGATGAGTCGACCGAGCAACGGATCCTCGACGCTGCGCACGCGGTATTCATCCGCTCCGGGACGGCGGGTGCCCGCACGCAGGAGATTGCGAAGGAAGCCGGGGTGAACTCGGCTCTGCTGCACTACTACTTCCGCAGCAAGGAGCGCCTCGCGGAAGCGGTGTTCACGCGTGCAGCCGGCCAGCTCCTCCCCGCCGTCATCCGAATCCTTGCGTCGGATGCGGCGCTCGAAGACAAGGTCGATCAGGTCGTGCAGACGGAGCTGCTGCACCTTGCCAAGGCGCCGTATCTGCCGGGCTACATCCTCAGCGAGCTTGCGCACCACCCGGACCGCGCGGGGCAACTCGTCTCGGCGGTCACCGGAATGGTGCCCGGCGAAATCGGCATGCGCGTCAGCGCGGTCCTGGGCAGGCAGATAGACGAGCGAGTCCGCGCCGGCCGCATGCACCAGATCGCCCCCGATCAGTTCATCGTCAACCTTCTGTCGATGTGCGTGTTTCCCTTCGCGGCGCGGCCGATGCTCATGGCGCTGCTGGGGTTCGATCAGACGGGCTTCGACCGGTTCATCGATCGACGGCGCAAGGAGCTGGCGCCATTTTTCCTGAGAGCCTTACGCCCATGAAGATTGGTTCGCGTTCCTTCATAGCCGCCTGGCTGCTCACCGCGCACGCTGCGATATGCACGGCCGGGCAGCTGACTCCAGGCGGACGTTCCTTCGATCTTGCCTCGCTGCAGCAGGCGGCGGTGGACACCGATCCGCGGCTGCAGCAGCTTCAGCTGCTGACCACGCAGACCGAGCTGCGGCTCCGTAACATTGCGGCTTGGCGTCTGCCGTCGGTCACCGTCGATGGCCAGGCGCAGTACCAATCCGACGTGCCAAGGCCTGCGTTCACCCTGCCCGGTGGCAGCCTGCTCTTCACGGCGCCGAAGGCCACCTACGACAGCGGCCTCCGTATCGATCAACGCATTTTCGACGCCAGCATCAACGCACAGGACGCGCTCGAACGAGCCCAGCTCGCCGAACAGCAGGCACGAGTGCGGACGACGCTCTTCAGTCTGCGGCAGCAGGTGAACGAGGCGTTCTTCACGGCGGCAGCACTGCAGGCGCGGCAAGGCGCTCTTGCCGCCGCCATCAGCGATCTCAGCGCGCGGCTGGATGAGACCAACGAACGGGTGGCTGCAGGCACCGCGTTACCGGCAGAGGCGGCGTCGATCGAGGCCACGCTGCTGCAGCGCCGGCAGGACGAAGAGGAGCTGCGCGCCACGCGCCGCACTGCGCTGGCGCGTCTGGCGATTCTGACCGGGCAGACGATCTCGGAGAACGCCGCGCTCGCGATGCCCGATCTCGCGGCTGCGGTTTCGCGGGCGCGCCAGGCCTCAGGCGAGTTGCGTGCGCGGCCCGAGTACGACCTGTTTGCGAGAACACGCGAGCGTGTTGCGAAACAGCAGGGTGTGGCCGCGGCGCAGGAGCGGCCGCGCGTATCAACGTTCGCGAGAATCGGCTTCGGCCGTCCGGGGCTGAACTTCATCACCGATCAGTTCGAATCGTATGGACTTGGCGGCGTGCGGGTGCAATGGAATGCGTGGACGTGGGGAAGCGGCAGCCGGGAGCGTGAAGCGCTCGCGATCCAGCAGCAGATCGTCGCAGCCGACCAGGCCGCGTTTGCGAAGGGGCTCAGCGAATCCATCGAAGGAGACGCAGCGACGGTCGATCGCCTGCAGGCCACGCTCGCGCTCGACGATCGGATCCTAGTGCTGCGGGAGCAGATCGAACGTTCGACGCAGGCTCGTTTTCAGGAGGGAGTCGTGACCGCATCTGAATTTCTCGATCGGAGCAGCGAGCTCCTGCAGGCGCGCTTCGCCCGCGCGACCCACCAGGTGGAGCTCGCGCAGGCGGGCGCGCGGCTCCTCACCACGCTTGGTTTGGAGGTTCGGTAATGCGCGCCATCACACCGCATCCAGACGCTCGTCGACAATTCCCAACTTCCAACTTCCAACTCCCAAGGCGCCTTGGGAATTGGGGCTTGGGAGTTGGGCGTTTGCCTGGGCTTCTGGCGATACCGGCGATTGCTGTTGCACTGGCCGTCGCTGGGTGCGCTCGGGAGGTCGCTCCAGACGCCTATGGCAACGTCGAAGCCACGGAGGTGGTGATCTCGCCGGAAGCGGCCGGCCAGCTCACGAAGTTTTCCATCGAGGAGGGACAGGTACTTGCCGCCGGCGCCGTGGTGGGCGAGGTTGATTCGACACCGCTCGTGCTGCAGCGCAACCAGTTGACGGCGCAGCACGCCGGCACTGTGTCTCGTGTTGGCGAAGTAGACAAGCAGGTACAGGCGCTCGTGGCCCAACGCGACGCGGCGCAGTCGTTGCGGGAGGCGGCGATCGCCCAGCGTGGCGTGCTGCAGTCGCAGCTCGAGATCGCGCGGCGCGCGCGCGAGCGCACCGAGCGGCTGTTTGCGAAGCAGGCGGCAACCGCGCAGCAGCTCGATCAGGTGGAGCGTGACGATCGCGTGCTCCAGGATCAGATCAAAGCGCAGGAGCAGCAGATCGAAGCGCAGGGCCGGCAGGTCGCCGCCCAGGCCGCCCAGATTGCCGCGGCGCAGGCGCAGCGTCAGACCGCCCTGACGCAGGTCTCGGCCGCCAACGCACAGGTGGCGCAGGTCGA
>Ga0137452_1000357_pt1 | contig 13638 bp, 10 predicted proteins | sample EasRivERMGT513_2_FD_102312 | JGI IMG/M metagenome (GOLD analysis project Ga0137452, IMG submission 102312) | Soil microbial communities from meander-bound floodplain in the East River, Colorado, USA - East River MetaG ERMGT513_2 | ecosystem: Environmental > Terrestrial > Soil > Floodplain ...
CCCCAAATGCGCCGGCCCGAAGCGAGCGGTGGAGGCAGGTAACTCGTATCTGGCACGAGCGCCAATACCGCGTCCGTCGAGTTCTCATCTAAGATCGTGATGCGGTGATAACCAGAAGCAGAAGACGGCAAGCTGATCCCAAACCGACGATGCTCGATGCGGCGGCCATCGATGTCGCGTGCAGCGAGAAACGGGAGTGAGCCCGGATGGAAGTCACACTCGACGGCTCCATCGCCTTCGACCTCCACGCGCCAACGGTGGATCCGTTGTGCCGATTCCGCGGGCAAGAAGAGATCGACCGCAGGCGAGTTCGCTGACGTCACGACGAAGGGCGCGAGAGTACGCCGCCACGGTTCTTCCTCGAGTCGGGCGAGGCTCGCACGTGCCGCCGCGATGGATGACACATCGAATCCCAACGCGCTCAGCACAAGAACTTTCGATTCGAGCGCGGTCTCGTGCTTCACACCCGCGATGTCGTAGTACCAGGGCTCCAACCCGGCGACGCCCGCGAGTCGATCGACGATCTCGGTCCAGCTCATTCAGGCGTTTCCTTGAAGAGCAGGAACGTATGAGGGGCGACGGGGTGTTCGGCGCCAAGTGCAACACATTTCGTACCGCCGACGTCGGGCGAGCCGGTGTCGAGGACAAGGCCCCACACTGCGCTTATCGACGAAAGCCCAAAGGCAAGATCCTCCGCGCTGGCGTTAAAGAGACAAAGGAAGCGATCCGTCTCGCCAAACAGACAACCGAACGAGGACAGGTTCGGATCGCTCCAATCGTCGTCGTGCATTTCGCGACCAGCAGGATGCAGCCAGACAATGTCCTTGCGGGAGAAGAATGTCTCACGACGAAAGTCCGGATATAATCGCCTCAGTTCGATCACGCGCTGGACCAACCGCAGGAACGATTCGCCATCCCGATCAAGTGCGCGCCAATCGATCCAGCTTGTCTCGTTGTCCTGGCAATAGGCGTTGTTGTTGCCGTTCTGGCTGTGCCCCAACTCGTCACCGGCCAGAATCATCGGTACGCCTTGCGAGAGCAGCAATGTGGCAATGAGATTCCGTCTGTGCCGGTTGCGCAAGCCGAGGATTGCGGGGTCGCTTGTCGGCCCCTCGGCGCCCCAATTCCGGCTGTGGTTCTCGTTGACGCCATCCATATTGCGTTCACCGTTCGCCCAGTTGTGCTTCTCGGCGTAGGAGGCCAGATCGCGCAACGTGAACCCGTCATGCGCGGTGACGAAATTGATGCTCGCGAGCGGTCCATGTCCCGCCATGATGTCGCTTGAACCCGCAATACGCGACGCGAACTCCCCCATCTGACCGCGATCGCCGCGCCAAAAACGCCGCGCGCTATCGCGGAAGCGATCGTTCCATTCGCGCCACGGCGGGGGAAACGCGCCCAGGCGGTATCCGTCGGGACTTGCATCCCAGGGCTCGGCGATGAGTTTCAATCGCGAAAGAACGGGGTCCATCGCGATTTCCGCGGTGAGACCGGAATCGGGCCGGTCGGAACCGATGCGTGCGAGCGCAGTCGCGAGATCGAAGCGGAAGCCGTCCACCCCGAGCCCCGCCCAGAACCGCAGTGCGTCGAGAACAAGCGAACGCACCTGCAGGTGCCCCACATTCAGCGTGTTACCGACGCCGGTGTAGTTGAGATAGCGCCGCGGATCGTCTGGCATCAGGGCGTAGTACGAGGCGTTGTCGATGCCGCGCAGCGAGATCGTTGGCCCGAACGCGTCGCCCTCTGCCGTGTGATTGAAGACAACGTCTAGGATCACCTCGATTCCGGCTTCATGCAGTGTTTCGACAAGCGCCCGGAATTCTGCGTTCGCGTCGGCCGCTGCATAGCGGGGTTCGATCGCGAGGAAATTGATCGGGTTGTAGCCCCAATAGTTGCGCAAGCCGAGCGACTTGAGATGCCGCTCGTCGCCGATGGGATTGATCGGCATCAGCTCGACGGCGGTGATTCCGAGCTCGCGCAGATACGCGATGGTGGGTCGCGATGAAAGGCCTGCGAGCGTGCCGCGAAACTGTGCGGGAATATCCTCGCGACGAATCGTGAAGCCCCGCACGTGCAGCTCGTAGATGATTGTGTCACGCCACGCGATGCCTGGACGCGATGGATCGGCCGCATCTGGCGCGGCCGCGACTACGCATTTGGGCATAACCTCGGCGCTGTCACGCGTGTCGAAGCTGAGATCGCCGTCCGGGTGGCCGGGTTGATAGGCAAAATGCAGATCATCGAGCGCGAAACTGCGATCCAGCGCGCGCGCGTAAGGATCGATCAGGAGCTTGTGCGGATTGAAACGAAGCCCGTTCTTCGGATCGTACGGGCCGTGGACGCGGTAGCCGTAGCGCTGCCCCGGCACAACGCGCGCAACATGACCATGCCAGATCTCGCCGGTCCGGCCGGGCAGCGCCAGGCGTGCGACTTCGCGAGCACCTTCATCGTCGAACAGGCAAAGCTCGACTTTATCCGCGTGCGCGGAGAACAGCGCGAAGTTGGTGCCACTCTCGTCCGGCGTCGCGCCCAACTGCTCGTGGCCGGGTTCGATGCGATGGGATCGCATCAGCCGGGCTCGAGGATCAGCGTCGCCAGGGGCGGAAGTGTCAGGACCAGCGACTGCACGTAGCCATGGGTGGGAGAACCATCGGCGGCGATCGCGCCACAATTGCCGACATTGCTTCCGCCGTAGTGAGCGGAGTCCGTGTTCAGCACTTCACGATAAACCCCCGGCGTTGGAACACCCACCCGGTAACCGCTGCGCACTACGGGCGTGAAATTGCAGACGACGATCAGAAAATGGTCAGGATCGCTCCCGCGTCGAATGTACGAAATCACGCTCGCATCGCTGTCATTGCAGTCGATCCAGGCAAAGCCCTCGCCTTCGCAATCGAGCTCGTGCAGCTCCTTCCGCGCGCGGTAGAGGTGATTGAGATCGCGGACCAGCGCCTGCACACCGCGATGCTCGGGATACTGGAGCAGGTGCCAATCGAGCGAATGATCGTGATTCCATTCCGCCGACTGGGCGAACTCATCGCCCATGAAAAGGAGCTTCTTTCCCGGCTGGGTGAACATGAACGCGTAATAGGCGCGCAGGTTCGCGAACTTTTGCCACAAGTCGCCGGCCATCTTGCCGAATAGCGAGCCCTTGCCGTGCACGACTTCGTCGTGGCTCAACGGCAGGATGAAGTTCTCGTGGAAGGCGTAGAGGAGACCGAACGTCAGGTCGTTCTGATGGAACTTGCGATGAATAGGATCGCGCGCGAAGTAGTGCAGCGTGTCGTGCATCCAGCCCAAGTTCCACTTGTAGCTGAAGCCGAGGCCGCCAATCTCCGGCGGGCGAGTGACCATCGGCCACGCTGTCGATTCTTCGGCGATCATCGCGGCACCCGGAAAGCGCGTCAGCACGAGATGATTGAGGCGGCGGAGAAACTCGATCGCCTCCAGATTCTCGCGGCCGCCATATTTGTTGGGCAGCCACTCGCCGGCCGCGCGGCTGTAATCGCGATAGAGCAGCGAAGCCACCGCGTCCACGCGCAATCCGTCGATCTCGAACTGATCGATCCAGTAGAGCGCGTTGGCGATGAGGAAGTTGGCAGCCTCGCGGCGGCCGAGATTGTAGACAATGGAGCCCCAATCGGGATGACGGCCAAGCCTTTCATCGGCGTGCTCATAGAGATGCGTGCCATCGAACTGCACCAAGCCATGCGAGTCTTCGGGGAAGTGTGCGGGCACCCAGTCGAGAAACACGCCGAGACCGGCGTCGTGGCAGGTGCGCACGAAGGCACGGAACTCTTCCGGCGTGCCGTAGCGGCTGGTCGGCGCAAACAAGCCGAGCGGCTGATAGCCCCACGAGCCATCGAAGGGGTGCTCCATGATCGGCATCACCTCGAGATGGGTGAAGCCCATCTCCTTGGCGTAGGGCACGAGTTGCTCTGCGAGCTCGCGATAGGAGAGGACGCGGTTTCCATCCTTTCGCCGCCACGAGCCGAGATGCACTTCCAGAATCGACATCGGCGCGTTGCGCGCATTGATCTCGCCGCGGCGCTGCGCCCACTCCGAATCGGGCGGCGAGTTTGAAAGCGAGCCGACGACCGACGCGGTGGACGGCGGATGCTCCGCGCGCAGCGCCAGCGGATCGGCCTTGAGCGGCAGCACGTCGCCATTCACGCCCTTGATCTCGTACTTGTAGAGCGTGCCGGCGGTGAGACCGGGCAGGAAGAGCTCCCACACGCCGATGCCGAAGTGGCAACGCATCGGATGCCGGCGTCCGTCCCAATCGTTGAACGGTCCGACGACGCTGACGCGGCCCGCATTCGGCGCCCAGACGGAGAACACGACGCCGGGAACGTTATCGATGGTCACTTCGTGCGCGCCGAGCCGGCGATAGAGCTCGAGATGATTGCCCTCGGCGATGAGATGGAAGTCCATCGCGCCGAGCAGCGGCGGGAAGCGGTAAGGGTCTTCGATCTCTTGCGCGTCGTCGACACGAAGGCGATAGGAGAACGGCTTCGCGCCCTTCAACTGCGCGACGAAGAGGCCTGCGGGATCGACACGCTCGAACGCGGTCATCGGCGCACCCTCCGTATCGATCAGGGTGACGTCGCTTGCATGCGGGAGGAAGACGCGGACGGCGAGGCCGTCGGCCAACTGGTGCATGCCCAGATAAGAGAACGGGTCGTGGTGGTGGCCGTGGACGATCGCATGGATCGCCCACTGCTCGTCCCTCGTCATCACGCTCGCCGGCTGGGCCATGGCCGATCCTTCCGCGAAAGCGCCTTCAGATCAAGGAACCGGCACGTTGTCCCAAATGGCCACGGCGCCGTTGGGCCTACCTCTGGTCGCCGCCCAGGAGCTGACCGATCATCTCCTTGCCTTCCTCGCTATGGATCCAAGTCTCGGCGTGCTGCTGCGTCTCGAATTGCAGGGGAACACGGTGAGGCTTCACGCGGTCGGGCGTGGGCACAAGGACTTCGTAGGTTCCTTCAAACCGCATGTCCTTGGTGAGCGCGGCGAAGGGCATGGGCAATGCCTTCTTCTTCTTCATGAGCAATCCTTTCCATCAAGCCACGCGGTGGGCTGGGCGGCGTCCAGATGGCTTGTTCCACCAGTGTTGGCCCGCCGGGCGCGGATGCGGTGAACGTGGAGACGAAACCGGCTTCGCGGCTTCACGGTTCTCACGGTTCGGGCGATGCGCGTCGCCGACGACGCGCAACGACCGTTTGATCAGGCGCTCGATCGAACGCAGCGAATCCTTTTCCGATGAATCGCAGAAGGAGATCGCGATGCCGGCGTTTCCGGCGCGCGCCGTGCGACCGATGCGGTGCACATAGTTCTCGGCGACTTCGGGCAGCTCGAAATTGATCACATGCGTGACCTCGTCCACATCGATGCCGCGCGCGGCGATGTCGGTCGCGACGAGGATACGGGCACGGCCTGAGCGGAACTGCTCGAGCGCACGAACGCGGGCATTCTGCGACTTGTTGCCGTGGATGACTTCGGCCGCGTGACCCGACTTCTCGAGATGGTCGGCGACCTTGTTTGCGCCGTGCTTGGTGCGCGTGAAGATAAGGACGCGTGCCATCGCGCGATCGTCAAGCAGCGTGCTCAACAGCGCGCGCTTGTCCTTGGCGTCGACGAAATGGACGTTCTGCTCGACGCGATCGACGGTGATGGTTTTGGGCGAGATGTCGATGCGCAAAGGCTCAGTCAGGACTTCCGTCACCAGCTTGGCGACATCCGGCGGCATGGTTGCAGAGAAGAGCAGCGATTGGCGCTTCCTCGGAAGCAACGACACGATCCGGCGCACGTCGCGCAGGAAGCCCATATCGAACATGCGGTCGGCTTCGTCGATGATGAGCGTGCTCACGGTGTTGAGGCGGACGTGCTTCTGATCGACGAGATCGAGCAGGCGTCCGGGCGTGGCGACGAGGATGTCGACGCCGTTGCGCACCGATGCAACCTGCTTGTTCTGGTTCACGCCGCCGAGGATCACGGCATGGCGCAGCTTCAGATTGCGGCCGTAGGACCGCAGGCTGTCGCCGATCTGGATCGCAAGCTCACGCGTGGGGGCCAAGATGAGCGCCCGCACGCCGCGCGCTTCGTATTGCGCGGGAAACTCGGCGAGGCGCTGGAGCAGCGGCAGGCCGAAGGCGGCCGTCTTGCCGGTGCCGGTTTGCGCGATGCCGAGCACGTCGCGGCCCGAGAGCACGAGCGGTATCGCCTGCGTCTGGATGGGTGTGGGATTGAGATAGTTTTCGGCGACGAGAGCGCGCTGAAGCGGCTCGGCCACGCCGAGGGATGCAAATGTCACGTTAGTCAAAATGATTTCCTTACTCGCGCAAAAAGGCGCGGCCATGCGGACGCGCGCGTTGGGCGCTGGGTTACCGCCTTCCACGCACATCTGGAGCGAACGGAGTGTTGATCTTTTGGTTCGTGATGACTTGCGCCAAGAAGCGCGTGTCGTGCGATCACGATCGATATGGACGGTATATCGAGTCTCCCTAATGAAATGTCAAGGAGCCCGAAGGAACTGCCGTTGTGACACTTGAGCCACAGGGTTAAAACGCAGCCGTCCGACAGGAGATTTCCGACTATGGCAGGAGAGTCCAGGCCGCCGATGCCGCTTGAGGGCCTCCGCGTGCTCGATGTGAGCCAGGTGATGGCGGGGCCGTTCGCCTCGATGCTCTTGGGCGACATGGGCGCGGACGTGATCAAGATCGAGCCGACCGATGGCGGCGATCAGACGCGGCGCGCGATGGGTTTCAAGCTCAAGGGCAATGACAGCCTCGGGTTCTTCAACCTGAACCGCAACAAGAGAAGCTTCGCGCTCAACCTGAAGAGCAGCCGCGCGCGCGAGGTGTTCTACGAGCTGGTCAAGACCTCGGACATCCTGCTCGAGAATTATCGGCCCGGCGTGACCAAGCGGCTCGGCATCGATTACGAGACGCTGAAGGCCATCAATCCACGGCTGATCTACGCCAGCATTTCCGGATTCGGACAGACGGGGCCGTGGTCGCAGCGGCCGGGCTTCGATCTGATCGCGCAAGCGATGGCGGGCACGATGAGCATCACGGGTCAACCGGGCGGGCCTCCGACAAAGTCGGGCGTGCCGGTCTCCGACATCGGCTGTGCGCTGTTCGTGGTGTACGGGATCCTGTCGGCGTTCATCGGGCGCGAGAAGACGGGCCGTGGACAGTATATCGACGGCTCGCTGTTCGAGGCGGCGATCGCGTTCAGCATCTGGGACATCTCGGAATATTGGGGCACGGGACGCGTGCCGGGACCGCTCGGCACCGCCAACCGGTACAGCGCGCCGTACCAGGCGGTGCAAGCGAAGGACACGTACTTCGTGATGGGCGCGAACAGCAACAAGCTGTTCCAGCTTCTGTGCGAAACGCTGGGGCGGCCGGAGCTGTTCAGCGATCCGCGGTTTGCGAGCGTATCGGGGCGGCTCGCGAACCGGTTGGTGCTGATCGAGGAACTGGAGAAGAGCTTTGCCGCGAAGACAGCGGACGAGTGGGTCGATGCGCTGCTCGCAGTCGGCATTCCGGCGGGACCGATCTGCAACATCGAGCAGGCGCTCAACAGCGAGCACGCGAAGGCGCGCGAAGCGGTGATGGAGTTCGATCATCCGGTCGAGGGCCGCGTGAAGTCGATCGGCTTCCCGGTGAAGCTGTCCGAGAGCAAGCAGCGCGTAAACCGCCACCCTCCGCTTCTTGGCGAGCACAACGAGGAGATATTGAGCGAGCTCGGTCTCGACAGATCGGACATGGACGAGCTGCGCGCCGATGGAGCGATCCCGTGAGCGGACAAGTCGACTACGAGGTGAAGGACGGCATCGCGCATGTGACGTTCAACCGGCCGGAAGCGCGCAACGCGATGACCTGGGCGATGTATGACGGGCTCGCGCGCGCCTGCGAAGCGATCGTTGCTGACGACAACGTGCGCGTGGCGCTGCTGCGCGGCGCGGGTGGGTCGTTCGTCGCCGGCACGGATATCCAGCAATTCACCGCCTTTGAAGGCGGGAAAGACGGTCTCGCCTACGAGAAGCGCATCGAGGCGAGCATCGATCAGATCGAGCGGGTGGGAAAGCCGATGGTCGCGCTGATCGAGGGCTTTGCCACCGGCGGCGGATTGATCATAGCGGCGTCCTGCGACTTCCGGATCGCGACCCCGGATGCGCGGTTCGGCGTGCCGATCGCGCGGACTCTGGGCAATTGCATCTCGGTCGGCAATGTGGCGCGGCTGCTCGCGCATTTCGGAACCGCGCGGGCGAAGCGCATGCTGATGCTGGCGGAGATGGTGGATGCCGAGGAGGCGCGGAGTTGCGGCTTCGTCGAAGCGGTCCATCCGCCGGAGGAGATCGCCGCCAAGACGGATGCGATGTGCAAGCGGCTGATCGGGCATGCGCCGATCACGATGCGCGCGGCGAAGGAAGCGATGCGCCGGCTGACGATGGCGACGATCCCCGACGGGTCGGATTTGATCCGGGCGGCCTATGGCAGCGCCGACTTCAAGGAAGGGGTGACTGCGTTCCTTGCTAAGCGCAAACCCGAGTGGACGGGGCGGTAGCGCACAGACTGCGACCCCCACCCGCTCGCGCTGAAGCGCTCGCGACCTCCCCCTTTTAGGGGGACTCTTTATCGTGAGCGCGAGCTTCTTGGTGTTGGATTTGGAGCGCATGTCGATCGCGAAGCGGATGCGCACACGCGCAACGGTTGCGGCCACGCGGCGGATGGCGCGACGGACTTCGGCGGCGGTCGCGAGATAATCGCGGCTTCTCAAGCCGTGCTGTCGCGCGTTCAGCGCGGCGCGCGCCTTGCCCGCTTCGGTCTTGGGACCGGTCGAGCGGCGCCAAGGCTGCCACGTGCGAATGAGCGCAGCCTGGCGCGCGCGGCGTTCCGGGGTCCAGCCCTTGGGCCGGCGTTTCATCGGCAAACGCTTGCTCATGCAGAGACTTTCTCGCTTTCAATTGTTCGTCTGCTTGAATTTTGCGATGCGCGCGGATTCCTCACGGCCATCAAGTTCTTGTACGTCACGCGGCATTGCATCTGCGCTCTGAACGCCATCCCCATGGGCGATTGATACAGATTTTCGCCGACGGCCGAGCGGCGCACGAACTGATCGAAGATCACGTCGAGCGCGAGCGCCTGAGCGGCAAGTGCGAATTCGACGCCGGAATAGTCGCCTCCTTCGATTTTCTCGGCGGCTGCGTCGATGATGGCGACCGTACGGTCGATATCGTTGGGTTCCGCTGTCGCACTTCGTGCTTCCGCCTTCGCCCCTTGGGCTTCGGCGGACAGGTCGGCGGACACGTCCGCCGCCGTCGTTCCGTCGAATTCCGCGGCACGCCAGCGCCGTTTCGCGCACGCTTCGAGCGCAGCGATGATGGGATTCTCAAATGCATTCGCCTTGGTACTCATCGAAACGATTCCCTTGTCGTTGGGTGTCCGCGGCCAACGCTCGAAACCAGAGCGCCCGCTTAGAACAAAAGATGAACACTGAGTGCGGCGAGGTCAAGGGAGAAAGATGGTTAATGACGAGACTTAACCCCCAAGGAACCACAAGCCTGCGAAAAGTGCGCAACGGTTAAGAGTAAGGAGTCGCCATGCTCGACGGCTTATCGGTCACTGAGATTTGGCTGCTCATCGGCGTAGCTGTCGCCGCCTTCGTTGCAGGTCGCTTCAGTGCGAGGCATTCGCCGGAAGCTCTCGAAAGAAGGCGTATCGCAGAGGAGGAAGCCGCGCGGAACTTCACGCGTCTTTCGACGACAACGCGAGCCGAGGTCGACCGGCTTCTCGCCGATGGGAAGACGGTCGAGGCCATCAAGTTGATGCGGGCGGAACTGAACACCGGTCTCTACGAAGCCAAGCAGATTATCGATCAGCGCAAGCGCTCAGCTTCGCTGCGCTAGCGAGGATTGGTGCCTCTTGGTAGGGAGCGACGGCGTTTCAGTCGCACTTGAAATCGTCGGAACCGACAGGGCCACAGAACGCGGGCCAGCCGCGTTCGCGCCAGTAGTCCACGAGTCCCACGTCGCGCATGATTTTCTTGAAGCGCTCCGTCTTGCGCACGGCGGCGTAGGTGGGGTGCCACAGAATCGCGATGTCGCTCGCGCTCCGGCCTCCTTCTTCATACGGCTGTAGCGCGCGCTCGGGCGCGCCGATGTAGAGATAAATGAAACTGGCATCCCTGAGGCGCGGCAGGCCCTCAGCCGAGGCAGGCTGTGCGGGGGCCGAGCGCAAGAGCTGCACCGCGAGGGGCGCTAAATCCTGGGCCTGCTGCGGGACCTGAGGAGCAGGCATGGAAAGAAAGTCCGCGGCTTCCTCGTACTGTCCAAGCGAAGCGTAAATGCGGGCGAGCTCAAATGGCGAGTTGCCGCCGCCTTGGCGAAACATGTTCTGCTTGAAGAGGGTGATCGCGCCATCAGTTTGTCCGTCCAGCCACAGGGCTTGGGCGAGGTTGCCAGTGAAAATCGGGATGAACGGTTCGAACTCGTGCACCTTTTGTTTGATCGCAACGGCTTCCTTGATTCGTCCCACCCCGTAGAGAACGTTGCTGTATGCGTCCAAGACGTTCGGGTTGTTGGGATCCAAGGCGAGCGTCCGCAAGAACAGATCCTCGGCCAAGGCCCACCGCCGCGCAGCCAGTTGAGCCACCGCGTAGGCCGTCTGGGCCTCCACCAAATTCGGATCCAACTCGATTGCGCGACGCGCCGCCGCGACCGCCTTCGCTTCGAAGATCGCCCGCATGCGGGCATCCTCTTCAGGTGCCGAAAAACGCCTGAACGAGGAGGCAAATCTGTAGGCGCGCGCGAGTGCTGCCCAAGCCGGCGCGTAACCGGGGTTCCTCTCGACGACCGGCTCCAAGGTCGCAATCTGCCGCGCGAACGCGGGCCGTCCCCCTAAGAGCGCGGCTTTGCCGCGCAGGAACTGCTCATAGGATTGCGGGTCGATGTTGCGATTGGCGACCAAGCGCTCGCCCGGCTCAAGCCCCAGCGGCATGCTGAGGGCTCCGGCGATCGACGTCGCGATCTCCTCCTGGATGGCGAACACGTCCGTGAACTCGCGATCGTAACTGTTGACCCATGCATTGACGCCGTCGTCGGCTTTGACGAGGCGCGCGGCGATGCGCACGCGCGTTCCGTCTCTTCGCACCGAGCCTTCGATGAGGTGCGTCGCGCCCAGCGCTTTGCCGACCGCACGCAAGTCCCTCCGCTGGCCTTTGAACTGGGATGCCGAGCCGCGCGCCACGACGCGCAGATTGGGGATCCTGCCGAGCGCAGTGACAATCTCATCCGTGAGGCCGTCGGAGAAAAACTCCTGGCCCGCATCGTCGGACAAATTGGTGAAGGGCAGAACGGCAAGCGAAATTGTGCTGTCGGCCGGAGCGCGCCACGATACGAACAGAATCAGCATGAAGAGACAGGCGGCGAGGCTCGTACCCAGCGCGAACCACATCGAGCGTCCGGCCATTGCGCGCAGTGGGATCGAAAGCCCCGCGAGGTTTCCTTTTGAATGCGCCTGATTGTGAAACTGGGGCACATAGCTGCCCCTCGGCAGCTGAATAATAAGAGGATCAGCCTTGCCCTCAGTTGCGTAGAACTGCTGGAGGCGGCCTCTCAGCCGCGAGACTTCGGCTCGAACGATCGGGTCGGTGCGCGGGTCGAAGGACTCGCTCCGGCCGAGCGCCTCCGTCGCGATGGTGTACTCCTTTAGGCGCGAGCCATGACCACCCAGAGCCTGCCGGACAAGAAACCGCAGGAGCGTGCTGGATCGCTCCATCCCGACGAACTGTTCACTCGCGAGCACTCTTCGGAGCTGTTCCAGGATCGACTCTTGCGAGGGTGGCGTTTCCATCGGAAATGCGATCCATGTGGTGACGTTCGGCTAATCCATTGATTCCTAAAGCAAGTGCGTCCCGGTGCCGTTTGGTGCTTCCGTACGTTCGGCGATAAAGCCACCCTCGCCGCGAACGGACCTGAAGGCGCGCACAATAATGCACTCCACCGTTGCGCGCATCACCTGGAGGCCAAAAGCATGCGTGTTTCATCCGCCCTTCGTTGGCAGGTCGCGGCCGCGGTCTTGGCGGCGTCCTTTTTCGGCGCACTTTCACCGGCTTCGGCCCAAACCGATCCATGGCTGGGGACCTGGCGGCTGAATGCGGCGAAGTCCACATTCAATCCTGGCCCGGCTCCGCGTTCGCTGACCGTGACTTATGAGGCTGCCCCCGGGGGTTACCGGGTGGTTGTCGATGCCATCGACGCCCAAGGCCGACAGCAACATAGCGAGTGGCCGATCGGCTTTGACGGGCAGCGGCACCGCGTGACTGGCGCTCCTGCCACCGATGAGGTCGCGAGCCGGCGCATCGATCCCTACACCAACCAAGACGAATATTTCAAAGACGGCCAGCCGGACGGAAGCGCGACCTTCGTGCTCTCGCGGGACGGCAGGATCATAACCAACACGTCCCATCGCCTTCTCGGAAATGGGCGAGCATCGGATGTCGTTTCGGTTCTCGAGAAGCAGTAAGTGAAGCGGAAACTAGGAGTGCGACGACTTAAGACTTCCTGTTCGTCGTATTGGGCTTGGGCACGAACGCCAGGAACCGCCGCGAATTGTCCACCATGATCTTGCGCAGCACGGCATCGCTCGCGCCGGCCGCTTTGAGCTTCGGCACGAACACGGTGAGCGTCTTCGCGTAGCCAAGCGTGCTGTCGAAGCGTTTCAACGCATTTGCTCTCGCGAGATCGGACGAGAACAGCAGATTGTCCGCAAACCCCGCATCGAGCAGCGCCATCACCAGCGGCACCTGTTGAGCATCTTCCGGACGACCTTGACGGTCAAAGCCGACAAAGGCCCCGCGCCGGCAGATCGCCTTGTGCACCTGGACGTTCGGATCGACCAAGTTGCCGAGGTGGCCGATCGCGATACGGTTCGGCGCAACGCCAGCGTCTTCCAGAATGTCCAGCTGCTCCAGCGCCGCTTTGCCGGGAATTCCGGTGTGCGTGAAGATCGACAAGTTGGTTGCGGCATGCGCTTTGGCGATGGCGCGGAAAACCTTGCGTTCCGTCGCGGTCATGTCGTCCCACGATCCGATCTCGCCGAAAACACCGGCGCGGTCAGACTCGACCTGCCCGACCAAGGCCCGGGCGATCTGGTCCTCATTCATCGTAGCGAACGCATTCGGATAGAACGGCTGCGTGTAGAACCCCGCGCCAGCGACGATCGGCATGCCGGACCTCATCGACAACTGCCGAAGCGCGTTGATGTCTCTCCCCATGTCCGGGTGTCCGCCGTCGACGATGCAGCTGATGCCTTCACGCCTTGCGATGGTGAGTTCGTTCGTCATGAGCTCCATGTCTTGCATGAAGGCTTCGGTCGGAGCCGCAGGAAGTGCTGGAGCGGAAGGCCCATTGATGGCCCTCGTCTCCGCCGAGTACCTCTCGAACCGCGTCAGGAAATCGGGGGCCAATGACATGTGCTCGTGGAAGAGCGTCGCGCCGCCGGCAAGTTCGTCGGGCCTGTAGTCCTTGAGCACGGTCCGGATGATGGCACCGTTCGGAATCGCCGGTGCAGCAGCGGATGCAAAATTGGAAAGAGCCGTCGCGCCTACGCCGATCCCCAATATGCG
>Ga0137452_1000358_pt1 | contig 13633 bp, 15 predicted proteins | sample EasRivERMGT513_2_FD_102312 | JGI IMG/M metagenome (GOLD analysis project Ga0137452, IMG submission 102312) | Soil microbial communities from meander-bound floodplain in the East River, Colorado, USA - East River MetaG ERMGT513_2 | ecosystem: Environmental > Terrestrial > Soil > Floodplain ...
CGGGCTTACGTGGAGCGGCTCCTGAGGGCCGAGGGATTCCACCCGGACATCGCGCACGCCGAACTACGCATGGAAGCCGGAACGCCGGTGGCCGGGCTGGTGGTTCGAGCGTTCCTTCCTTGACCGCCGTATACGCTTCAGCTACAAGATTCGTCTCGAATGAACTGGACCGAGATACCCGGCTGGTTTCTCTGGCGATCCGCACAGGAGGAAGCGGCACAGAGATTTCCGGAAGGGAGCCGCTTCGTAGAAGTCGGCAGCTATCTTGGCCGCAGTCTCTGCTCGCTCGGCGAAGTCGTTCAGCGCAGCGGCAAGAGGATCACCGTGATCGGCGTGGACACGTGCCGCGGCAGCGGCGTCGAAGGTCCGAAGCAGAAGGACTACCACGGTGCGGCTGTCGCCGAAGGCGGGGGGACGTTCGCCGGCATGCTTCACCGGAACATCATCGAATGCGGCTTTGCAGATCTGATCTCGTTGATCGTGGCCGATTCGGTGGCTGCATCCGCGTTCTTTCCTGACAAATCCATCGACTGGGTGCATCTCGACGCGTGTCACGATCGTGAGCACGTCGAGGCCGACATCGCGGCTTGGCTGCCCAAGGTCAAAGCCGACGGCTGGCTGTCCGGGGACGACTACGACGAGATCAAGTGGCCTGAAGTTGTCAGCACCGTCAACGAGCTGCTGCCGACGGCCGAGCCCTGGTCGGTCAACCAATGGAGATGGCTGGCGAGGTGAGCGGCGCGGCCTGCTTTTGCACTCTGGCGATTCACGCGCCGTACCGAAAACGGGCGCGGCTGCTCTGCGGCGACGTCGCGACCGCACCGCTGGTCGTGTTGACGGACGAACCGGCCGACTTCGCGGACCTCCCCGTGCGCGCGATTCGTCACGAGCCGACCGGGCCCATGGCGGTCGACTATCTCCTGCGGCTCGCACCCACCGGCAACAATCGCGGCGCCGCCGCCTATCACGACAAGCGATTCGCCCTTCAGGCCGCGCTCCAGGACTTCGACACCGCGATCTTCCTGGATGCCGACTCGCGCGTCGGGCCACTTCCACGGATCGACCCGTTCCCGGCCGGAGTCGCCGTCGTGCCGCTGGTCCGCAAGAGCGTGGCCGAGCACCTGGAGACCTGTGGATCGTGGCGGCTTCCCGCGTTCATCGCGCTTGCCCGCGAGCTCACCGGTGGCGCGGACGTTCTTCACGAGGCGCGGTGGTGTCACGAAACGCCGCTCGCCGTGACGAAGGATGGTCGAGAAGAACAGTTCTTTTCAATCTGGGGACGCGCGGCAGACGTGTTCCAGCGCCAGGGGGTGTACTCCGGCGAGGGTGGTGTCATCGGGCTGGCCGCCGCCTGTGCCGGATGGACGGTGGACTACGACGCGCTTGCCCTTCTCGATCGATCCATTCAACACGAAAGCGGAGGCCCCAAAGAGGCATGAACGACGCCGTCACGTTCGTGCTGTGCATCGAGAACAACGCGATCCGCGAGCAGGCGTTCCTGCTGTGCGAAAGCATTCGTCAGTTCGGCGGGCGCTATCGATCGGCGCCGATCCTGGCCGTCGCACCGCGTCCCGGTCTCGGCATCGACGAGAATGCCCGGAATCGTCTCCGCCTGCTGGATGTCGAGTACGTCGAGGAGCCTCTCAACCGCATCTGTCCCGAATACGGTTCTGCGAATCGGGTCTTTGCGGCGGCCTGGGCCGAGAAGCGCGCGCGCTCGGAATGGATCGTCGTGCTCGACAGCGACACGGTCTTCCTGCACGAGCCGGAGCTGCCGGTGAACGCCGACGTGGCGGTGCGGCCGGTCGACGTCAAAGGCGCCGCGACCCAGGGTCCATCAGATCCGTTCGAGGACTACTGGACTCGGCTGGCCGACATTCAAGGCGTCACGCTCAGTTGTCTGCCGTTCATTCGTACGACCATTTGCGATCAACGGATTCGTGCCTCATACAACGGCGGGCTCATCGTCGTGCGAACGAAGACAGGCATTCTCGGCGCCTGGGCGGATCTGCTTTCCCGATCGGTCGCCGCAGGCCTGAAACCGTTGCGCGGTCATCGCATGAACGTCCGCGCGTCGACCGGACTGGTCGGGCTGCAGGCCAGCGAGTACTGGGGATCGAATCAGGCCGCGGCGGCGCTCGCCATCTGGAGCATCACGAGCCACGTCGTCCATTTTCCCGACAGCTACAACGTCCCGCTGCACTTGCTGACGGATCGCGCGGACCTGACGAACCGCGCGTGGACTTCACCCCTCATCCACGTCCACTATCACTGGCTGTTCACAGATCCCTACTACGAGTCTGCCCTGGCGACGATGCGAAGCCTGGGTGCGGACGAGGATCGGCTCGAGTGGCTGAGCGAACGACTGCCGCTGCGATAGCGAGTAGGGCGGGTCCTCAGTGAGTAGGCGAGTAGGGCGGGTCTTCAGACCCGCCATCGCGCCGATCGACGGGCTCAGGCGTCGAATAGTGGCGCGTGATGAGCGCGATTGGCAGACCAACGCAGAAGATGTGAATCAGGACGCCAGTCGCAATCGTCCCGAGCTGACTGGCCGGTCTGCCGGGGAATGCTGAAAGCGGCAGGACCACGTACTGCATGAAAAAATAGACGACGATTCCGAACAGGACGCCCGAAGAAATGGCGTGCATCTGCAGCCATGTCAGCCGCCGGCTTGCGCCGACGTACGTCGCCGCGGCACCGAGCGCGATGCTGAAATGGCACGCGAGGCCGAGCGCTGCGGACATGTTGCCGTACGAGTAGGAGGAGCGTCCCAGCAGGCCCGTGGCAATCCCCTGCAGGGTCTGCACCGGCCCTCCTCCTCTCGATGCCGACAACGCGAAGGCCGCCACAAGGTCGAGCGCTCCGGCCAGGAACCCCGCGACCAGAATCGCCGTGCCCGAGGAGGAACGCCTCGGCAGGCGAGCACGGCGGGTCTTCAGACCCGCCATCTCAGAATTTCGCGACGAGGGCGACCGACGCGATCGTATCGGTTGCCTCAATCGTCGGCGCCGGCGCGTTGACGTAGCGGGTCGTGTACCCGACCTTGAGCGCCAGGATTGTCGTCATCTTGGCGGTCACGGCGACAATGTTGGCCAGTCGCCAGTCGTCGCCGTCCGACAGCGAAAACTCAAACCCGAGGTCGTCGCTGATCTCGGCCGTGTCCGACAGCTTGAACTTGTAGCGGACGCCGGTGAGGCCGATGGCGGTGGAGATGTCGTCGCCAATCAGGCGCTGCTCGTTCGTGTAACCGAGGCCGCCATCCACCCATAGCTCGTGCGGAGCCGGGGCCACGAGCTGATACGACAAGCCGCCGGTGATCGAGTTCCGGTGATCGATGGCCGCAAACCCGTCGTGCAGGTACGACCACTGACCGAACAGCGACGCCCGGGGCGTCAACGATCGATCGCTCCGAAACAGGAAACGAACCGACTCTGCGCTGAGAAGGTCGTCTGCTTCGCTGCGCACGTACGCAGCCTTCCATTGAAGGTGCCAGGGATCCGGTCGATAGTGATACTCGCCCGCCAGACCAAGCGTCTGCGTATCTGAGTTGCCCGTTGTCGAGACGAACGCGAATTCGGCGCCGCCTTCCTGTCTCGGAGGCGGAGCCGGCGGCGCGGCTTGAGCGAAGACGAGAATCGGAGCGAGCCACATGCCAGCGGCGAGGATGACGGTTTTCATCGGATGACGATCTCCAGTGGCTCGGAATCAAGCGCCTGTCGACGCTGCGGCCACGGATAGATTACGACAGACAGAAACGCAGACACATCGGACAAAGACCGGCGCTCGACGTACGGTAGAGTTTCGATTTCGGGTCGGATCTCATCACATGGCATGAAAGGCACATATACTGCTGCCGTGGTCGACCGGTTGCGCACAATCGCCGGCTTGACGATCTTCCTTTTTGCGACCGAGATCGTGGCGCTGCCGTGCGGGGCCGCGTGTCACCAGACTGAAGGCGCCGAGCTTCAACCGATCGCGATCAGCAGACTGCGTTGATGCCCGTCATCGTGGCGCTGTTCGCCTTCCCGGATCTTCTGCGCCTGGACGCGAATCTGTCTCCGCCGCCTCGGGATTCGATTTCGAACGCCACCCTCTCGTCCTCACTCCGCATCTAAAGCGGCCGGCCTCTTAGGTCCACGTCCAGACTGGCCGGCGGCCTGGTCACTCGCCGTCGCTTCAACAAGAGCCGCGGAGTGGTTCATGAAGCTCGATCGTCGTTTTTCATTGGCAGCGTTGATCCTTGCGTCAGGACTCTCTCTTGCGCGCAGTGCCGAGGCCCAGGTGGCTGGTCACGAAATGATGGAGTCCGGGGGCGGATGGCATTTCATGCAGGATGGCCTGGTATTTCTCGAGTTCAACAGCCAGGGTTCCGAGCGCGGGGGCGAGGAGTTCGTCGCGCCGAACTGGTGGATGGGCATGGCCAGCAGAGAAACCGGACATGGCACCGTCACGCTGAACGGCATGTTCAGTCTCGACCGGCTGACAGTGGGCAGGGACGGCTATCGCGAGCTCTTTCAGACGGGCGAAGCGCTCGACGGCAAGCCGCTCGTCGATCGCCAGCACCCTCACGATTTCTTCATGCAGCTCTCGGCCGCGTGGCGCGTGCCGCTGACGGCGTCCACAGGTCTCACGATTGCGGCCGCGCCGTCGGGCGAGCCGGCCCTCGGCCCGGTCGCGTTCATGCACCGGCGCCTCGGCCGGCGACAATCCAGCGGCTCCTCTCAGTCATCACAAGCTCGATTCCACGCACGTCTCGTTCGGCGTCGTCAGCGCCGCGTTCGATCGCGGCAAGTGGACGGTCGAGGGTTCGATCTTCAACGGGCGTGAACCGGACGACAACCGCTGGGACTTCGATTTCGGAAGGCTTGATTCGTTCTCGGGCCGCGTGTGGTTCAAGCCGACAGCCGAGTGGGAGCTGCAGGTGTCGAGCGGGCGGCTTGTCGAGGCCGAAGAGCTCGAGCCAGGAAACATCATCCGCTCGACGGCGTCCCTGTCGTGGACACGAGCAAACGGTTCGGACGTTGCCGGATTCACGACGGCCTACGGACGCAACGACGCGGACCACGGCTCCGAGCAGGCGCTGCTCGTCGAAGGCGCCCGGCAGATTGGCTCGCTCGCTTTCTACACGCGATTTGAAACGCTCGAAACGGATCCAGGTGTTGTTGCGGCGTTCACAGGCGGCGGTGTCTGGAATGTGCTGCGAGCGTTCGGCTTCGACGGGGGACTGGGGGCCGACGTCACTTTGCACCGGACGCCGGAATCACCACGCGGGGAATATGGCGCGCATCCCGTTTCGTTTCATGTCTTCTTCCGCATTCGCCCACGAGCACCTGCAGGGCGCATGTGGAACATGCGGATGACGTCGCCGATGATGCGGACGGCCGACCCGCACGCAGGGCATCAGATGGAGTAGGGACGAGGGACGAGGGACGAGGGACTCAAAAACGGAGGCGCAGACCGCCGTTGACGTTCCAGCCCTCGAGAGGCGCCCACGCGTCAACGGTCCATCGGCCATCGACGGCCTGCGAAGGACGCAACAGCGGATCCCACCTGGTCTGCCGAACGTTCGTGAGATTTTCCGCGTTGACGAACAATCGAACGGATCCCCACTGCCGCTCCGCGAGCAGTCCGGCGACGAAGTACGGGTTGCTGGCCGTTCGATAGGGATTGTCCTCGAGCCTCTGCTCTCCAGTGAAGTACCACTCGACGCCAATTCTCCCGACTTCCGGTTTTTCCCACATGCCGACGAGGCCCGCGCTGTGGCGCGGCGTGAGCGGCACGTCGTCGCGGCTTCCATCCACGGTCTCCAGGGCCTGGACGAACGTATAGGTGGCGGTGACCGAGAAGGGCGGCCGGCGGAAGGTGGCAAGAAGCTCGGCTCCGACATTCGTGGTCGGATCCTCGAGGTTTTCGAGCAAGTACGCCGAGATGCGTTCCACATGAATCGGGTCTGCGATGCGCGACGTGAACAACGTGGCGGTATACGACAAAGGGCCATCCGTACGGGTGAGATCGAATGAGGCGCTCAGGCCTCGCTCTGCGACGAGCGGCTCCGGAATCGTGAGTCGTGTGAGACCGGCGGCTTCGGTCTCCTCGGTGAGAGGAGTGGGACCGAAGAAGCCCGTGCCGACCGACAAGCGGCTTGTCCAGTGCTCGGATCTCACCAGCGCCGATATTCGCGGGCTGAAAAACGTTCCGTACTCGCTGTGGAAATCGACACGCGCGCTCGTCGACAGCGAGAGGGCTCGATTCACGTCGACATCGTACTGAGCGAATGCCCCAGGCACCGTGAACGCGTACTGAAATCTCGCTACATCTTCCGGGTCGTAGGTGTCGCGCTCGAGCGCGCCACCGACCACCCACGTGTGGCGGCCGGCATTTCCGCGCAGGGCAGCTTCACCGAAAGCGGTGTCGTGTCGATCGCGCTCGATGACCTCGCCGAACTGATGACGATGGTTCTGTACGGCGAACGCCGCCCGGGCGGTCAGCACATAGCGCCCCGCGAGCAGGGTCTGAGCCACCCCTCCGACGTCGTATTTCCTCGTCTCCAAGGCTTCGACGTAAGGCGCACCCGTCGCTTCGAGCACCTGGCCGTCGAGTGTGCCTCCTTGCCGGTTTTCGTAGGTATAGCCTGTGGTGGCGAACAGCGTGCGGCCTCCGCCGCCGTCCCAGAACACGCGAGGGCGAACCTCGCCGCGCGAGTAGCCCGCGAGGTCGGCCCAGTCGTCTCCGTCGACGTCGTTGGTGGTCTGCCAATGACCACCGCCAAGCAGCGACGCGCTCCAGCTGCGCGCGATTGGCCCGGACAGGAACGTGACGGCATCCGTCGCCCCCCGAGTTGAACGATTCAGCAAGACTTCACGCTCGGGCTCCTGCTTCGGCCGCCGGGACTGTAGGTTCACGATCCCACCCATCGCGCCAGCGCCATACAACGCGGACGCGACGCCCTTGACGACTTCGACCTGGCCGAGATCCATCGGAGGGATTTGCAGTAGGCCGATGCCGCCGACTTCGCCGAAGAGCGGCAGACCGTCAGAGAGGACGCGCGTATAGCGCCCGCGCATGCCTTGAATCCGCACACTGGCCGCGCCCAGAGACGGCGAAGTCGCCTGGACACGCATGCCGCCCATCTCGTTGAGCATCATCACGATGTCACCGGGCGTCATCAGCATCTTCTCTTCGATTTCCTCGCGGTCCAGCACCTCGACGCGCATCGGCTGATCCTCGAGGCGCTTGTCGGTGCGGGTCGTCGCGACGACGGTGATTTCCTCCTCAATCGTGGGTTGAGGGTGGAGTTCGACGGCAACGGTTTGCTTTGAACCGGCCGCGGCCTGAATCGGAATCGTGACGGGGACAAACCCGTTCTTTGTCACCGTGATCTCGACAGGACCCTGAGGAAACTCGATGGTGACGGTGCCGTTGCGGTCGGTGCGGTGGGTGACGCCGTTCAGGACGACCTCGGCATCGCCGATCGGCTGACCGGCGGAGCGGACCTCGACTTGCAGCGAAACCGTCGGCGCCTGCACCTGAACGTCCGACAGCGTCAGGTCCCTGTTTTGTGCGGCTGCCGCGCCGGCGAAGAGACACAGGGCGCACAACACGACGGTCCTCGTACCCATGCACATGCGAAATCCTCTGCCGGCTCACACCGGCCCGAACAGAAGCTGGATCGAACGGGAGGGATTACGCGAGAAGGGCTTTGGGGACGTGCAGGATGTCGCGAGGCTCGGATTTCTGCAGTCGAGGAATGATCGGGTGCAGGTCGGTGATGATGAACTCGGATGAAACCGCGATTGCCAGCACGACCGGTTCGGCGGCTTGCGCGCAGCAGCCGCACGTGGCGCACGTGGGCGGGCAGTTGCCGTCTGCGCTCCCTTGGGCTTCAGAGCTCAGGCACGGCTCGCCGATGATCATTGCCGAGACGCCCGACGCGCTCAGCGTCAGTACGGCGACGACGAGCGCCATCCGGAGCCTGTGCACCGGCCAATTCTAATCTGGTAATTGGATTAGAAATTGCCTGTCAATCCAACAATCAATTACCCGATTACCAGATTATCCAATTACCCAATTCAGATTTCCTGTCACCCCCCCGACATCGCGCCGATGACCAGGAAAGGCTCGCGGCCTCTCACGACTGCGTCCGGAAGCGGTGTGTCCGGCGGTTCCTGCGACACGTCTTGCTCGCAGGCGAAAAATCGCAAGTACGGACGACGCTGCTGTGTGAGGCGATCCCGGATCGTGCCGCGCAGCATCGGATAACGAGCTTCGAGCGCGTCGATGATCGCTTGCGGCGTCACGATGCCGTCGACCTGAATCTCCACCTCGCCGCTGACATGCGCCAGCGTTTGCAGTTGGGCCGGAAGCTCGACGCGGATCATGGCAGTGTCTGCACCTCGACCGACAGCACCGGCGGCAGATCGTGAACAATCGTCGTCCAGGAATCGCCGGCGTCGGCCGACGCGTACACCTGACCACCGGTTGTCCCGAAGTAGATGCCGCACGAATCGAGCGAATCGACGGCCATCGCATCACGAAGCACGTTCACGTAGCAGTTGGCCTGCGGAAGGCCCTTCGTCAACGGCTCCCACTCGTTCCCGCCGGAGCGGCTGCGATAGACGCGCAGCTTGCCGTCGAGTGGATAGTGCTCCGAGTCGCTCTTGATCGGCACGACGTAAACCGTGTTCGGCTCGTGCGCGTGCACGTCGATGACGAAGCCGAAATCGGTCGGCAGGTTTCCGCTGACTTCCTGCCACGACTCACCCGCATCGTCGGTGCGCATGACGTCCCAGTGCTTCTGCATGAAGAGCGTATCGGGACGCGACGGGTGCATGGCGATGCGGTGCACGCAGTGGCCGACTTCGGCTGTGGGGTTCGGAATCTGCGACGACACGAGCCCCCGGTTGATCGGCCGCCACGTCGCGCCGTCGTCGTCCGATCGGAACGCGCCGGCGGCCGAGATCGCGCCGAACATGCGTCCCGGCGTTTTCTGATCGAGCAAAATCGTGTGCAGCGCCATTCCGCCCGCACCCGGCGCCCAGTTCGATGCCGAGGCGTGCGTTCGCAGACCCGTGCGCTCGTTCCAGGTCTGGCCGCCGTCCGTCGATCGGAACAGCGCCGCGTCTTCGACACCCGCGAGCACGGTGTCGGGATCCTTCAGCGACGGCTCGAGATGCCAGACTCGCTTGAACTCCCACGGGTGCGGTGTGCCGTCGTACCAGAGATGTGTGCCGGGCGTGCCTTCGTAGGCGAACGTGTTTCCGACGGTTTCCCACGTCTGGCCGCCGTCGTTCGATCGCTGCAGCACCTGACCGAACCAGGCGCTCGTCTGCGATGCATACAGGCGATTGGGATCCGCCGGAGATCCTTTGAAGTGATAAATCTCCCAGCCCGCGAAGTGCGGGCCGCTCACGTCCCACCGATCGCGCTTTCCATCAGATGTCAGGACGAACGCACCCTTGCGTGTGCCAGCCAGTACGCGTACTCGACTCATCGCTCGTTCCTTTTTGCGCGCAGAATCTCAGCAGCTGTTGTCGTTCTGCGCCGTGAACCGTCATTATATCCAGCACGCAATGCGCGTGATCCTCTTCGGTGCGACCGGCATGATCGGGCAAGGTGTGCTTCGCGAGTGTCTGCTCGCGCCCGACGTCGATGAGGTCCTCTCGATCGCGCGATCTGCCACCGGACAGACGCATGCGAAGCTGCGCGAGCTGAAACCGCCGAACTGGTTTGACTTTACGGCTGCGGAACAGGAGCTCCGCGGTTTCGATGCCTGCTTCTTCTGCCTGGGCGTCTCATCCGCAGGCATGTCGGAGGCCGACTACCGCCGCGTGACCTTCGACATCGCGATGGCGGCGGCTCGAACCCTCGCGCGCCTCAACCCGCAGATGACGTTCGTGTTCGTGTCGGGCGCCGGCGCCGACAGCACCGAACGCGGGCGACTGATGTGGGCGCGCGTGAAAGGGCAGACGGAAAACGCGATCTTGAAGCTCCCGTTCAAACGAGCCGTCGTGTTTCGACCAGGCGCCGTCGTGCCGAGGCACGGCGTGAGGTCGAAGACGGCGTGGGTCCGCGCTGCCTACACCGTCACTCGGCCGCTTTGGCCGATTCTGCTCGCGTCCGCTCCCGGTTTCGCGACAACGACCGAGCGCATCGGCCAGGCCATGCTGAAGGTGGCGAGGGATGGCGCCCCGAAGGCGATCCTCGAGTCTCGGGACATCAATGAGCTCTCTAGCGGCTAGGGGGCTCGGGACTAGGGGCTCGGGAGTTTCGCGTCCAGGAACGACCAGACTCGATTCCAGGAGTCGAGCTGTGCGGGGGTGTTCTCGGGCTGCCAGGTCTTGGGGTTCACGCGTCGATCGAACAGGTGTCCGCCGAGCGGCGCCGGATAGACTTTCGTTTCCGCCAGATCCGGTTTTCGCGCGCGCAGCGCATCCACGAGCTGCATCCCTTCTTCGATGTTCACGTCGGGGTCGTTGTCTGCGACGTGCACGAGCAGCGGAATCTGCAGCCGATCGATCTGAAAGAGCGGCGATCGCTCTTTGTACACCGCGGGCTTTTCGTTCGGCAGACCACCGAACCGATTCTGCGGGTCGATCAACTGATGCTGACGTTCGACGCCCTTGAACGCGAGGCGATGGAAAAGGTTCGTCACCGGCACCATGGCGACGGCAGCCTTGAACAAGGACTGCTGTCGAAAGATCGCCAGCAGCGCGATCATGCCGCCGTGACTCCATCCCGCGATCGCGATCCTCGATGGATCGACTTCGGGATACTCCGTTTCCAGCACCCTCACCGCCGTGATCACATCGTCGACCTCGGCGCCGCCGTAGTCGATGGCGTCGTAGAACGGCTTCCCGTAGCCGATGCTGCCACGATACTCCGGCGCAATCACGACGAAGCCGCGCGCGGTCGCTTCGCGAATGTAGGGAATGTAGTGCTCGTACAGATGGCCCCGAATGTTTTCGTGCACCCAGACGATGGCCCGGCGCGTCCGGGGACCTTCGGTGGCGAGCGGGCGAAACACGAACGCCGGAATCGCGAGGCCGTCGGCGCTGCTCTTGTAGGTAATCTTGTCGAATTTCATCACGCCGGCGCTCGCGGCGCGCCACGTGTCGTCGGTCTCCGTCTGCTGTTTGAGTTGCCGCTTGAAGTCGGGCTTGCGGTTTTCCCGCGGTCCCTCCTGCTGTCCGCTGGCAGGCGCGATCGCCAGGCAGGCGCCGAGGGCGACAGCCAAAAGCCACGTCTGGCGTCTATACCTGTATCTATTAAGGATACGGATGAGGTCCATCGCGCATTCAATCGTAGCAGGCTACGAGCTTTAGGCTGCGGACTACAGGATCACAGGCTACGGGCTTTGGGCTTCAGGCTGCGAGCCTGACAGGTTACACGCTGTGGGCGGCGCGCTCGTAAGCGCGCGTGAGCCATTGCCGGAGCTGCGCGGCGGCCTGATCGGGTGTTGGTCCGTAGAAGGGCATCATGGCATTCGGCACGCCCGGAATGCGGACGACGTAGGCGCGCCAGCGGTCGTTCGCGACCGCGACGACCTCGATCGAGTAGGGATGACCCCCGATCAGTTCTTCAAAACGATGGACGGCAGTAGTCACGCGTATCCGACGGCTTCGATGCGTTTGATTGTAGTGGAGCGCTGAGAATTGTACGCACGCGACGCCGGGAAACAAGCGAAGCGGGGCGCGAAAACTCACGCACACCGGCGTACCAATCGGCTTGCCCAGCGAAGATTGTCGAAAACAATTTTTACTCGACAGTCCGTCCACAGGAAATGCACCGTTCATCCACAGTTTTTCAACAGTACCGCTTGACGAGATCACGTTGGACACGTACTCTGGAAACCTGTTGAAGCCCGTCAGAACCGTTTCAGGCGCGATCCTTCTCGTCTGCCTGTCGTGTCTGGCGCGTCCCGCGGCCGCTCAACACGACGCGACCGAATTCCGGGTCTTCCTGAAAGACGGCACGTCGCTGGTGAGCTTCGGCGAGCTGGCGCGTGTCGGCGATCGCGTCGTTTTTTCGATCCCGACAACGTTGTCAGCGACGGAACCCGACCTGCAGCTGGTGAACCTGTCGGCCGATCACGTCGACTGGGACAGGACCGACCGGTACACCGAGGCCGTGCGATCCGCGCGGTACATGGAGACCCAGGGCGAATCTCACTACGCGATGCTCACCGCCGAAATCGCGCAGGCCATCAACGACGTGCAGACGACCGACGATCCCCGGCAGCGTCTGATGATCGTCGAGCGCGCGCGCCGCACGCTGGCCGACTGGCCCGCCAGCCACTACAACTACAAGCAGAGCGAGATCGGCCACATGATCTCGATGCTCGACGAAGCGATCGCCGAGCTGCGGGCGCAGGCCGGCATCCAGCGGTTCGACTTGAGCTTCGTCGCGTCGGTGAGTGAACCGCAGTCTCCACGTGAGCCGCTCCTGCCGCGCGCGAGCCTTCGCGACATCATCGAGCAGGTGTTGACGGCGGCGCGGCTGTCGGAGTCGTCGGTCGAGCGGGTGTCGCTGATGTCGAGCGCTCTGGTGATCATCGAGCGCGACGCCGACATTCTGGCAGGCGAGTGGCGCACCGACGTTCGCCGCTCGACGCGTGCGTCGATCACGATGGAGATCGAGACCGATCGCGCGTATCACACGTTGACGTCGCGCATGCTCGGCCTTGCCGGCCAACGCGCAAAAGCCGCCGACGTTCGCGGCGTCGAGCGCGTGATGTCCGATGTGCGGCAGCGCGATGAGCAGCTGGGCAGGAAGCGTCCCGAGACCGTGACAAGCCTGCTGGCCGCAATCGAGGCCGAGCTTGACGCGGCGCGCCGCCTGAGACTCGAGCTCGACCGCTGGGCCCTGCGCGAGCCCGACCTGCGAAAATATCGAGCGGCCGTGCTCACGCCACTGCAGCGGCTCGACGACCTGAAGCCGTCGCTCGAGGACATCAAGGCGCTCGCCGGCTCCGGCCCCTGGGCGCTTGGAAACATCGAGCGCACGACCCGGGCGGTGTTGAAGGCGATGTCGGAGCTCGAGGCGCCCGACGAACTCCAGCCGGCGCATGCGCTGCTCTTGAGCGCGTTGCAGATGGCGCAGAACGCCGCTCAGATCCGGCGCGAGGCGGCGTTGACCGGCAGCGTGCCGCGCGCCTGGGATGCGTCGGCCGCCGCCGCAGGTTCGCTGATGCTGAGCGGGCGCGTGCGTACGGAAATCCGCCAGGTGCTTCGTCCTCCGCAGTTGCAGCCGTGATCACGGCCCGACGGACGCGCCTCGTGCGCGTCCCCGATCTTCACGAATTCCGCCGCCTCATTCACGCGCTTTCGTCTCCGGATTCACTCGTGGTCGTGCCGTCGAAGGGTGCGGCCGCGGAGCTGTCGCGCGCGGCGCCCCAGTTGGATGCGCAGTGCGTGACGCGCGATCAGCTGTACGACCTGCTGCATTCAAGGCTGGCGCAGGCGCCGAGGCGACTCGATCAGTTCGAGCGCGATGCCCTCGCGCAGGCGGCGGCAGAAGAGGCGGCGCGCGCGGTTCCCGATCTGTCGTTCCGCCTGCGGCCCGGGCTCGTCGTCGAGATGCTGCGGTTCTACGACGAGCTGCGCCGTCATTCTCAGGAGACGGCGCGGTTCGAAGA
>Ga0137452_1000359_pt1 | contig 13595 bp, 9 predicted proteins | sample EasRivERMGT513_2_FD_102312 | JGI IMG/M metagenome (GOLD analysis project Ga0137452, IMG submission 102312) | Soil microbial communities from meander-bound floodplain in the East River, Colorado, USA - East River MetaG ERMGT513_2 | ecosystem: Environmental > Terrestrial > Soil > Floodplain ...
CGCGGCCTCGCCCGCTGCCGATCGACATCCGGATTGCCAGTTCCTTCCGCCGCAGGTTGCCGCGCGCCAGCAGGAGAACCGCGACATTGGCGCATGCGATGAAAAGGACCGACGCGACGGCCGCCATGAGAACGAACAACTGCTGCCGGAACCGGTCGCGCACGCCCGACCAGCCTCGCGCGGCGGACTCCAGCGCGAGCTTCTGACCCGCAAACTGAGTTCTCTGGTCTTCGGTCCAGGATGCACCGAACTCTCTGGCCCAATTGTCCTGCATCCGCCCAAATGCCGTATTCGCACTCGTCTGCGCTTGTTGCGAACCTATGCCAGGTTTGAGCCGCGCCAACCCCTTGTAGCCGCCCCACCAATCGACGTCCTTCGGAGTGCTTCCTGCTGCCATACCCTGCAGAGGAACCCACATATCCGACGGTGAACCGACCTCGAGCCCGGAGAAACCTCGCGTCGCCACACCGACAATGGTCACGACAGTTCGAACGTCGTCATCGGCTGGATGCAAGCTCGGAGATACCAGCGTCAGCGTCTTCCCGACAACATTCGGATCGAGGCCGAATTGTCGTTGCCACAGCGCATAGCTGATGACCCCGACCGGCGAAGCTCCGGCACGGTCATCATCTTCCACAAACGTCCGGCCCAACGCGGGTACAGCACCCAGTGTTTGAAAAAAGCCACTCGATACTCTTTCGACAGCGAGCCCATCTCCCTGAGCGTCAACCTCGCCCGCGGCATTCAGCAGCCGCATGCCGCTATTCCGGCCACCGAAAACGAAAATCCCGGCAAATACGTCGTTGTTGTCGCGGAGACGTTCGAATTCCCGATAGGTTATGCCCGACCGTCCAAAACCCAGCTTGCCGCTGAGCGCTTCGGGTAAACCGGGCATCATGATTCGAAGATCCGGACGAGTCACGGCAAAGGAGACCAGTTCTTCCGGGCGAGTCAAAGGAAGTTTCTTCACAAACAGCGGGTCGATGACGCTGAACACGGCGGTGTTCGCACCGATGCCGATCGATAGTGAAAGCAACGCGACTGCTGGGAAGGACGGACTCTTCACGAGCGTCCGAACCGCGTACCTGAAATCTCTCAGGATGCTTTCGAGAACTCCGAAGCCGTTAAAGTGATAGATCTCTTCGCGAACCGAAGTCGCATTCCCGAATCGCCGCCTCGCGTCGACATCCGCATCCTGCTGGGGCATGCCGGATTCCCGATTCAACTCGGCTCGCATCGCGATGTGCGATTCGATCTCTTCACGAATATCACTGTCCAACTCGGAACGCCGGAATATGCGTCGAAGAATATTCTTCATGCGGAACCTCTCGTCGCGCTCTACCCTAGATGTCTTGGTGAAGAGTAGTCCCCGCGCGCGAGGGCTGTCAACTTTCCTTTTACCGCGCTACGCTAGAATGAACCCGGAGGTTCCGTCATGAGGTTGGTGGTTTTCTTAGTCCTGTTCGGTTTTGCGATCGCATGCGCACGAGAGTCTGAAAAGACGCCTACTGCTGCCGACAATCCGTGGCCTGCGATCCGTGACGCGTTGATCGAGGATCATTTGAAGGCTCATCCGGTCTTTGCGGTCCAGGCCGGCAGACATGAATATGACGGCGTCTTTCCGGACTGGAGCGAAGCCGGAATCCATGCCGAGTTCCATCGACTCCACGCGGCCCGCGATCGCGCGATGTCTGTTGCCGGCGAATCGCTCAGCGAGAAAGACAGGTTCGAGCGCGACCTTCTCGTCGCCCGCATCGATCGCGATCTCTTCTGGATGGAAACCGCCGAAGCGCCGTTTCTAAATCCCGCCTGGTACCTGGACTGGGCGGCGGACAACCTCGACCCGAGTCCATACCTGACTCGCGAGTACGCTCCGCTCGAGACACGCATGCGCGCCTACATCAAATACGCGCGAGCGATTCCGCAGGCGGCTTCTCAGATTCAGACGAACCTGCGAAAGCCTCTGGCTCGGCCGCTGCTCGAACGCGGGGTGTCGGCATTCCGGGGCTTCGCGGATTTTTATGAAAGCGACATTGCCGGAATCTTCAAGAGCGTCGCGGATCCCGCACTTCAGAAAGAGTTGACCGACGCGAACGCCGGCGCGGTTTCTGCAATGCGTAATCTTGCCAAATGGTTTGAAGGCCAGCGTGCAACGGCGACGGGAAGTTTCGCTCTGGGCCCTGAGAAATTTGCGAGGATGCTCGAAGCGACCGAAGGGGTGACGACCCCGCTCGCGGAACTCGAAGCCGCCGGACGCGCCGACCTCGAACGCAATCAACAGGCGCTTCGCGAAGCCTGCGCGAAATACGCGCCGGGCGCCACCATCCCCGCATGCATCGCTAAGACGAGTGCAAACAAGCCGAAGGGCGGAGCCGTTGAAGGCGCGCGAGCGCAGCTTGTAGTACTGAAGAAGTTTGTCGAGGACGCGAAGGTCGCGACTGTTCCCGGCACCGAAGAAGCCCGCGTCGACGAAGCGCCGCCATACAACAGGGCGAACTTTGCATACATCGACATACCGGGCCCGTACGAAAAGGGCCTCGCGGCGACGTATTACATTGCGCCGCCCGATCCATCGTGGCCGGCGGCGGAGCAGCGCGATTACCTGCCGGGGCAGGCCGATCTGCTTTTCACCTCGGTGCACGAAGTCTGGCCCGGGCATTTCCTGCAGTTTCTGCATTCGAACCGAAATCCGTCGCTGGTTGGCCGGTTGTTTGTCGGCTACGCCTTTGCCGAAGGCTGGGCGCATTACGCGGAAGAAATGATGTGGGATATGGGACTGGGCAACGGCGATCCTGAAACGCGTATCGGCCAACTGACGAATGCTTTGCTGCGAAACGTACGGTTTCTCTCAGCAATCGGCCTGCATACCAAGGGCATGACCGTGGAGGAATCCGAGAAGATGTTCCGAGAGCAGGCGTTTTCAGATCCCGGCACCGCGCGGCAGCAGGCGTCGCGCGGCACATACGATCCTGCGTACCTGAATTACACGATGGGTAAACTGATGATCCGGAAACTGCGCGATGACTGGACCGCCACACGCGGCGGCCGAAACGCGTGGCGTGAGTTCCATGATCAGTATTTGACTTATGGAGGGCCGCCGATCCCCATGGTGAGGCAGGCCATGATGGGTAACAGCACCGGGCCGTTGTTTTAACCGTCTAGATGTCCCCTATCACCCCGGTGCTGTCCCCGATCTTCTCCGAACGGGCGCCTGCCTTATGCAGGACTGTCAGCAACAGGTTTGAGTGTGTCGTGAGTTTCGGCAGCTTGATGTGCCGGCCGCCCTTTATCGCCCCGGATGCCCTTCCCGCCATGATCATCGGCAGCGGCGTGTGATTGTGCTGGTTGCCGTCGCTCATTCCGCTGCCCCAGAGAACCAGTGAGTGATCCAGCAGAGACCCGGGTCCGTCCGGCGTGTCTTTCAGCTTCTGGAGAAAGTAAGCCAGCATTCCGTGGTGGTATGCATTCAACTCGGCGAAGCGGTCTTTGTTGCCGCGGTTGTTCGAGTGATGCGAGAGATTGTGGAAGCCGTCGCGGATGTTGGTCGCGGGAAAGACGGCATTGCTGAGCTCATGCGCCAGCATCAACGTTGAAATGCGTGTGATCTCCGCGCGGAACGCGAGCACCTGAAGATCGAACAGCATCTTGATATGTTGCTCGAACGAATCCGGCACGCCGGTCGGCGTATCGGGCACGTCGAGTTTGGCTGCTTCCATCTGGCTTTGCGCTTTCTGGATACGTCGTTCGATCTCGCGCACATCGTCAAGGTAGCTGGTAAGGCGGCCGCGATCCCCGGCCGGCAGTTCCTTCTTGAGCGAGGCGACCTGACTCATGACCGAATCCAGCAGACTGCGGGATTCCTGCCTGCGGGCGCGGCGCTGCGCGTCGTTGGTTCCATCGCCAAAGAGTTTTTCGAAGATCACCTGCGGATTGTGTTCCATCGGTAACGGCGATGTGGGCGACTGCCACGATATCGAGTTTCTGAACGGACTCGTCAGGCCGCCTTCTTCGACGGTCAATTCGATCGATGGGAGCGGCGTGTCCTGGCCGATCTCTTTGGCCGCCATCTGATCCACCGATATGCCGAGCACCGGGCGCGCTGTTTCCTCCGGCCGGGCTCCCGTGATGAATACGGCCGACGACCGGGCGTGGTTCGCGGCCGCAGACGCATCGGGGCCGTAGGCCATCGGCGCGTAGGTATTGCTGACAATCGTGAGGTGATCGCGGAACGGCTCGAGCGGTTTCAAGATCGGCGTGAACTCGAAGCCGGAACCCTCGGTTGCCGGCGTCCACTTATCCATTGTTACGCCATGTGGAAAGAAAATGCATGCCAGCCGGCTTTTCGGAACCGTGGAAGGCGTTTGCGCCGGCAGCATCGACTCCATCAAAGGCAATGCGAGCGATACGCCTGTGCCGCGCAGAAATGTTCGCCTGGACAAATGTTTCTTCGTTATGAAGTTCATGTGCGATCTCCTATTTAGTTCGCGTCTGAAATGGTTCGCTCTTCACGACACCCAGAATCAGCGATGAAAACCGATGGTCATTGCGGGCCGCTTCACGGACAACCTTCCGGACCGCCGGCATATCCGTCGCCGATACCGACCGGCCCGCGGCGTACGTCAAAAGTTTTTCGGTCGCGACCGTCACAAACATGTCAGAACGATCCATGAGGGCCCGCCGGATACTCGCGGGACCGTCGAGTTTCGTACCGTCGACCATTTCAGACGACGCGTCGATCTTCGTTTTTCCGTCGTAGTCGCGCCACTTTCCGACGAGATCAAAATTCTCCAGGCTGAACCCGATGGGATCCATGATGTTGTGGCACGACGCGCAAACGGCGTTGGTACGATGCTGTTCCATGCGCTCTCGCAGCGACCTGGCCTTGCTCGGGTCGGTTTCCTCGAGATTCGTCTCTACGCCTGGTGGAGGATTCGGGGCCTTCGAGCCCAACAGGTTTTCCAGAATCCATTGGCCGCGCTGCACGGGCGAAGTCCGATTCGCTGCAGACGTCACCAGCAGGACACTTCCCTTTCCAACGACCCCACGACGCGGAGAGTCCTGCGCGAGCGTGACGCGGCGGAACAGGCTGCCTTTTACGTTCGGAATCCCGTAATGGCGCGCAAGCCGCTCGTCCACGAATGTGTAGTCGGCATTCAAAAGGTCGAGGATGCTGCGATCCTCACGCATGATGCTTTCAAAGAACGACTGCGTTTCGCGCTGGAACGCCATGCGCAAGTTTCCGTCAAAGTCGGCCGACTCAGGTTCCGCATTTTCCAGTTCGCGAAGACGCATCCACTCGGTGGCGAAATTGTCGATCAGCGACTGCGCTTTGGGATCGGCCAGCATGCGCCGGGTCTGCTGTTCGAGCACTGTCGGGTTCGAGAGCCTTCCAGCGATCGCGAGATTCAGCAGCGTGTCATCCGGGATGCTGCTCCATAAAAAGAAGGAAAGACGCGTCGCGATTTCCAGATCACTCAGACGATACGCCGTGCCCAACGCAACATTGGCCGGGATGTGCTCCATCCGGAAGATGAATCTCGGATCGACCAGCATGCGGGCCAGCGCCTGCTGAATGCCGGTTTCGAAACCTCCGGATTTGCGGCCCTCCTGGAAAAACTGGAGCAGCGTTTCCATGGAGGAATCGTTGTCCTTGATCGGCTGTCTGAAAGCGCGTGTGGCAAGCGTCCTGAGAATCTGCCTCGCGCAGGGCAATTCCTCGGCGGAGGAAGCCGGAGCGCAAACGAAAATCCGACGGCGGCTCGGCGTCGTTCCCGCGCCCGTGGGCAGGAATGGACCCGTGATCGTGATGTTGGTGATTCCACCGCCGCCACGCTGCGGCGCGCTGAAAATGTCGTCCATCGATGCAGGATCGACGGCACGCACAACCGACGCACCGATCGTGTGCGGACCTGCCGTGACCGGCATGCGGACAGCGGCACGGCCTCCGGTCGGAATGGGCGTGTCGTCCAGAGTCAGGTCAAGGCGCGCACCAGTGATACGAATTTCGTATTCGGCATCGAGCGGGAAATTATGGCGCGCTGTCATTCCGCCCTGAGTACCGATCGGCATACCGTCCAGATGCGCGCGCTGCGACAGACCGCGCGGAGCGCGATACGTCACCGGCGCCGGAGGCGCGGATAGATCCCCCACGGCGAGACGGCTGATTTTCATTGCGGCCGAGAGATACCCCTGAATCAGAGCCGGCGATGTTCCGAGAATATCCGCGATGTTGTCGAAGCCCGCGCTTGTGCTGTCGCTCGGAAGAAGAGTCGTGACGTCAACCTTCAGGTCCAGAAGGTCGCGGATCGCATTGGCGTACTCGTTGCGGTTCATCCGGTGAAGCGATGGCGATCCCGGGTTCGGACGAAGCGCTGCCGCTCGATCGAGCCCAGTTTCGAGCCATGCTGCCACGCCGTCGAGTGTGGCGCGGTCGGGACGAGGCGCAGTCTTTGGCGGCATCATTCCCGTGCGGAGCTTTCGGACAACCGACTCCCAGGCCGCTGCCTCGTTTTCCAGGCGCGTGAGATCTTTGGTGTCGAGTTCGAGGTTGCCCGTCTTCGCGCGCTGGTTGTGGCAGGTGATGCAGTACTGCTTGAGGGTTGCCTGGACTTGTTGTTGTGTGACCGGCTGCTGTTGTGAGACAGCGCCAAGGCGCAAAGGCGCAAAGGCACAAAGAAGAGCCGCAAAAACAATTGCTGATGCGGCTCTTCTTTGTGCCTTTGCGCCTTTGTGCCTTGGTGTTTCCATGCCCTATTTCGAAGGGGACAATTTCTGAATCAACGCCATCGAACTCGGTTTCGGCACCGGCGCATGCGTCGCGAGAAAGACACCCTCCGCCCAGTTGTATGCCGTGCGTCCGACTTTATCTTTCGCATCCAGCCGCGCGCTTTTCGCTGCGAGGAATTCGATAATGGAGTCCGAACCCCGATTGGCTGCACCCATGGCCGCGGTGAGACCCATGGAGTTGGTTGCATTAACGTCGAGTCCGAGTTCAAAACAAAGTTTGACCGCTTCCAGCAGCTTTTCCTCACCGTCAGTGAAAGTCTGATTCACCACCCAGTTCACGCCAGCCGCTGCCATCAGCGCGTTGGTACCTGCGAATGTCGTGATCTTCGGGTCGGCTTTGTGCTGGAGGAGGAGACGCATTGTGGCGACATCGCCGGAAAGCGATGCGAGCAGAAACGGTGTCTGTCCGGTGAAGTCCACCCATGCAAGGGAGCCGCCGAGCAGATACATCCAGCGGCGAAGCGGCGGCACTTCCTTGACCCGGATGTTCGGGTCGACGCCGCGTTCCAGCAATGACTGGATCAAATCGAAAGCAGCTTTGCGATCTTCCGCCGTCAGCATGTGTTCGAACGTCACGTAGTGGAGGTCCACATTGCGGATTTCAATCGCAGCGAACAACGGCGTGCGGCCGTACCAGTCCCCGGCGTTGATGTTGGCTCCGCGATCGATCAGGAAGCGCGCCATCGGAATGCGATTGTTGCTGATCGCCATCAACAACGGACCGATGTCGTTCTTATCGACCTCATTTACATCGGCGCCGGCGTCCAGCAGCAGCCGGGCCACGTCGATGTGGCCTTCGCGCGCTGCGAACATCAGGGGGGTCATGGCGCCTGGAATGGGCGCGCGCGAACCGTGCTCAGGAAGGCCGCCTCGAATGATTCCAACGCCATGCGAACCGCAACCGGTCCGGTCCACACAAGGCAGTCGCGGCGCTGGCGCGGTTCCCGTTCGGGTGCGGGCGCGGAAGTCCGCCTCATGGTCGAGCAAGGCACGGACGACATTCGTGTGACCGCCTTCGGCGGCCAGCATCAGTGGCGTGGTTTGAACCTGAGGCTCAGTCGCATTTGGATTCGCGCCGTACTTGAGAAGCGTTCCGACGGAATCCGCATCGCCGGTTCGGATTGCGACCATCAGAATGGTTTCGCCCGTCCGATCCACCTGATTCGCATTTGCTCCAGCATCGAGCAGCCTGCGGATCATGGCAGCGTTGCCATTCTGGGCAGCAAGGAGCAGCGGCGTCACGCCCAGACGATTCTCCACCTTTGGATCGGCGCCGGCGCGCAGCAGCAAGTCCACGACGTCGAGTTCGTCCGCTCGAACGGCAAAGTGGAGCGGTCGTGTCCCATCCGTGTCGGACGCGTTGACCGCGTCCCGCGAACCTTCCTTGATCATGGATCGAACCGCATTCCAGTTGGCGCCGCGAGCGGCATCCACAAGTGCCGGCACAGCGCCGGCGGCGACGGATACGGTCCAAACGGCGACGATCATCAGGAGCGCGCTCAGTGTGGTTTTAAAAGACATCCCGGCCTCCAGTCATGCACGTGAGGATATTGGCCTTTGTATCACAACGCCAATACTTTTCACTCAGTTGCAGGACGTATCGTACAGGAAAAATCTACTTCTCTGTGTCGACGCGGATGAACGGCTCCGGCCTCGTCGGATGGAGGGCTTCGCCATCGACGAGGATCACGCCATCGAAGGTCACCTGACCGGTTGCAGTCGCAGTTCGCTCTTTCCTCTTGCTCCCGGGTGTGTTGACGGTTGTCTCGATCCCTCCGAAGCCGGTCCGGCGCGGCCCAGCTGAACGAGAAGCCGCCAGGACACACGGCGAGGAACTGTTGGATTGAACATGTGAACCTCCCCACCTATACGGCGCTGTTGCCGCTTTCAGGCAGACAACGGATTGTGATTTGGTGAATTGGAAGCGCCTTAAAAAAATATCAGCCAGGGTGGAAAGTAGCAACGAAACAGACGAGGTGACCGGTAGACACGTGTATATTGCCGCTGGGTGGGACGCATGGAGCTTCGACATTTAAGGTATCTCGTCGCTGTTGCCGAAGAATTGCACTTCGGACGTGCTGCGATACGATTGCATATCAGCCAGCCTCCGTTGAGCCAGCAGATCCGGCAACTGGAAGAGGAACTTGGCGTCAAATTGTTCGACAGGACCAAACGCGAAGTGCGGCTGACGGATGCCGGTAAACGGATCGTCAATGAAGCGCATCAGGTCCTCAGCCAGGTGGAGCACTTCTCGAGAGTGGCGGCCCACGCCGGAGAAGGCGCGATCGGTCGTCTTTCCGTGGCCGGGCCCGGCGGAGTGAATGAAATCCTCGTCGGGGCGTTGCAGGTCTTCGCCAAACGTTACCCAGCCGTGCGTATCGAGCTGCAGTTCATGAACACGGGTTTGCAAATCGAAGCATTGCGTGAAGGACGAATCGATGTCGGGTTCCTGAACCAGCCTGTGAACGACGCCAACCTCGTATTGGAAACCGTCCGCACTGAGCCTCTATGGATCGCGCTGCCCCAGGGTCATCGCCTTGCGCGCCACAATCGTGTGCCACTGAAAGAACTTGCGGATGAACAGTTCATCTTGTTCGCTCGCCGCGGCAGTCCCGGCTTGCATGATCTGATCACCACAGCTTGCCGCAACGCCGGATTCAGCTTGAATGTGGTCCATGAGGTGGACAACATCATCGCCAGCCTGACGCTCGTTACAGCGGGTCTCGGCCTCGCGTTTTGTACACCGAGCATGCAGAAGCTCTGGCCGGATGTCGCCTTCCGGCCGCTTCAGGCAGGGGCACCTCAGGTGGGATACGCAGTCGCGTTCCGACAGGGTACGTGTTCTCCCGTTCTGGACTCGTTTCTGGGCGTCGTAAGGCAGACCGCGCGCAAGGCACCGGCGCGCGCGACCCGTTAAATTTTTCTCCTGCTGAAAACTCGACTTTCAGCTAATATACGCCGCACCATCGCCCGGAAAACCACGGCCCATACAGGTTTCAGGCGATGCAATTGTTTGAAAGGTGTTGTTAGTCGGATGAAGAACTTAAAGACGGCAATTACAAATGACCCTACCAAACCGATCTGGTGCGCCCACTGCTCTATCCGGATCGCTCCATCAGAACGGCATGTAACAAAAACTGGTAAAAGCTACCATCCTCGCTGCATCGCGAAAAAAGATAAGTAGCTTCGTTTACTTGCTATAGTTCTGTTCCACCATGATCCAGATCCGCCGAAGCGATGATCGCGGCCGCGGCGACCGCGGCTGGCTCAAGTCTTACTTCACATTTTCCTTCGCGACCTACGATGATCCTTCACAGATGGGCTTTCGCGCCCTGCGCATCCTCAATGAGGACACCATCGCGCCCGGCACGGGGTTTGGTCCCCATGCGCACCGCGACATGGAAATCATGACGTATGTGCTTGAGGGCAAGCTGAAACACCGCGACAGCATGGGCGAGCAGCACGTCGTCGGACCGAACGAAATACAGGTGATGTCGGCCGGCACCGGTGTCGTGCACAGCGAGTGGAACGCGTCGGAAACCGAGCCGTGCCACCTGTTCCAGATCTGGATTCTTCCTGCTGCCGAAGACTTCGAACCGTCTTATCAGCAGATCGCTTACAAACCCTCGGAGAAACGCGGCCGATTGCGGTTGCTGGCCGGTCCACAAATGAACGACGGCCACTCGATGGCCGTCATTCGCCAGGATGCCCGCATCTTTGCCGGCGAATTTCAGGCCGGCGACAAGTCAACGTATCCGCTTGGCGATAATCGCCACGCGTGGATCCAGGTCGTCAAGGGAGCGCTCTCTTTCAACGGCCAGGCGCTCGGCCATGGCGACGGAGCCGCCGTCAGCGGGGAGCCTGAACTGTCGTTCGCCGGAACCGAGTCCGGCGGAGGCGAACTCCTTCTGTTCGACCTGCCATGAAGGTCTCCACGCTGAATGTTCTCGTTATCTTTTACTCGTGCTGCGGCGAAACGGAGAAACTCGCCCTCTCAGCCGCCGTCGGCGCCGTGCAGGCGCGGGCCAGCATTCGAATGCGCCGCTTGACGGATGCCGGCGAAGAGATTGCCGAATGCCGGGAAACCCTGGCCCGCATGAGGCGGGAGTACGTGCCGCCCACCGCAGCGGATGCGCTGTGGGCCGACGCCGTGATCATCGGAATGAAGGGCACGGTTGCGGGCGTGGTCCGGGATCCCGCGAGCGCCACTGCGTTCGGTCGCGAGATGGCGGCATCCACGAGGAGAATCAAGGAGCAATCGTAAAGCGCATCGCAATCCGGCATAAACGGACGGGAGAGGTGGAAAAGTCACGCAACCTTATTTGGCGGAGGGCGCATTCATTTTCATTATGGCCGCCCGAATCAACCACGGCGCGAATCGCTCGATGGCGACGATAATCTTTCCGTGATTTGTGATGATCGCCTCGCGCTTTCCACGCGCCACTGCGCGGAGAATCTGCCGGACCGCTTTTTCCGTGCTCATGACGAGCCAACTCGGAACGGAATCCTTCGCCGCCGGGTGGAAGTTGCCATCATTGGCCACACGACGGATATTGCTGTCGACGAATCCCGGGCTGATCAGCGTCACCTTCACGCCTAAGGGCCGCAGTTCCGGCATGATGGAATTCGCGAGTGCTCTCAAAGCAAACTTGCTCATCGAGTAAGGTGACGTGCCGGGCGTAGCGGTCCATGCAGCAACGCTTCCGATGATCACGATATTGCCACGTGTCTTCTCAATCTCCGGAAGCGCCGCGTAAATCGACCGGAGGACGCCGAACACGTTCGTTTCGAACTGGCGCCGGTAATCCTCAACAGACAGCTGTTTGACGGAACCAATCACGCCAAAGCCCGCGTTCGCAAAAATGACGTCCAGCTTTCCAAATTCGCAAACCGTTTGGGTGACGGCTCGTTCGAGGTCGCCGTCACGTGTCACGTCGCACTCGGTCACGAGTGGGCGGGGATTCCCGCCCGCTACAATTCTCTGCGCAAGCGCGTCAAGCAGTTCCCTGCGCCTTGCAGCCAGCGTAATGTTGGATCCAGCCCGGCTCAGCTGCCACGCCAGTTCCGCTCCGATCCCCGACGACGCCCCTGTAACTAGAGCGACTTTCCTTCGATAGTACCCTGTGGCCGCTTCCATGGCTGTATGTTACGCCGCTATGATCCAAACGACGACTTGACTCGTGATGAGCGACGCTCTAGTCTATATGTCGAAGCTTGATGTAACGAAGGTTGAGGCATAATGGCATCTGCTCGATTTCCCATCCCCCAGGGCACGCTCGACATGTTGATTCTGCAAGTGCTGTCGCTCGAGGCTGCGCATGGCTACGCCATCGCGCAACGGCTTCAGCAGATCTCACGGGAAACGGTACAGGTCAATCAGGGCTCCTTGTATCCGGCGCTGCATCGCCTCGAACAGAAGCGCTGGCTCAAAGCAGAGTGGCGCCAGTCGGAAACGGGCCGCGAGGCCAAGTTCTATGCGCTCACGCAGACAGGCCGCAAACAGCTGGCTCGCGAAAAGGCCGATTGGGACCGGTTGACGGAGGCTGTCCAGATGATCTTCAACGAAGGAGCATAAGCCGTGGCCAGGTTCCTTAATCTCTTCCGTCGGAGACGCGATCGGCTGGAAAGCGAACTCGATCGCGAATTGCGTTATCACCTGGAGCGGCGCGTCCAGGATCTGATCAAGAGTGGGCGCAGCGAGTCCGAGGCCCGAAGAGAGACGAACCTCGAGTTCGGGGGCGTACCTCAGGTGCAAGAAGCCGTACGAGACGCATGGGTATCGCGAGGGCTCGACACGCTCATGCGCGACGTGCACTACGCCATACGCAGCCTGAGCAAGAGCTGGGGCTTCGCGCTTGGCGCCGGCGCCGTACTCGCATTGGCCATCGGTGCCAGCGTTGCCATTTTCTCGGTGGTAAGTACGGTCCTGCTTCAGCCGCTCCCCTATCCGGACGCCGAGCGCATCGTCTCGATCGAGACATTGTTTACCAACACCGGACAGAGCAGCCAGATGGTATCCGGTCCCGATTTTTTCGATTGGCAGGCACGAAACGATGTGTTCGAGAAGATGACAGCGTTCTATGGCGGAGACGATTGGCCGGCCATCGTTGGCGGGCGCGCCATGTTTGCCAACTACCGGTTCGTCTCGGCCGATTTCTTTGAAGTCTTCGGCCAGACCACGTTCGCGGGACGCCTGCTGACCGGGCAGGATGTCCCGCCGCCCGGCGACGCGGGGTGGACAGCCGCCGTCGTCGCGTATCCCTGGGCAGTGACACACTTCGGCAGCGCTGAGGCCGCAATCGGGAAAACGCTCGGGCGCGAGGGTAGTCCGACGGTGATCGTCGGAGTTGCGGCACCCGGATTTCGTTATCCCGGATCGGCGGCCTTCTGGCTGCCCTTCAACGCTGAGCCACCGCCTCACGTGTCTGCGGCGCAGATCCAGGCAAGCCGCGCGAGTTACATCTACACCGTCGCTGGGAAGCTCAAGCCGGGGATCCCCTTCACGCGCGCCGGGGCCCAGATGCGGTCCATTGGCGACAATCTCGCGCGGGAGTATGCCGAGAATCGTGTGAAGACGGTGATTTTGGTTCCGCTGCAGGACCGGCTCACCGGCAGTGTCCGGGTGACGTTGTGGGTCCTGATGAGCGCCGTTGGCGTCCTGTGGCTCATTGCGTGCGCCAATATCGCGAACCTCCTGCTTGCGCGGGCGACGGGCAGGACACACGAGATCGCGCTCCGCGCAGCGCTCGGCGCAGGCCGGGGCCGTGTCGTGCGGCAACTGCTCACCGAAAGTTGTGTGCTCGCCGGAG
>Ga0137452_1000362_pt1 | contig 13545 bp, 20 predicted proteins | sample EasRivERMGT513_2_FD_102312 | JGI IMG/M metagenome (GOLD analysis project Ga0137452, IMG submission 102312) | Soil microbial communities from meander-bound floodplain in the East River, Colorado, USA - East River MetaG ERMGT513_2 | ecosystem: Environmental > Terrestrial > Soil > Floodplain ...
CGCGACGATGGCCGCGACGAGGGACGCGACGAGGGACGCGACGATGGACGCGACGTGGGACGCGACGTGGGACGCGACGTGGGACGCGACGTGGGCCGCGACGAGGGCCGCGACGAGGGACGCGACGAGGGACGCGACGAGGGACGCGACGATGGACGCGACGAGGGACGCGACGTGGGACGCGACGTGGGACGCGAAATTGAGTCCGCTCGCGCAGTTCCTGCTCCACTGTGCGCACGAGTGCGAGGGCATGTGGGACGGTGGCAATCAGTGGAGCGCGTATGTCGCCTACCTCTCATTCTTCCGTCACATTGCGAAGCTCGATCTTCCTGAATACGAGAAGTTCGCGCACTACGAAGACTCCGCGATCCACGGTGGCCCGCGCATCATGCACAGCGAGTTTTGCATGGTGAGTGATCGCCCCGAGTTCATCCACATGAACGGGCAGAATCAGCCGCACCAAACAAGCGGCCCCTTCACCCAATGGCGGGACGGGTTCGCAATCTACGCCCTCAACGGAATCGTGGTGCCACGCTGGATCGTCGAGACGAGCGCGGAAGAACTGGACCCAAAGGAAATCTTGAAGATCGCGAACGTGGACCAGCGACGCGAGGCGATCCGCAAGGCCGGGGCCGAGCGGATGATTCAGAAGCTCGGCGCCAAGAGCATCGAGTGCAGAGGCGAGTACGAGTTGCTGTCCGTCGATTGGACGGGATCGCAGCGCATCTATTTGAAAATGCGCCACCCGTCGATTGGTGTCTGGCACGTCGAGGCGGTAGCGCCAGAGTGCCGAACGATTCAGCAGGCAATCAACTGGCGCGCGGGTGGACGCAATTGGACCCCCGCGCAACTGACCTAAAACGAGGAGGCAGGAAAATGCAGATTCAACAAGGCGACGTGCTGATTCAGGCGAAGGCGATTCCCGATGCAGCTAAGCCCAAAAAGGGGCGGACGGTCGCGCACGGGGAACATACGGGCCACCACCACACCTTCGCACCCGATTGCGATGTCGAGTTGTACGAGTCAGGCGATGGGACGCTGTACTGCCGCGTGGTGAGTGAGCAAGCGACGTTGACGCATCAAGAGCACGGGCCGGTCACGCTGCCGCGCGGTGACTACGAGATCGGGCGGGTTTTGGAGTACGACTACGAAGCGAACGAAGCGCGGCATGTCGCAGACTAACAAGAGGACGCCCCGGCGCGTTTAGAGGCGCCGGTTGGCCCGACTATTTTACCGAAAGGTGGTGCCAAGTGAGCACGCTAAAAGATAACGTGAGAAATATGCAAGCACGAGCGCGTCGCGGCGAAGCGACCCCGACCGAGCCGCTACAGCTCGCGGAGTTGGAGTTGATCGCCCAAAACGCCCGGGCCCTACGCGACAACTTGCAATCGTTCGTCTCGCGTCACGGCGACAGGTTCACGCAGCCCGAGAGCAAGAGCGCCTTAATTCACGCGAAAGTGAATGTGGCACACGCGGCCATGACGATCTCGGGTGTCATGGACCGCGAGGGCGAAGATTTCGCGGCGCACCTGAAAGTCACGGCGGTCGCGATGGCGCGATCTCTTGGCAGGGCAGTCGTCACCAACGAAGGTGACGAGGCGACTTGCTCCGATTGCGGCCAGCGCGTAACTGGGTACATCACGCATCCCGACGGCACGGTGGATTGCGGCAGATGTGGAGACGACGAGGACGAGGACGGTGAGCGCTATGAGTAAGCACACGCCGCCCCGTGCGTACTTCCACGTCCACCACGAGCAGATGTGGGAGTGGGCGACGGAGCCAATGGAGAACCGCATCGAGTACATCAAGAAGGAAAAGCCCACGAGCGAGATTGATACGCGGCTGCGACTCTTGAAGGAAATCCCCTACGAGCGCATCAAGTCGTTGGTCGATACGAAGGGGCAGTACGACGCGGTCCAGCGCACGGCGTGGGAGCAGTACGACGCGGTCGAGCGCACGGCGTGGGAGCAGTACGACGCGGTCCAGCGCACGGCGCGGGAGCAGTACGAAGCGGTCGAGCGCCCGGCGTGGGAGCAGTACAAAGCGGTCGAGCGCTCGGCGCGGGAGCAGTACGACGCGGTCCAGCGCACGGCGTGGGAGCAGTACGAAGCGGTCCAGCGCACCTTTGACATGGAGGCGCTGCACCGCGAGTTGTGCCCCGACTGTCCGTGGGATGGCCGGACTATTTTTCCATGATTCCGCGCGACGCGCTCCGTCTATTCACGCGCGCGTGCTCGTGTGTGATCTACCGCAGCGGCCCCGCGGGGAAGCCGAAGTTTTGGTTGAAGGAATGTTCGACACATAGAAAGGAAAAGACATGAGCGCCGAACGCATCGCGACCGACCTACTCGCGACCATCGAGGCGAACCGCGTGCCCAAGCCGGGGTTGCACAAGGGCGTTCCCGCGGCGGACTACCACGCCTGGCGGGCGGTGTCGAACTCGACATTGCAGCACTTCAAGCGGTCGCCGTTGCATGCACGCTACGCACTGGACAACCCGACGGAGCCGACGGCGGCCATGTTGCTCGGGAGCGCGACGCACGCGGCGATACTGGAGCCGGAGATGTTCGCTGACGCCTACGTTTCCGGTCCAGAGGTTGACCTGCGGACGAAAGAAGGAAAGCAACGCTGGTCCAGCCTTCAGGAGCATTTCCCGTCGGCGACGATCTTGCGCCACGGAGACTACAAGCGATGCGTTGACATGCAAAAGGCCGTACACGACAACCCGACCGCGCATCACCTATTGCACGGCACCGGCGACGTAGAACTGTCGTTCGCGTGGGATCACTTCTTGGCAGAGGAGCGCAAGGAGTTAAGATCAAAGGGCGTCGATCTGCTTTGCAAGGGGCGCGCGGATCGCGTCTCGTGGGAGATCGCGGGCGGCACCATCGTTGACCTGAAAACCTGCCGCGACGCGCGCAAGACCGCGTTTGAGCGCACCATCTTTTCCATGGGCTACTACAACCAGGGGGCGATGTACGTGGACGGCATCCGCGCGCAAAACGTTGGCATAAAGCATTACTCGATTATCGCGGTGGAATCGGAACCACCCCACGGGGTCGCGGTCTACCGGCTACGCGACGACGTGTTGGAAGCGGGGAGAATGGAGAACGAAGCACTTTTGCGGCGGTACGCGGAGTGCGTGCGGGACAACTCGTGGCCGAACTACGGCGACGACATAGTGGACATTGCGCTTCCGGCCTACGCCTGGGGCGACATTGAGGAAAGGGTGCGCCATGAGTAACGACGTAGTTCCTATCGAGAAAGCCGGCGAGCTTCAAGAGCCCGCGCCGACGGCCGTCAACCTGTTCAACGCGGCATCGCCGAAAGAGGTCGTCGTCAAGTCGGCCGAGGTCGCCAAGGCGCTCGCGGACATTATCCTAAAGCAGAAGCTGTACACAGTCATTAGCGAGCGCAAGCACGTGCGCGTCGAAGGCTGGACCCTGTGCGGTTCAATGCTCGGCGTCTACCCGGTGTGCACGTGGACGCGGCCGATTGAAAACGGCTGGGAAGCGCGCGTTGAAGCCAAGACGATGAACGGCACCATCGTCGGTGCCGCGGAGGCGTCGTGCTTGCGAACCGAAAAGCTATGGTCGAGCCGCGACGACTTCGCCCTCAGGTCGATGGCGCAAACGCGTGCGACGTCTCGTGCGCTTCGTATGCCGCTCGGGTTCATTATCCAGCTCGCGGGATACGACGCGACACCGGCCGAAGAAGCCGAAGGCGGCAACACGCTGAACCAGAGCGCGGAAGTTTCGGAATTGAACCAGGCGGTCAAGGGCAAGCGCGACGGGAAGTTGATATAGATGGCCCTCACACGGTATGAAGCATCGAGGCTCAAGATGGTGACGCGCTGGGACCTGATCCTTGGCAAGGGGCTACGATTGCACGAAACAAAGACTGAGGACAGGGTGCTCGCTTTGCAGAAGAGGATTGAGGCGCTTCTCAGTATACGGAATCCGTTTCGCGAGGAGTACGAGGCGAACCTTAACGAGATGGAAGCCCTGGAAGCCAAGCGAGACGCGAAGGACTGACACCGGCGGTCGCGGGAACAGGTAAGCGGTGGTGATTGGAGGGCCCGCGGCCGCCGGATGAATCGGGTTGTCTGCGACGACGCGAGAGCGGGCGATAGTGGCGTCGGCTACGGGAACAACAGGAGATGCGTGCTAATCCTGCCCGGTGCTAGCACGGAAGCTGACCGTCGCAGACAACTTAACAACGCCCGAGTGCAGGGCAAACTAGCGGAAGCGCGTGGCGGCGCGCGGGAACTTGGCACCACCTTGTCCCACCTACGCCGTCCACGCCTCCGCAGAAAAGCGGGGAAGCGTGTACAGGACAATCGTAGCAGACCCACCTTGGCCGTTTCACGACGCGCGGAGTCGTCCGTGGGCATCAAAGGGCGGTCGGCGCTCACGCGACACGTTCTTTCCATACGATACGCAATCGCTTGAGTGGATTGAGGCGCTTCCAGTGGCAACAATCGCGCACGCGGAAGGATGCCACCTTTACCTGTGGGTGCCCGCTGGCTTTAACCGAAAAGGGATTGGCGTGCGCGTCGCCGAAGCGTGGGGCTTCGTTGTGGTTTCTGAAATCGTGTGGGACAAAGTCAACTTTGGGCTCGGAAAGTTCCCGCGCCCGCAACACGAGATCATTCTCGTCTGTCGTCGGGGCGCGCTCCCGTTCCAGGTCAATAACGCCGGAAGCGTGCAACGGTGGAAGGCCCCGCGAGCTGGTGGCAACGGTGGCCGCATTCACTCTGCAAAGCCGGATGGAATGCAAGACCTGGTTGAGCGCGCATCGCCCGCTCCATACATCGAGCTATTCGCTAGACGAAAGCGCCTTGGTTGGGATACCTGGGGCGATCAGTGCTCGAAGGACGTCGACCTACTGGTGGCTACCCCATGAACCTTATTCGAACCGACGCCCACGGGACGCGGGAGATCACGGCGGAACAGTTTAACAACATCAACGCGCCGCCCGAGCGGTTCATGTGGGACGAGGAATGCTAGGACCGCCTGGCCGGTTATCGCACGATGCGGCGCGCGTTGGGCCTCGTCGGCGTCGGCGTCTTGTTGGGCGTCGTGTATTGGTTGGTGAGGTGATGGCAAAGAAGCCAGTGGTGTCATTTCCGTGGGGCGATGTGTACGTACCACAGACACCAAACTTTATCCTTAGTGAACATGCAAGCACGCCGATCCACAGGTTTACGGACAAGGCGCTAAAGATGATTGCAAAACGCTGGTCCGAGGAATTGATTCGTAAGGCGCAGGAACGACGAAAGAAGCCAGGGTGGGAATGAAGCGCCTCGGCCTCGTGATCGTGTTCTCGCTGGCCTGTTCGCTCGCCGTGTACCACGTGGCGTGTGAACGGATGCCAGACGTTAAGCAGAAGAAAGTTGAGGTAGGGGGATGAAACGCATCGTCGTCATAGGCGGCTTGTTGGCCCTCGCGGCCTTCGGGGCGTGTTCATCGGCGCCGGCTTATTGGACGCCGCGAGAGATCATCGGCCGCGAGAACGTCCCGCCGGAGCACCGAATCGACCCGCGGACACGGGCACGGGGGGCACGGGGCGGTGACGTGGAAACGGGCGAGTCTTCGTCGGCCGCTACGGCCGCGTCGCCGCCCCTATTGTCCCTAGCCACCGACAACATGCCAAGCCCGCCCGCGCCCGGCTATCGCCGCGAGTGGATCGAGTGGAGTGATGGTGGCTACGACTCGACCTACGACCTCCCGAAAGAGGACTACGAGCCGCAAAAGCACGAGACGGTCGTGCTGCGCGTGGGGCGAACCGGCGTGCGCGTCGAGGACGTGCCGGAGAACTGGGACACGCTGGTGTTGCTGTGCGTTGCTGCCCCGCGTTCGCGTAACCGACATTTCGACTTTTGGTCAAATTATCTACCGGGTGCTTGCGGCCCTGTGTTCGACGACGCCGCGTGGCGTGCTCGTGGCGCGGCGTGCGTGTTGCGCTATTACGACCCGCCTAATGGCAGCGTGATTGTCAACCGAACGTGGGGCGGCGACAAGAACCAATGGACGATATGGTGCAACCCATGAACGACGAACTAACAGAGTTGATACACGCCGAAGTGCTATCCGACAAGCCGCTAAAACTGACGAAGCTTAACGCCGAGGCCGTAGGACGCATTGCCATGAGGCTTGTTATGGAAGAGTTCGGTGAATTTGCTTTTCATTCGGTCGTGGACGCGGCGTGGAATGCTGGTTTTAGGGCTGGAAAGAAAGCCCGCGCAATCGAATCCCCCGACGATCCGCGCGCAACGGAGGATGGGAAATGACCCAAGACCAAGACGACCAACGGGCGAGAGAGAAGTCGCATCGAGACTCACTAACAGGGTCTGCTCTAATTCATTATGCGATGGATCACCTTGCCGACGACATGGATACGGACGGAGAAACGGATGCCGCCCGATGCCTGCGTGTTGCTTGGCGCGAATGTGTTGTTTTAACGCGCACCGAACTCGACGCGCTCGTGACGGAGAGCGAACGCGGACGGCGGGCGCTGTGGTGGTTGATGAAGCGCGCGTTGTCCCCCGCTGGCCCTCGCGGCTGGCCGGAGCTTGTCGAGCTTGGACTTGCAAGCTGCGATGGAAACGACTGGAAATGGACCGACGCCGCCCGCGCGTTCGCGAAGGACCAACTTGAGCGCGAGGCCGCGCGGGAAGGGGAATCGTGATCTTCACGTGCGGCGACGTTCTGGAAATTAAGCACGCTATAGCGCGTGGCGACGCAGTTGTTGATGAGTCTATATACGCTAAGTCTACGCGCATGGTGAAGAAACTTATTGGTGGCGCAGATGTCTATCTCATTAGAGAAAACATGTGCACGCTTATAGATGTGGCCTCCCCGAAAATCGAATCATTTCGCATCGAAGCGCATGATGTGCCTAGTGTAAACGGCTTTTGCCTGCTTGATAGGTGGGGCCCGAGCGCCATGCAGGAAGCGACATACCATGGCCGCCCAATTGATTTTGTGCAGGCAATACATTGGTGGGTTGACTTTGATAGTGGGGATGGTGTGTTCACTACATTTTCACGTTGGGAAAGTAGGGCACACCAGGAGTTGCCAGTGGCGGCTAATCTCGTCGTGATGTTTGGCTACGAAATAATCAACGAGACAAAATCTCTCCTAGATACAGACGTTACCAGCAACGAAGCCATGCTAGCCGATGCGTCAATCAGACGCTGGATAGCATGCCTGCTTTGTTTGTTAAGACAGAAGCTGCCAATGGTAACGAGAGAGCGCGCCACCAGAGAATATCGCCGTCGATTACTAAGGCAAGGCGAAACAGAGACAGAGATTAATGTGATTGACCTTCGTCTCCCAGAACATGAGCGTGGTGCTCGGATGGAGCACAGTCCGGTGGAATGGTCGCATCGCTGGATGGTGTCGGGCCACTGGCGCCAGCAGTGGTATCCGAAGGACGAAGTGAATCGCCCCAAGTGGATTATGCCTTACGTGAAGGGGCCAGAAGATAAACCGTTGGAGATTAAGCCGACGGTACACGTATTGAGGCGTTAACGACTCTCGCGGCGGTGCCGCGTGAGAAGTCGATCAACGTGTTCGACACCAAGCGAACGGTGGCAACCCCGTTGCCTGGGTGTGCGTGGCGCTCGTTGATTGACAGTGGGACCCCGGCGTTCGTTCTGGCGAGGACGGGCGCCGGGGGAAATTCTAAAGCGGGGAGGCGGGACATGAATGCGCGGGAGAATTGCGAGCGGGTTGTGCAAAAGCTCGCGAGGCAAGCGAGGCCGATAAGACCAGATCCACGAACACCCGCTAGGGCAAAGAAGCTTTTGGCGGTGATCTGTGACACGTGCAAGGAGACGTTTCTAACGCGCATGCCGTACACGCGGAATTGTCCCCAGCATGTGGCGATTGCGAAACAGCGAAAGTATGCCCAGTCGCACCGAGAGAAGTGCCGGGAGTTTAGCCGGAAGGACTACCAGCGGCATCGTGCGCGGCGCATCGCGGAATCGAGGGCACGCTACCTGCGAACGCGCGAACACAGGCTTGAGAAACAGCGCGAATACTATGCCCGAAACCGCGACGTGCAGCGGGCCCGACAGATCGAACGGCGGACAAAAGAGCCAACCGCGTTATGGGCAACAATTACACGTGAGCTACTTAGCTCGATTCCTGCGGAGGTGTGGTGACGATGCGAGCCCGGAACCTGAAACCCAGCTTTTTCAAAAACGAGTACCTGGCGGAACTCCCAATTGCAGCTCGATACCTCTTTATGGGGCTTTGGTGCCTTGCCGACAGAGAGGGGCGTTTAGAGGACCGACCGGGTAGGATTAGGGGTGAGGTGTTTCCGTATGAAAACCAGAACGTTTCGAGGCTTTTGGAGGCCCTAGCAGCCCAGGGCAAGGACGGGGCTTCGTTCATCACCCGTTATGAGGTTAACGGCAATAGATACATACAGATAAACAGCTTTCTAAAGCACAACCATCCCCACCATAGAGAGACGGACAGTATCATCCCCTCTATTATAGTGGGAAACACAGAGCCCCAACCTAGCCCAGGGCCAGCCCAGGGAAAGCCCCAACCTAGCCCCAACCTAGCCGGGTTGAATGATGAATCCGGAGCATTGAATGATGAATCCCCCTTCCCCCTTCCCGAAGCCCAGGGCTTGGATTTTGTTCCACCGGAATTCCGGACGGATGAATACCGCGTCGTTCGCGCGACCATCACGGTGCTCGAAAAACTATCCGGCGTCACCTTCACGCCAGACGACCGAGCCGCGGTTGCAACAGCCCACGTCGGGAAATCTGAATCCCAAGTCGCCGAGGCCCTAAAGCGAATCGCCGAATCCTACCGCGCCGGAACCATCCGAAACCTTCCCCGCTACGCCGCCGAAGTGATCTCAAAGCAACCCCCCGTGCGCACCGAACGCGACGCCGAAGAATCAAAAACCATCCAACGCGCTCAACGCCTTTGTGCCGATCTCGCCGTCCCGTGGAAGCACTACAACGCGCAAGCCATGGCGGCCGTCACCCAGCACAACGGGGCCGTCAAAGCCGCAGTCGAAGCGACATGGGCCGACCATCACGCCAAGCTTTTCACGTCCGATTCGCCCGCCGTCTGGTGGGACCGATTCACACAGCACCTCGACGCACCCGAGGTAGTATCTTGAACCCAGGAAAGGACCCAACCCATGGAACTCCAATACCGAGTTAGCGTCTGTGGCCACTGCCGCGAACACGGCGCCGAACACGTCAAACACGACGGCGAACACTACGGCCGCATGGCGCTCCAAAACCACGACGCACCCAAGATTCCCACCACCTGCCAGTGCGCGCTGATACTCGTGGGCAACTGCTCGATATGCGACCGAACCGCCGAACATCTCGGCCCCTCCGGGCCCGTGCACGTCCAACTCGGAATCAAGCTCACCGACAGCGAAACCAAGGCAGAAGCGATTCGCGCCATTTCGGTTTGCGGCTCGTGCATGCTGCTACTCGCGAACGCGGTCATGCACCTCGCGGGCTCGGGGCAACTCGATGCAATCCAGGCCGCACTCCAACCCCGAATCATTCCCGCAGGCTCCGCTCGACTGGACAACCCCCAGCTCGGCGTCATCCCCGGCGGGAAGTTTCGGAACCACTGAATTCCTAGTTTTTCCTATGCCAACCGTCCCACTAAAAAAAGAGAATCTCACCAAGGCGCATTTAGCGTTCATCGAATCACTTGCAGACCCCGATGACTTCCGAACTATCGGAGAAAAGGCGGAGGCCGTTGGATACAATGCGGAATACGGACGCCAGCTCTCCCACGACCCCAAGATTGCAGAAATGGCAGTGGCTCGATGCCGCGAAATGGTGCGTGGCAAACTTCCTCAAGTGCACCGCTACATCGTGCGTGACGCGACTAACGGGAAGGCAGAAGCCATCGACCGACACCGAGCCGCAAAGATAGTGTTCCAAGCCACCGGGGAGATTCAACCGGGCGGGGTCACGATCAACGACAACCGCTCGCTCAACATAGCGTTTCCCGAACGGCTTGCGGGCCTTTTTGGGGCACGGCGGGAAACACTTCGGGAGGTGGGGATCGTTGAGGCACGGACAAGCGAAACGGATGAAGGCGGAAGCAAGAAGGGTAACGGCCACGGCAATGGCGACAGTACCGGGGACTGAACAGGAATACCTTGCTCGTTGGTTCAACGATGCCCGCTACTACGCCGAGACGGCGCTCATGATTCGTGTCGCGGGTAACCCGACACCGTGGGTTTTTAACCGCACACAAAACACGAACTACGAAGAGCTGTTTCGTGAGGTCCGCCCAGGCTTCTGGTATCGTTGGATAACCGACTACATCGAAGGTAAGGGGCGTCAGCGCGGGGGCTCGACGGACAAAATTCTTTACCTCTTCCACGCGTGGTGCTTTGGGGGCGACTTCGGCCCTTCGTTCGTGGGGAAGGTACTGGCGTTTGCGGACGAAACCGCACAAAAGCTGAAGCATATCGCGGAGCTGTTCTACACGAGCTCCTGCGACCACGTGGAACGCGCCTTTGCGTGTGACCCCTACGACATTCTGCCCAAGGCGGATATTAACAACGTACACGAATTGCGCGATTCCTCGAGGGGGTGTGCGCTACGGTTTGCATCCGAGCGCACCAAGGGGCAGGGGCGCGCCGAAACCGCCAACGGGGTGTACATCACGGACCTTTCGGAATGGACCACGTACGAAGAAGCCATCGCCGGCTACGCAGGCTCGCTCTCCCAAACGGGGCGCGAATGGGTGGACCGAGACTTTACCGGCAAGGGCCCGGGGAACGCCGCACACCGCGAGTACCAAAAGCTCAAGCGCATCATGCAAGCAAACCACGGCGGGCACACCATGGCGCGTTTCTTTGGGCGCGACGAAATCGCGTACCCCAAGGGGCACTTAGAGAAATCGTTGCAGCTCATGGGCCCGCGGCAGTTCGCGCGGGAATTTCCGAAGGATGAAAACTCGATGTTCACAGGCGACCCCAACGCGCGCTTCGACCAGGAGTGGATTGACCTGTGCTTGAAACGGGATTCGCGCTACCTCGTGGACTTCATGACCGACACCGAAATAAACGATTCGTGTGTGCCGTGCTACTGCATCGACTCGGCGGAAGGAACACCGGGGGGCGACTTCGCGTGCATCAAAGTCCGTGACGCCTTGACGGGTCGCGAGATCATGCCACCGTGGCGTAAACAGCGAAGCCCCGACGACACGGCCCAGGAGTGTGCTGTGCGGCACGCGCGATTTCCCGGCATGGTCAACGCGCTACGCAAAAACCACGGGAGTGCTGTGAACTCGCGCCTTGCCGCGATGGGTTTGGGCAAGTGGCTCTACCGGCAAACGGATTTGGGAAACCAAGACGGGAAGATCGGACTTGACGAGAACGGTGCGACGGTGCCCATTATCCAAACGGCCTACGAGCTGGCGTTGAAGAATGGCACCATCAACCTGCCGAGCGAGAACGGGGTCATGGAGGCAACCATCTTCGGCCTACAGAAAAACGGGAAGATCGAAGCACCGCCGGGCTTCAACGACGATGAGTTGGTTGCCGACATGGGGTGCGTCACGGTATTCCCCGCGGCGATACGCAAACACGAATCGTTGAAACGCCCCGCGGCACCGTTTGTGCAACACAGCGTGCGACCCCGGGAGATGACGACGTGAGCGGCATGAACAAGGCGCAACTATATGAATTTCTCCTTAGCAAACTCGACGAGATGAGCTTTAGCAAGTTGTCCCTTTCCAATGAAATAGTCGCCCAACAATGGGCTGATGAATTGTGGCCACTCATTGCGGATGAAATCGATGAAGCCAGATCCGAGGAATGGGGACAATGAAAACCCCCGTTGCCTTCAACCGCATCTTCCGCCGCAACGGCCACGCCACGCCCAGCTTCTCCCAAGCTGCGCCCATCTCGATGCCCGGCAAGCCACGGCCCACGACGCCCTCGACCGAATACTTCGTTTCCGCCCGCCCGATTACCGCCAACCCCGGCGTGGGGCTCGCCATCGGCAAAGAACACGCGGAAATAGGTAACGCAATGATGCTCGGCGGCCCCCTGGGGCTCGTCAACGACATGCCCGTGTTGTCGTCTTTGGGGCTACACATCGTGGACTCGATGATGACCGACAGTGCGGTGGGAACGTACATCGAGCTAAAGAAAATTGCGGCCCTTTCGACTCCGTGGAGTTGGGAAGCGGCCGGGGACGAGCCGGACCAGAAAGAGCACGCCGCGTACTTGACTGAAGTCTTCGACCAACTGGACTCGGGCGAGCAGGACAACGATGGATCCAACGTGGGGGTCAAGAACAAGCTTCGCGACATGCTTTCCGCCATCGAATACGGGTTTTCAATCACCAACGTGGTGCTCTCGATTCTGGAAAGCGGCGAATTCAAGGGGAAGCTGGGGATTGCGGACCTAAAGACCAAGCCGCCGCACAACTTCTCCTTCGACTGCGACCCATTCTTGAACATCAAGCCCAACGGGATTCTCTACACGGGAAGCTTTGGGCACATCCCCGAGCGGCTGCCCTCGGATGCCTTCATCGTCTACAGCTACCGTGCGCAATTCGGGAATCCCTACGGGTACTCGGATTGCATTCGCGCCTACGACCGCTGGAATTCGAAACGGTGGGTACAAAAGCTCTGGGACATTTACCTTGAACGCCACGGGTGCGGGACGTGGGTTGCACTTGAGGACAAAGACGATCCGGCTTCGGCGAGTGAGCGCGCGGCTGTGGATTCGTTCCTTGTGGGTGCACAGGCGCGCTCGGCATTGCGCGTTTCGTCTCGTTTCACGATCGAGCCACACGAACCCGCGGCGGGCTCTTCCGACAACTGGAACATGGCGATTGACGCGCGCAACATGGAGATTGCCCGCACCATCTTCCAGCCCGACAAGGTGGGCTTTTCGGCCCCTTCCGCCTCAGGTGGTGCCTACGCCATGTCGCAAACGCATTTTGACGTGTGGATGATGATTCTTTCCTCACTCCAAGCGGACATTTCGGCGAAAATGAAGCAACAGGGGCGGAAATTGGTAAAGGCATCGTTCGGGGTACAGGACAAGTACCCCAATTTCGTGTTTGCCCCCATGTCAAACGAGCAAAAGGCCTGGTGGCTCACGAGTGTTATTTCGGCTTTGGAAAAGGGAGCGCTCGTTCCAGACCAAGCCGTGATGAAGAAAGTGCGCGAGGTTTTGGAGCTTCCCGAGCAGGAAAACCCGGAGGAGTTGCCGGTTTTGCCGGGCCAGATCGACCCCAACGACCCCAACCCGGACCCAGATCCTAGCGGCGACCCGCCGCAGCCGCCGATGCCCGAGGATATGGCGGCACTCGTTGATTCGATCAAGGACCACGGGCGCGTGATTGTCGTGGGCGGGCCGCGTACGGGCAAGACGTTGTTCTCGGTGGCGGCCGCCTACAAGCACGGCCGGGCGCATCGACATACCGACAGCCTAATGGGGGCGTTGGGCTGGTCGGATTCTTCGGCCAAAGTGGCCGAATGGTTCGGTGCGCCCGGAAATTACGTCATCGAGGGCGTC
>Ga0137452_1000363_pt1 | contig 13486 bp, 10 predicted proteins | sample EasRivERMGT513_2_FD_102312 | JGI IMG/M metagenome (GOLD analysis project Ga0137452, IMG submission 102312) | Soil microbial communities from meander-bound floodplain in the East River, Colorado, USA - East River MetaG ERMGT513_2 | ecosystem: Environmental > Terrestrial > Soil > Floodplain ...
CGCCTCCATCCCACCCACCGTCACGGACAGTATTTCCTCGACGGTCGGAATGCGATCGAGCTGGAAATAGGTCGCGCCGCCGCCGCGACCGTACGGCGGTGGCGCGGGAAGGGCGTAGTGAATAGGGCCGTCGAACAACTCGCGCAAGCGGCCGCCGTGACCAAACAGCTCGTGGTTGGCGACGTGCAGCCAGTTTTCCTGCGGGTCGTCAAAGAGCTCGAGCTTCGCGAGTCGGTACAGGGCGTTGGTCGCACGCCGCAGCTTGCCTTGGTCCTCGAAAAGAAGGAGCGGCACGAAGCGGTCCTCGATGCCCGCCATGATCCGACCCACGGTGACCGTCGCGCTCGCGCCGGCCGCCGGCAACATGTCGCGGTCAACGAGAATCGTCGTGCGAGGCCCGGTCGAGGATTGCGCCGCGCTGATATTCGCCCAAGAGAGCGAAAGCGCGAGCCCAAGTGCGCACGAATGGGTCCCGATGTGTCGCCGGCGTCGCCCCTCGACGCTGCTCGGGGCGACCTTGAGCCTGTCGAGAGGTCGCATTTTCTACTCTGGTGCCTCGCCAAAGGCGACAAAGTCTAGGACAATGACGCCGATGTTTTGTCGAGTTCTGGGGCGCGCCTATGTCGCTCTCTTCATTCTGCTTACGGTTACAGTCGTCCACGCCACCGCGCAAGCACTCGCCGGCCCGCCGGCGATAACCCCGGTCGACGCACCCGCGGCGCCGGCGATTCTCTTGGACGGCCCTCCTGCCCCGATCGCGCCCGATGTCGTCAACCGCGACGAAAAAGGACGTGCGACGATGCGCGCGGTCCGCATCGATCGTCCGCTCAAGATCGACGGACACCTCGACGAAGAAGTCTACGTGAGAGTGCCCGGGGCTGGCGATTTCGTCCAGCAGCTCCCGCGAGAGAACTTCCCGGCAACGGAGCCGACCGAGGTGTGGATTTTCTTCGACGAGACGAACCTCTGCGTCGCCGCGCGCTGTTTCGACAGCCAGCCCGAGCGCGAAGTCGCGACTGAATTGCGTCGCGACGACAACAACGTTCTGCAGAACGAGAGCATCAGCATCGTTCTTGACACCTTCTACGACCGGCGCAACGGCTTCATGTTCCAGACGACCCCGCTCGGCGCGCTTCGCGACCAGTCGATCGCCGATGAGCAGTTGAACCAGAGCTGGAACACGGTCTGGGACGTGAAGTCGGCACGCGACAACCGTGGATGGACGACGGAGATGATGATTCCGTTCAAGTCGCTGCGCTATCCTGGATCGGGGCCGCAGGTCGCCCGCCTCAACTGGGAGTACCAGCCCAGCAGCCAGCTGTTCATGGTCTACAGCGACGGACGCGACACGCTCGGACCCGGAGTTCCGATCTGCTCAACCGCTCATTTGCTGTAAAGATCACGCGCCTGCTTCGTTTTTAGCCGGGCTGCCCCTAACCCCTTGCCCCTTCCCCCTTCCCCCTGTCCCCCTACAGGCGCCGCTATGGAACGTCGTTTGGATGACCACATGGTGGGCCGGAGCCGCGAGGACGCGTGCGCAAAACACGGTGGCGTCAGGGCTGGCTCAAGATCCAAGGGGTAGGCAACGACTCGGATTGAAGACTACGCGCTGATCGGCGACTGCGAGACGGCGGCGCTTGTCGCACGGACCGGATCGATCGACTGGCTCTGCTGGCCGCGCTTCGACTCCGGTGCGTGCTTCGCCGCGCTGCTGGGCACGTCCGATCACGGGCGCTGGCTCATCGCACCCGCCGACATCAACGCGACAACCACGCGCAGGTATCGCGGCCACTCGCTCGTCCTCGAAACACGCTTCACGACTCCAGACGGCGTCGTCACACTGATCGACTTCATGCCGCCGCGCGGGCACCACTCCGATGTCGTGCGCGTCGTTCGCGGCGAGACCGGACGCGTCCGCATGACCCTGGAGCTGATCCTCCGATTCGACTACGGCAGTGACATCCCGTGGGTCAGTCGGCTGCCCGACGGGACCTGGCGCGCGATCGCCGGCCCCGACATGGTGGTTCTCCACACGCCGGTGAAGCTCAGGGGAAAGAACCTCACGACCGTGGCCGACTTCGAGGTCTCCGCGGGCGAAACGATCCCGTTCGTCCTGACCTACGGCCCGTCCCATCGGCCGCCGCCCCGTCCCATCGATCCGATCGCGTCGCTGCAGGCCACCGAGGAGCACTGGAACAAATGGGCGGCGCGGGCGAACTGCGTGGGCGAGTGGGAGGATGCGTTGCTGCGGTCCCTGATGGTGCTGAAGGCGCTCACGTTTGCGCCTACGGGTGGCATCGTCGCGGCGCCCACGACGTCACTGCCCGAGCAGCTCGCGGGCCCGCGCAACTGGGACTATCGCTTCTGCTGGCTTCGGGACGCGACGCTCACCCTGCTGGCGTTGTTGAATGCCGGGTATCACGACGAAGCGCGGGCATGGCGCGACTGGCTGCTGCGGGCGGCCGCCGGCTCCCCCGCGCAGATCCAGATCATGTACGGACTTGGCGGCGAACGCCTGCTGCGCGAGTGGGAGATCGACTGGCTCCCGGGTTACGCAGAATCGCGGCCGGTCCGTATCGGAAACGCGGCGCACGAACAACTGCAGCTCGATGTCTTCGGCGAAGTGATGGATGCGCTGCACCAGGCACGGCACGGCGGCATCGCCAGAGACTCGTTCGAGTGGCCGTTTCAGAAGGCGCTGGTCGCGCACCTGGAGCAGATATGGGCGCAGCCGGACGAAGGCATCTGGGAGGTACGCGGTGGCGCGCAGCATTTCACCTTTTCGAAGGTGATGGCGTGGGTTGCGTTCGATCGCGCCGTGAAGAGCGTCGAGGCATTCGGGCTCGACGGTCCGGTGGATCGCTGGCGCACGATCCAGAGGCGGATTCACGCGGACGTCTGCGAACGGGGCTTCGATCGCGAGCGCGGCTGCTTCGTCCAGGCGTACGGATCGAAGCAGCTCGACGCGAGCCTCCTCCTCGTGCCGTCGACCGGATTTCTCCCACCCTCGGACCCGCGGGTGCGCGGGACGATCGTGGCGATCGAACGCGAACTGATGCGCGACGGCTTCGTGATGCGTTACGACACCAGCGCGACCGACGACGGGCTGTCACCCGGGGAAGGGGCGTTCATCGCATGCAGCTTCTGGCTCGCGGATGCGTACGTGCTGCTGGGACGCCTCGCCGAAGCGCGTGCGCTGTTCGAGCGGCTTCTGACGATCCGGAATGACGTGGGGCTCCTCGCCGAGCAGTACGACCCACGGGAGCGCCGCCAGGTGGGCAACTTTCCGCAGGCATTTTCCCACGTGGCTCTCGTGAATACCGCGCACAACCTGGCGCGTGCGACCAAACCCGTTCATCAACGCTCTCGATAGATTCCCCGGATCCCCGATCCCTGACCCTCGATCCCCGTATGATCTTTTAGTGAATTTCGACCCGACGATGCTGCTCCTTTCGCTTGTGCCGAGCGGCATCGGGTTCGTGCTGTTCGTGTACGGCAAGAAGCAACAACGGTGGCCGCATATGGCCGCTGGGGCCGCGCTGTCGGTGTACCCCTATTTCGTCGACACGGCGCTCCAGATGGCGACCGTCGGTGCGGCAATCGGTGCCGCGTTCTGGTGGGCGATTCAGCAGGGCTGGTGAGCTGACCTAGGTCTCTTCGTCAATCTGCCATTCGGCGAGCGGTTGCGGCCCGAGCTTGATGTCCGCGATATCGGGATCGATGCCGTCGGGCGTCGCGGGGGACGTGCCCTTGCGCTCTTTTTCCTGACGACGCCGCTCCGCCTTCTGCTGGCGGCGCTCGATCAGGCCCTTCTCACGCTCACGTTTTGCTGCCGTGGGTCTGGAATTACGAGCCATTCCACACAAGCATACACCCACCTCAACCTCTCGTCACTGGCCGACCCCGTCGGTATTTCTGCGTGCTACGATTCCGCCTTTGGTTTTCGCGCCGGTCACCGGCGCCTACGAGGAACGGCGCGTGGTGCACCTGCCCAATCGCATTTCACGACTCAACGAGCTGGCCAGCGATCTTTGGTGGAGCTGGAATTCCGACGCGCGCAATGTCTTTCGGCGTCTCGACTATGCCCTCTGGCGGCTCACCGCGCACAACCCAGTGCGGATGCTGCAGCTGTTGCCGCCGGAAACGGTTGATCGAGCGCTCAACGATCCAGAATGGCTGGCGCTCTACGACCGTGCGATCGCTCGGCTCGACGCGGCCCGCGCGGCGCACAACACGTGGGTCGAGAGCCACTTTCCTGAAATCGGCGGTCGGTCCATCGCGTACTTTTCCGCCGAATTCGCACTTCATCAGTCGCTGCCGATCTACGCCGGCGGCCTTGGGGTCCTCGCCGGCGATCACTGCAAGGAAGCCAGCGACCTCGGTGTGCCGCTGATCGGTGTCGGATTCATGTATCCGCAAGGCTATTTCCGCCAGAACATCACCTTCGATGGGTGGCAGGAAGAGGTCTACGAGAAGCTGAACTGGACCGATGCGCCGATCGCGCCGGCGGTGACGCCCGACGGCAAGCCGTGCGTCACCGCAGTGCCGCTTGGCAACCGGACAGTCCTGGTGGCCGTGTGGCTCGTGCACCTCGGCCGCGTAAAGCTCTATCTGCTCGACACCGACCTCGAGGAGAACGCGCCGTGGGATCGCGAGTTGTCCGCGCGACTCTACGGCGGCGACCGCGAGACTCGGGTGCAGCAGGAGATCATCCTGGGAATCGGCGGCGTGCGCGCGCTCAAGGCAATGGGGTGCGATCCGGCCGCGTATCACCTCAACGAAGGGCACGCGGCTTTCGTCGTGCTGCAGCGTATCCGCGATCTTTGCGAGAAAGGGTGGAGCTTCGACGCGGCGCTCGAGGAAGTGCGGCGAACGACGGTGTTCACGACCCACACGCCGGTTGCGGCTGGGCACGATGCGTTTCCCTTCCACCTGGTGGAAACCCACCTTGCGGGCGCATGGGGCGATCTCGGCCCCCATCGCGAGCGTTTCTTTGCCCTCGGGCACTACGACAACGGGGGCGGACCATTGTTCAACATGACGGCACTCGCACTACGCGCATCGGGTGCGGTGAACGGAGTCAGCCAACTGCACGGCGAGGTCACGAAACAGATGTGGCAGTCGATCTGGCCGGGCACGCCGTACGACGCCCTGCCAGTGCGGTTCGTCACCAACGGTGTGCACGTGCCGACCTGGATTTCGTCAGAAATCGAGCGTCTCTTCGACGAATATCTCGGCGCCGACTGGCTCGAGCGGCACGACGATCCCGCTTTCGTCGAGCGCGTGCTCGAGATTCCCGACGAGAAGCTCTGGAGCGCCCGCCAGACGCTGCGCGCATTCCTGTTCAACTTCATCCGCGAGCGCGCCCGCCAGCGGTGGAGCGCACAGGGCGCCGCGTCGCGAGTCGTTGCCGCCGGGACGATGTTCGATCAGCACACGCTGACGATTGGATTCGCCCGCCGCTTCACCAGTTACAAGCGCCCTGAGCTGATCTTCTCGGATCCGGACCGGCTCGCTCGAATTCTCGACGGGGGCGAGCGTCCCGTCCAGCTCGTGTTCGCAGGTAAGGCGCATCCCGCGGATGAAGTCGGCAAGCATCATCTGCAGCGGATCTACAAGCGCGCCCTTGACCCCAGGTACAAGGGGCGCGTCGCGTTCGTGGACGACTACGATCTGCACGTCGCGCACTTCCTCGTTCAGGGGTGCGACGTATGGCTGAACAATCCGCGCAAGCCGCTCGAAGCGAGCGGCACGAGCGGGATGAAGGCGGCTATCAACGGCACGCCGCACCTGTCAATCGGCGATGGCTGGTGGGCCGAGGGGTTCACCGGCGCCAACGGGTGGCTCATCGAAGGGCATGCCGACCCTGGCGATCAGGGCGCACAGGACTGGGCCGACGCGCAGGCGCTGTACAAGACGCTCGAGGAGCAGGTCGTGCCGACGTTCTACGAGCGTGGCCGGGACGGCATTCCGCACCGCTGGCTGGAAGTCGTGAAACAGTCGATGCGTACCGTGGTGCCCCACTTCAGCGCCCGGCGGATGGTCAAGGAATATGTCCGCGAGATGTACCTGCCTGCACTCAAGGACCAATCGGTCACTCGATAGCGACAACTCCCAACTCCAACTCCCAACTTCCAAGGCGGCCGGTGACGACACTTGGGAATTGGGCGTTGGGAATTGGGAGTTGACACCGTGGACAACCCCCCGTCCTGTAATCCCGTCCAACCCCATAGCCATGAATCGAGCTTGTTTCACTGCATTTCTCGTCGCTGCGATGCTCGCCGTGGTTCCTGCAGCGCACCTGCAGGGCTCGGCCGCGTCGCGACCTGACGATCCAGCCACAATCACCCATGTTCTGAACCGGCTGACGTTCGGACCCCGGCCGGGCGATGTCGAGCGCGTGCGCCAGGTCGGCCTGGCCGCATGGCTGGACCAGCAGCTTCATCCCGTGAATATCGACGACCACGCCGCGGAAGCGCGTCTCCCGCAGCTGCAGGATCCGCCTGACTCCACCGACGTCAAGGAGCTGCGGCGCTTCGCGAGACGACAGATCGTCACGCTGGCCTCCGACAAGCTGCTGCGCGCGTCGTACAGCGAGCGGCAGCTCAAGGAAGTCCTCGTCGATTTCTGGTTCAACCACTTCAACGTCTATGCCGCCAAGGGACGGACCGCGCAATATCTGCCCGCGTACGAGAGCGAGGTGATTCGGCCGCACGTCTTCGATCACTTCCGCGATCTGCTCGAAGCAACGGCGAAGAGTCCGGCGATGCTGTTCTACCTTGATAACTGGCTCAGCGCCACACCAACCGGGATCCGGGATCCGGGATTCGGGATCCGGGGGCTAAGACGTCGACTCTCGCCGATCCCTGATCCCCGATCCCCGATCCCTACGAAGGCACGGAACAAGCGCGCGCGGGGGCTGAATGAAAACTACGGTCGCGAGCTGATGGAGCTCCACACGCTCGGCGTCGACAGCGGCTACACGCAGCAGGATGTCATCGACGTCGCGCGCGCGTTTACCGGCTGGACCATCGACCGGGACGGCAACTTCCGGTTCGTACCGGCGCTGCATGACAACGGGACGAAGGTTGTCCTTGGCCACACGATCAAGTCGGGCGGCGGCATCGACGATGGCGAGAAGGTGCTCGACATCCTCGCCTCGCATCCATCAACAGCGCATCACATCGCATTCGAGCTCGCGCAGCGGCTCGTAGCCGACGATCCTCCGGCGGCGCTGGTCGATCGCGCGGCGGCGCGCTTCCGCGACACGAACGGCGACCTGCGGGAGGTGGTGCGGACGATCGTGACGTCGCCCGAGTTTCTGGCTCCAGCGGCGGGCGACGTGAAATTCAAGACGCCGTTTGAACTGGTCGTCAGCGCGGTGCGGGCGACGGGCGCGGACGTGAGTGACGGCAGACCGTTCGTGCAGGTGCTGCAGCAGATGGGACAGCCGCTCTACATGTGCCAGCCGCCAACCGGCTACCGCGACACGGCGGACGCCTGGGTGTCGGCTGGCGGGCTCGTGAGCCGCATGAACTTCGCCACCCGTCTGGCGTCGGGCGACATGCCGGGCGTCACGCTGCCCCCTGATGTGGCGCCGTCGCGCGAGCTCGCGCTGCGCCTCGGCTCACCGGAATTTCAGCGGCACTAGCCACGATGAACACCAAGACGTTGTCAACCACGAAGGACACGAAGGACACGTCTTTGTGGCCCTTGTGGCCTCAGGAGTCGGCATGAACTCTCGTCGCATCTTTCTCAAATCCGGCGCAATGGCGATGCTCTCGCTCGGCTTTGCGCCGTCGTTCCTGGGCCGTGCCGCCGCCGCGGTCACCGCGCGGCGAAAACTCGTCATCGCGATATTTCAGCGTGGCGCCGTCGACGGCCTGAACATGGTCGTGCCTCACGGCGAGTCGGAGTACTACCGGCTCCGTCCGACCATCGCCATTCCGCAGCCTGGACGCGGGAGTATGGGATCGGCAATCGACCTGGACGGCTTCTTCGGCCTCCATCCGTCCATGGCGCCGCTCAAGCCGCTCTGGGACAACCACTCGCTGGCGATCGTCCATGCGTGCGGATCTCCAGACAACACACGGTCGCACTTCGATGCTCAGGACTACATGGAATCGGCAACGCCGGGCGTGAAAAGCACGCGCGATGGGTGGCTGAATCGCTACCTCCAGGTCTCATCGGAAGAACGCAATCCGCTGCGCGGCGTCGCGCTCGCGCGGACGATGCCGCGATCGCTCGAGGGTGCAGCGCCTTCGCTGGCCATCGGCAGCGTCGATGAATTCGGCGTGCGCGGAAGCACCGGCGCGTTGTTCCAGGACCAGTACGAGAGTTCGTCTGACCGTCTTCTCAGCGCGGCCAGCAACGATGCGTTCGCGGCGATGCGCACGCTCAGACGGGCCGCAGGCGTTCCGTATCGTCCCGCGCCGGGCGTCGGGTATCCTCCGACGCCGTTCGGCAATGCGCTCCAGGAGATTGCGCGCCTCGCAAAGGCTGACGTCGGCCTCGAGATCGCATTCACCGAGCTGGGCAACTGGGATCATCACGTCAACGAAGGGGCGGTGACAGGCCAGATCGCCACGAGACTCGACGAGTTCTCGCGCGGACTCGCGGCGCTCGCCGCCGATCTCGGCGACCGTCTTGCCGACACGATCATCGTGACCATGTCGGAGTTCGGCCGCGCGATCGCCGAAAACGGCAACGGCGGCACCGACCACGGGCACGGCAACGCGATGATGGTGATTGGAGGCACCGTGCGCGGCGGCGTCCACGGCAAGTGGCCGGGCCTCGCCGATGCGCATCGCTTCGAGGGGCGCGACCTTGCGGTCACGACCGATTTCCGTGACGTGTTCAGCGAGATCGTCGTCGGGCACCTGGGGGCCTCGCGCAGTGCGCTCTCGAGGGTCTTCCCCGGATACACGCCTCTCTCGCCGCCCGGCCTTATTCGGATTTGAACCACGAAGCACGCGAAGGTCACGAATTCAGAAACAAACAGAGACTTCGTGTCCTTCGCGCACTTCGTGGTTTAAGATCGACCGCAATGGCCCCCCGCAAGTCCAACCTGACCAAGGCGAAATGCGCCCTGTGCGGTGCAAAGGAAGTCTCGGAGCCGCGGGGCGAGGAGCGCTATTGCCGCGATTGCTGGGAGAAGAAGATCGCGGTGGAGGAGATCGTCGCGCGTGAGTTCGCGCTCAAGCGCTACATCCGCGCGCACAGTGCCGAGAAATACCTGATCTACCACTCGACCATCAAGCGTCCCTGCGGCCAGATTATCGTGGTCGACGACGGGTACGACCTGTTCCTGACAATGATTCTTTACCCGAATTTCGGGTGGGACGAGGCGGCCTACCACCTGGACGGCGACCCGGAGGGGCGGTCGTTCGCGGAGATTCTGGTGGATGTTGTCGCAACGGAGGTGATTGAGCCGTGGGGCGGCGGCAAATGGCATCTGGAAATCTTCCGATCGGCGAACCCGGACGCGGAGGATTGGAACGGCGAAATGTGAGCGTATAATGCGCTTCGACGGCACACTAGTGCTTGCCGGGGGAGATCACATCATGAGATTGAAGAGCATTTCGCTGCTGGCGATAGCTGCCGTTGTCCTGTTGACGACGAGCGCGCTTGCGGGGCAGGCCAAACCGGCGACACCGGCGCCCCAGGCCGCTGCGGGGGCGCCAGCGAAGTACGTCCCGCCCATCCGGGGCGAAGCTGAAGTCAACATGACAAAGCCGGTAACAAAGCGGACTGGGACCGAGATCATCACCACGTTCAAGGTGAAGAACGCGTCAGCGACCGGGTCGATTGCCGGCCTCAAGGTCAGCGAGTTCTGGTACGACAAAGCAGGGAATCCTGTCAGCGGCGACGAATTCCGGTACCGGAAGCCGCTGATGCCGGGCGAGGTAATCGACATCGAGCTGCGCTCGCCGGTCAATCCGAAGATGGCGAGCAGCCAGTACAAGTTCGAGCAGGCGAACGGCGGGGTGAAGCCGAAGGTCGTCGCGAAATTCTAAAGGGCTTGGACGACGTGTAGAGGCGGACCTTGAGGTCCGCCTCGTTTCTTGTACGGGGAAGATCAACGAACGCGGATCTGAATGTCGCGAGCGACTCCGGCACCGTCCTTGCCCCCGCGCGATTTGCTCGCGACGTGCACGACGTAGAGGCCCGGTGCGAAGTCCTTCAGGGGAACCTGGACCGTGTACCCGTACCCGCCGCGCCCGCCTTGCAGCTCCGTGGATGAGCGTTCCTCGCTGTTGCTGAACACGACGCGGCCGCCCTCAGCGCGCACTTCGGTCGCGATGTCGACCTTGTGTGGCGGCAGGTTCTGCTGATTCTCATAGACCTCGGCAAACAGCGTGAGCTGATCGTCCCGCGTGAAGGTGCGCACGGCCGTCGGCGCCTGCATCAGGAGCAAGCCAACTGGATCGTCCTTGACGCGGGCGGTCGGCAACTGGCTGCCCGCGCTCGCGATCAGCGTCAATCCGCTCATCGCAAACGGCTGCTTGTAGAAATCGGGCACATCGATGTCGGACATCACGCTGCCTGCGGTGCCGCCGCTCTCCGCGGCGGATATGCGGAGCTGATATCGGCCCGGCGGCAGGTTGACCGCCGACGTGACGCGGAAGCCGCGCGCCTGCGCGCGGGCGTACGTGCCCGGCATCAACGCCAGGTCGAGCGTCGCCTTCTCGTTCACACGCACTTTCGCGTCGCTGTCGATGACCCTCACGACGACATCGACCTTGTCATTGAAGGTGCCGCTCTCCTGCGCGAACTTGAAGCTGCCGATGCCAAGCTCCACCGCGATGGCCACCGCCGCGTTCGGCGGCGTACCCTTGTAAGGCGCCGCGAAGAGTCGCATCGGAATGCCGCTCATCGCCAGCGGACTTTCAACGGCTGCTCTGAGCGCATCCTCGCGCGGATCGCCGGCAACTCGGGCAGCCGGTGCCACAGCGCGGCCACGTGGCGCGACGTAACCTCGCCGCGTCCTGACCATGAGGCCGGGCCGCATCAAGCGGACCTCAATCTTGCGGAACTTCCCATCCCGCTTGTCGTTCGCCGGGTTGTAGCCGAGCATGTAGTAACTGCTGTTGTCGCGGACCAGGCGATCGAACGCGTTACTGAAATCATTCTGGTTGGTGACCGCAAAGCCGCCGGTTTCCTCCGCCAGCGAACGCAGGCTGTCCTGCGAGCGGCGCAGCTCGTCGAACGACGATGAAATACCCAGGCCGAGACTCGGATCGTCGACGGCGGCACTCGATGTTTCGATCAGCTCCGCGCCTGGCGCGGCGAGGCCGCGTGGGTCAACTGCATAGATGCTGACATTGGCTCGCGTGGCGGCGGCAATCGCGTTTCGCGTGGCGTCCACGATGTCGGACCCGAGCGAGTTGTTGTCGAACAGGTTGTAGATGTCGTAATCGATGCCTTCGCTGATCAGAACCATCGCCTTGCGACGGCCGTGCACGCCTGCCATGAAGTCCGACAGCTTCTGCAGCGACTGCATGGTATTACGCGCGTTTCGACCGCGCTCCATCGCGGCCGGATCATCGATCGGGCTTCCGGACCGGCGCAGACCGCCGCTCTGCAGACGGTTGTACTCGTTGAGGCGCTCGAGCGTCGCCGATCGGAGTTTGTTCCCGCTGAACTTGTCCACGGCCGCGAGCAGGAGCCGCGGACTGTTCGTGAAATCCTGTCCGTCCGCCGTGCGTCCGCCGGTGAACACGACCGCGGCGAGATCGTTGACACCGAAGTTCCGCTCGAAGAAACGATGCAGCGACTCCCTGACGCGGAAGGCGCGCGTGGGATCGACGTGCAGATCGTCGAGGACGAACACATAGATGCGTCCATCGATCCCGATATTGGTCTGTACATCGGGCTCGATCGCAGCGGCGGAGAACAGCGGACGCTCCGGACGGGCAACCGGGATGTTCACATAGGAGAACGCGCTTACCTTCTGCGGCTTGCCGTCCTCGAACAGCTGGAAATCGGTAGCCCGCAGATCCGTGACGGGGTTGCCTGTCGTGTCGCTGACGAACGCGTCGACCTCGACGAAGTTCGCTTCGACCCGGAACGTGAGCGGCGGCTGGGCCGCCTGCGGCACGGCTTCAGCGCCCGGGTCCGGCGACGGAGCGGGCGGCGGTCCCTGCAACGCCAGCAGCGAAGACGCCGACAGCGCCGCAACCATCAGGGAAGACGAAATCCTGCGAAACATAGCGCCATTATGGCCCCCAAACCATTGAACCGAACACCGCGTCATACCGATAACAAAGGGAAATCCCATATCCCAAATCCCAAGCTCCAAATCCCGGGGGGCTACAGCGTTGGAAGTCAGGGTTCAGGTTGGGATTCGGGGTTTGGGTTTTGGGGTTTGGATTTTGAGCACAGCCACCGCCGTATACTCAGACGTCATGCCACTCGACGTGGCCGCGATCCAGGAAACCCTGCGTGCGGAGGGCCTGGACGGCTGGCTTCTTTACGATTTCCACGGCTCGAACCCGATCGCGGCGCGGCTGGCGGGACTGACGAACGGCGCGCACATGACCACACGCCGGTGGTACTACTTGATTCCATCGTCCGGTTCACCGCGAGCGCTGGTCCATGCGATCGAGAAGCACAACCTTAATGCGCTGCCCGGTGACAAGACGATTTACGCCGGCCGGGACCAGCTCGACGCAGGGCTGACACGATTGTTGAAGGGCGTCCGTCGCGTGGCGATGGAGTACTCGCGAGAATGCGCGATTCCGTATCTGTCCCGCATCGACGCTGGGACGGCGGAAATGATCAGGTTGCGCGGCGTTGACATCGTCTCGTCTGGCGATCTCGTGCAGCGGTTTGAGGCGGCCTGGTCACCTGCGCAGCTCACCACGCATCAGCGTGCGTCCGAGGCGCTCTATCGGATCAAGGATCGCGCGTTCGAGGCTGCGCGCCGCGCGATCAGCCGCAGCGAACGGATCACCGAATACGACCTGCAGCAGCAGATGGTGGGCTGGTTCGAACAAGAAGGGCTCGTGAGCGATTCGGCTCCGGTCGTGGCTGTGGCCGCGAATGCTGGAGACCCGCATTATCTGCCGTCGGCTGATCGCGCCGCGGGGATCTCCGCGGACCAGGTGCTGCTGCTCGACCTCTGGGGCAAGATCGCGGAGCCGGGCGCGGTGTTTGCTGATATCACGTGGGTTGGATTTACAGGGGCTCGTGTTCCAGACGAGCCGGCGCAGGCCTTTGACGCGATTGTGCGCGCACGTGACACGGCTGTCGCGCTCGTGGAAGAAGCCGCGACGACCGGTCGCGAGCTGCACGGCTGGGAGGTCGACCGCGCCGCGCGGAACGTGCTCGAGCGGTCGGGCTATGGCGACCACATCCTGCACCGCACCGGCCACAGTCTCGGCGAGAGCGTGCACGGAAATGGCGTGCATATGGATGACTACGAGACCCACGACGATCGGCTGATCTTGCCGGGCACAGGATTCACGGTTGAGCCCGGCCTGTA
>Ga0137452_1000364_pt1 | contig 13455 bp, 16 predicted proteins | sample EasRivERMGT513_2_FD_102312 | JGI IMG/M metagenome (GOLD analysis project Ga0137452, IMG submission 102312) | Soil microbial communities from meander-bound floodplain in the East River, Colorado, USA - East River MetaG ERMGT513_2 | ecosystem: Environmental > Terrestrial > Soil > Floodplain ...
TCGCAACGCTAGTAAAACGCAATCCAACGCCTGAGAACTCCGTACCGTCGCCGGCCCGGCATTCCAACGATGCGTTGGTTAGCAATAGTCCAGCAATCGATTGTTCGGCATCGTCATTTGACGCGCCGACCTGATAATTGAGAGTAGGCATTCGATCGCTCGTTCGTTGCCAACTACGCCAAAGTCAGAATTCCATTCGTCGGATGCAAATCGACAGTGAATGACTCGCCATCAGCCAAAGTCACACCCGATCCGTAATCCCACCAGCCGATCAATTCATCGCTCGCGGCTGTGTCGTTGTATAAAACCGCATACCGAAACGGTCCGATCGTTCCACTGCTGGCAGTGAAAACGACGTCACTGCCAACGAGTTTGTACGTGCCGCCAGTCTGTGCTGATGTGATCCCAGTGACCGCCGTTCCGCCGGCCGAGTATCCAGCGCCGGCCGAAATCTCAGTTAAATCCGCCTTCACCGCGTTGGTGTTCACTGGCGCCGAATTCGTCAACAAAATCTTCAACGTGTCTGAGCCCAGGTTGTGCTTTCCCTCAGCTAGGGCCTCGACAAACGGTTGGAATTTGTTGAATGACGCCATGAATAACTTTCAACAAGTAGCGGGGGCCGGATTCGAACCGGCGACCTCGAGGTTATGAGCCTCGCGAGCTGCCAACTGCTCCACCCCACAAAAAATGAAAAACTAAGCCGCGATCGGCGTCGTATCGTCCGCCACGTGCATGAACTCGAACAGCAATTTCTGGGCACTGACCACCGGCAATTCGATCGTGAAATCGCCGCCGTCCGGAACTCGCGGAGTCGTGTACGGGATGTAAAACAGCGGCACCGATTGCGAATCGTCAGCCAACACGTTGATGTAAACCAACACTCCCTGGATGTTTCTGGTACCAGGATCGAGATTCGGGAAAACGGGATGGTCATCGCAGATCAACTTCACGCTCGACCGCGTTGCATCGACTACAACGCTGGGTGTTGAGGCAGCCAGCGCGATTCGTGCGTAACCAGCCCCGTCGCATTCGTCCAAAGTGAAATCGTCCAGGAATTCGGTGGTATCGATATCCGCGGTATCGACGGTCGTGTTCGTCATCACGAGCGCCAAACGCAGATCCCCGTCGAGCTTCATTCCCGAAACGCCGGTGAGTAGTTTCTTTTTCGTGAGCGTGAAGAATCTCGGGGCCATTATTCACCTATGATTGGCACGTTGCTTGGATTTGGGACATTTGAGCCGTTTAAGGTCGAATGCGGTCGCATAAGGTCGTGTACGGCCAATCGTGAGAACTAATACAAGCCCATTCAATGCGAGCGTTACAATGTTTGTAACTTTTGTTTATATGGTTGGCACACTCATTGGGTTGGTGAATGAGAAGTCGCGCCGCTGAATGATTAACTTCCCAGGTCGGATCACTTCACCGTCCTTCCCTCGCTTTTCTGGAATCTCATAGCTGACATACTTCCGCTCAAAATCTCGATCTAGCTCTTCATCGGTTGGCTGTCGTGCGAGGATCTCACTTTTGACCAACGCTCGACTGGCTGGCGGCGCGCAGTGCGTACAATGCGGGCCACCGCCGTAAACGTCGAACCAAAAGCCGACACAATGACAAACCTGGCATGGATCGGGTTTCGATTCAGTTTTTTCTTCGCACTGAATATTTTTGGGAATATTTTTAGTCGCGAATTTATTTTCGTCGCTTATTTTTTTGATCAGTCCCATAATTTGCTGATTGCTAGTCAGTCCCTATTAGTCCTCGTAGTCCCATCACGTATAACCCTTCTATATCCTCATTATTCCTTATTCCTCTTTCTTGATTCATTTCTTTCCCATGTGAAAGGGTTATAGAGACGAGGACTAAAGGGACTAATAGGGACTAAATGGCGATCGGATTAAAAAAGAACTGCCGGATCTGTTTTTTCACCGCAAATTTCATCGCACGAAAAACAAATTCCTTGATAAAAATACGATCTGTCTCGATTTATTCCTGAACGGCTTTTTTTGCATTTGCGAAAAATGCGAAATATCTCTCTTCCGAATTGCCTTTCCGCCAACGGATGATGTCCAGCCTGCTTCGACCATTTCACATACAGATCGTAAAGCTGAGCTGTTTTGATTCGAGATCCGGCGCTTTCCTCTATATGCTCGGTCAAAAATGTTCGAGCTGGGTTCATTTCCGACCGGTAATCCAGCAACGCTTCCTCGCACAATTCGGATCGCGTGAACTGGCCTTGCTGCTGTAAACGGTGCAGGCCGGCGATCGCCCAAAGCAAAATCCCAGGCAGTTCGCCAGATTTCTCCCACCACCATGGCTTATCCATGTTTGGGATTCTGTCCGCGGACGGTATCTGGATCCGCCAGGGGACGAGCAGCATGCGGCGCCAAACACCGTCAGATCGATCTGAAAATCGCGGGCGGTTGTTGACGGCCAACATCAGGCGAGCGGTTGGCGTTCGTTCAACAGAGTCCAGGTACTTCCGGCCGAACGTCATTGGATTGCCAGCCGTGAACGCCTTGATATGACCTTCGGCCACCTTGTCGATCTCGCCGGCATCGCCGCACACATTGGCCAAGCGGTCGAGAGTGGCTGTCAGCTCGAATTTCTCGCCGAACACTTCCAGCGGCACGTGGCTGACATTTTGGGAGCCTAGCATGGCCTCGATCGCCGCGCAGAATACTGACTTGCCGTTGGCCCCTTCGCCCTCGAGAACGAGAAACTTTTGCTGGCCGGTGTCTGGCAACAGTAGGTATCCAGCCCATTCCTGCAGCAGCTTGATACGCTCCGGATCCATCTCGAGGTTGCGTTCAAGGAATGCTTCCCAGCGTGGACAAGTAGCATCGGCGTCGAATTCGTACGGCAGGCAGATCGTCGAAAACCATTCCGATGAGTGTGGCATCAAATAATCGTCCCGGTCCTCAATCACAGCATCCATATCGAGAATGCCGTTTTGCATCGCGACGTAGTTTTTCCGCTCGCGAGTCGGCAGCCAGGTCATTGGTTCAACGAACGACGAAAGGACCGTCATTCCAGCCGTCGCCTGCAACACGTTCGTTACAAGGCTGGTCGTTACCCGTCGCGTTGTTTTTTCATCATCGCCGGCGGTACCGTCAGCTTGCCGGGCCAAAAACAGCCGATCGAATTCCTGTTTGCATGCCTGGGTGATCTTCGCGCGCAGTTCCTTTTCAGTGATCCGGCGGTAGTTTGTCTCGCGCCAAACGTACCATTCATCGCGCCAGTAACGCAGTGTGCGGCCGCCGCGGCGAGACGCGTATTGTTCGAGGTTCATCCGTGCCAAGCGGTGCGGATCATCGTCGGATTCATCCGGCTTTGGCTGGGCGATATTGCTGGCGACGATTGGCGGCGAAGCGTCGGCCAGCTCGGTCAGGTCCCAATAGGTGAAAAGTTCCTTTAGGTAATCCCGCAGATCTCGACCGTGATCAGGGGCGATTTCGTACGGCAGACGAACGCGGCGGCATTCTGTTGCTTTGGTGGCAATTGCTGCTGACCAACGTTCAGCACCATCTTCACCAGGTTGGTCGGCATCGTGAATTACTCGAGCTGCTCGGCCGGCGAAAAGATCGACCACCCAGCCTGGCGGCCATTCCTTCGCGCCGTTGGCGTTGGTAATCGGAATGATTCCATCCGGAAGATCGAGCGAAAGCATGCTCAGCACATCGGAAACGCCTTCAACCTTCCAAACAAGCTGGGCGTTCACGATCTGCTCAACCGGACCGATAACCCCGGGCTCGCTCCCAGCCGTTAGCTTTGGCTTGCCGGCCGCGATCCAAGTAGCTGAACCATCCTTTTTGTATTTCGGCAGCGGCTTACCAAATACGTTGTAAACACACCAACCGACCGGATCCGCCTGGGCAAGCTTCGGGCCCCAAACTGGAAACGCAACAACCGTGTATTGGCCGTAGTATCGCGCGAGACGGCCACCGGCGAGTTGTACGGCCTCGGGCGTGATTGGTGGCTTGCTCGCGCACCAGATTACCGCCAACGTGTCATTCCATGGCAAGAAATCGAGTTGATCAGTTGGATGGGCTTTCCGCTTGCCGTTTTTGCCGTTTGATTTTTCCGGTTCGATGCCGAGGTATTCAGCAACGGACACCAACGCCTGGGCGAACTGAATGTCCTTCGCCCACTGCAAAGCTGAGAATCCATCCCCAGCCTTGCAGCATTGGTTGCAGATCAACGAACCGCCATCGTCCTGGTTCGTGAATCGAAAGCGATCGGTCCCACCGCACTTCGGGCATGGGTGGTGATCGCCGTCGAGTGAATCCGGTGGCAGCCCGCCGACTGAGGTTAAGATCTCAGCCCAGCGGCTGGCCGCGTAGCTTCTGACCTGATCAAGATCGTAGTGTGGCTTGCTCGGCTTCCTGGCCATGATTCCATTCGCTCGGGAGAGGTGTCGTCCAAGTTTCCCATGTTCAGTGCAGCAAGCAGTTGGCGAAGCTGCGGCCGGTTTGGAACCAGCCCGGACCGCCAGCAGACGGGTTCGTAATTCGTCGGAACACGACCGCCGCAAACGTGGTGCAATCGGGGCGATTCGCAACCCCTCCCACAACCGAATCATCTAGGGAGCTTATTTTCATTCTCCACGCCATAGCCCGCGCCGTTGCTGCATTAGCTTTATAAGTCCATCAAATCGACCGTGTTTTTCGGCGGATCATTCGCGGCTTCGCCGATAACAGTGCTCTTTTCCCAATTATCAACTGCGCCCATACCCAACCAGCCTCGAATGAAATCATCCATTTCCGCGCCGGGAACGTACGGACAGTGCCGCAGCTCGTCGCCGCGTTTGTACGCTTCGGCGCCGGACTGCCAGAACTTGTCGCCGGCTGGGTGTTTGTGATCTAGACAGTTTGGCTCACCGGTGTTTATCGCGTCGGCACGTGCGAGGATGAATTCGATTTGCTGATTGCCGTCTAGATCTTCCCACGTTGGCGATACTGGCGATGTATCGTTTTGTGTATCGTTCGTGCACGATTCGACAGGTTGAACTTGTTGCTGCTGGAACACCGCCGCATCACGATTCGCCGTCAGCCATGCGACAACGCCATCCTCGATCTGCGTGATCTTCGCCGCACCGATCCCCTTGGGCCATTTCTCGCGGCCTTGTGAGATATCTGCGCGCCGGTCCTCGAGCTGGCCGATCGTGTCCAGGCCGGCTTCGTGCAGTTTTTCGAGCAGTGCCGGTTTCAGGCCGTGGTTGTCAAGTTCGTCGATTGAGACTGAACGCCAGGCGTTGTCGGCTGGTGGTGGCGTACTGGGATCGCAATATGGAATGCTGTGACCGCTTCGGCCGGTGGCTTGCTGCTCGTCGCTGGCTTGCTCAACCACCGCTGGGGGAATAATCCACTTGATTGGTTGCGGCCCGCTGTCTCGCAGGTCCGCCAGTTCTTCAGCGAAACAGTCGATCAGCTTTTTGATGGTCTTGGCACGAGCCGCAGCCATTGCTTTCTCGATTGTCAAATCTGAAATCGTGTGTTCGAGTCGTGCTTTCGCCTGCTCCCATTCGTACACGCCGTCGCTGATTATTTCTTCGGTTTGGATTGGCCGATCTACTGCTGGAATGTCGCTGGCTGGTGGCGTCTCAGTCGACGTCGCCAAAGCTTCGCTAACGGGGTCGAGCGTCTCACATTCGGGCGGTTTCGTCTCGTCAACCACGTCGTTCGGATCGTGGATGCAAATGTGCGGTTCGTCATCCTGGTCGATATTGTCCTGGGTGACATCCAAATCAGTTTCGACTTCAAGTTCCATCAGGGGCATTTATGAGACTCCATTTTTGAAAGGTTTGTGTCCGGACATGATGACCGGCGGCATTGTGTAACCAACAACGAACAACCACACTCGGCCAGTACGATTAACTTCCTCTAATTCCTCTTTTGTCAGCTTCCAGCACGAAACTACCGTTGGCAGTTGATCACCTTGGCCAACCTCCATATTGCCTCGCCACACGGATAGAGCCTCGCATTGCTCGTGGCTCATGTCGTTAGGCTTTGAGAGAGAATCATTTGACTCATCGAAACTTGCTGGAATCATGTTGAAATCCTTTAGAACAACGACGCCAACGCTTCCCTCTCTCTGTTCACGCTTTCGGTTGCAACTTTCACTTCCTTCGCAGGCTTCGCCGCCGCTTTCCGCTTCTGCGTTTCGTGGTCCCAGTAACGTTCCAGAATCCGAAACGTCGCCATTTCCGCCAGCCGTCTCCCGTCGCAGAAATGCCACGGCACGCGGTAATCCTGCGTCCATGCCAACACCTGGCGGAACAAGATCTTTGCATTTTCCTGCTGAGACTTTTTCCCGCGAGATGGCGCGTTTTGGATCAGATCGGCCAGCGTGCACTCAACAACCACCGCCGCGCAGTCAATTTCGGCCAGCGTCTCAAGTTCCCGTACAAACCGTTCTCGCCGTTCGCCCCAGCCGAGGATCGTGCCGTGCGCATCGTCCATCGATTTGCGTTCGATATGACACTGGCCGACGTATCCATCGATCGAGTAATCGCCCATTGAAACGCCGAGTGAGCGGAACTCGGTTGTGACAATGACCGGCAAGCCATGCTGGTCGGAATCTGCGGACATACCACGGAAGCAAAAAGGATGCTTCTCAAGTTCATCTATAAGAATCAGGAACGGGCAGGCCACGGCGATATCTTCCTCGCCCATCGTGTGGCCGATCCGCGATTCGCTTAGATGTTGCTTCCAATATTCCGGCGTCTGGTCGCCGCGCAGTGTTAGATTTCGAGCGGCAAGATACAAACGCACATGCTCCAACGTAACCGGCCCGACGTCAGGAATTTGCAAAACCTGCTCCGGTGTGATCTGCGTCCACTTTTCGAGATCAAAGATCCCAAAGTGCTGCTTAACCTTCAGAATTCGAGAGTCGAGGACCATTGGCTATATCGACGAACCAAAATGAATTTGCAAACGTGACTTCGCCGCCTGAACCTTCTTGAACGTGTCAGCACTGCCATTCGGCCGATCGGGATGAGTCGCCACGCACGCGTACCGATAGGCGGTTTCCATCTCATCGCGACTGGCCATGATTTTCGATTTGTTGCCAGCGCCGACGTGTGCCAAAAACTCAGCCGCTTCGTCAGCCGATTGAAAACCGTTTGAATGCACGGCCACCGGACCGCCAATCCGCTCCCAGCCGCGATACTGCTCGCCACTGTTTGTGACCCCATATCGATCGACTGACCGCAGAGCCTGCAGGCTTAACCCGATCGCACGAAGGTTATCTTGCCAGTCCGTGAACCGATCGCATGGATAAGACATGCTGACGGTTTGCTGGCCACGCTTACGCTCGAACGACAAGATAATTCGCGGCGTGCGTGGCTGAGCGTTGCTGCGCAGCATCCCGTCGTTTCGAATGTCGCGAGGGTCAAGATCGACCTGGATGACAATATCTTTCGCGCCCAGGTTTCGCAGTTCGGATTCCAGCAGATCGAGAGTGCTTGCGTATGATGCTCGAAACTGCGAACGTCGTCGGCTCTTGGTTGGCTCGCCCGGCCACCGCTCGATTGGTCGATACGTACATTGCAACATCGCTATTTCTTCCGCGTCGTTTTCTTTTCTTCTTTCTCAAAATCCTCTAACGCCTGCTTGGCCGTCTTTGTCATTCGTTGACCTGGCATGCACCAATCGTGCTTGCCGCCGGTGCATCTGGCGGATTCTTTGATTTTTTTTTTCAGTTCTGTTCCGATGCCGTCCGCGATCTTGCCGCAGTTGTTGCAAACGTAATTCATGTCATTTGCTCCTATAACGACTTCTTTATTGCATCGATGCAAAACTGCTGAACCGACTGGCCAGCCATTGCCGCCGCAGTAATAACATCGAAATGAAATCCCGATGACACGCGTAGAAAAATGACTGGACTGCTCTGGCTGTAGGCTCGCTTTTTCTTCACGGCAGCCAGTGACGATTCGCTGCGATGGTTTTGATCAAGCGGTTTTACTTCTCTCATAACTCCACCAAAACGCGTTCAGCCGCTTTCAAATGGATTAGTTCGCCAGTTGCTTGCGAGGGGCATTCCTCTGCCAGTGTCCGCGCTCTTTACTCATCATGTCGCGAGTGTTTTCCTTTTCGGTACCAAGGAATAAATGATCCGGTCGAACGCACGCTGGATTGTCGCAGCGATGTAAAACGCACTGGTCATCGGGGATCTGCCCGTTATGGATTTCCCACGAAACGCGATGAACGTGGAGCGGCCTCAATCCACGCTTTCCCTGTGACATTTGGCCATAGCCTTTCTTGTTTGTTGATCCAGTCCAAATCCAGCAGCCGTCTGTTTTGTTGACGAACGACCAAAACCTAACTTGCAGCGGAGCGGCTTTTTTGAATGGGAACTTCTTTAAGTTCCAGCCCAATCCGCGAAGTTTATTAGCCCTCGTTGCCACCGCTGCCTTTGTCTTCCCCGCTCGGACAGCAACATCAGACAGAGATTCCGATTCATTCCATATTTTGCAAAACTCTGAATTGTTCATAGCTCAACCAAAACCCTTTCAGCGGCCTTTAGGTGTATAAACTCCCGAAGGAATGTCTTTCTGTAGTTCATTTTCTGTTGCCGGCAAAACCGATCGGCCGTTGCCTTTTTTCCAATGACGACGCATCGCTGCTTTGCTCTAGATATGGCTGTGTAAATCCAGGATCGATCGCAAACCATTCGCGCCCCTGGGTATTCATCCACCATGACAACGACAACAGGCCATTCACTTCCCTGCGATTTGTGAACACTCAGCGCAAAACCCAAATCCCAAGCACAACCAGTCGACGCTTTCTCTTCGCCGTCCTGACTGTCATCGTCGTCAGCTTTTGCTTTGCCGCGTGGAATACGGATCACTCGCGATGGATTGCTGAGTTTGGCGACAACATATTTCTCGGCCACGTCGACCACGGCCGCCAGCTCGCCATTGGCGACGTAGACTTCGCCGCGATCGTTGGTTTGCAGTTCTTCATCTGATCGATCGCGCGGCCCTTGTTTTTCCGCTTGGATGGCGTCCGCTAAATCCGCCAGCGGGAAGAATCCGTTTTTCGTATTAACAATTTTGTCGTTGACCTTAAACGGCGAGCCATCAATCTTGCCGCGCGGATTCAATTCAGCCTGCAAAACTTCATTGACCGCTTTTCGGCTCAACTTCGATTTAGCATTAACAGCAACCACCACCTGGCAGTCCCAAATCACGTCCAGACCTTCATTCCCAGCCTTCCGGATCGCCGCCAGCATTTGCTTGATCTGCGTTTCTTCGCCATGGCATTCATCCACCACCAGGTTATCGCCGGCGGTCCATCGTTTGCCGTCTCGGATTGCCGCGCACGCTTCCACGATGCCGCCACTGTTGCGTTTGATTTCCCGCAGCTCGCCGTATGGCAGACCGGCCGCGATCAGATCACGTAACGGTGCACCGTGGCCAACTGGCGGCAACTGGTTGACATCGCCGACTAGTAGAAACATGGTCCCGGCGGCGCGAGCTCGAAAGATGCTCGCCATTAGGTTGGTGTCGAGCATGCTAGATTCGTCGCCGATCAGGACCTTGTACGCGAACGGGTTATTTTCGTTGTGAGTGAAGCCCCATAACCCCGTAAGTTCATCGACTTGGCCGACACCCAGCAGCGAGTGCCACGTACGGGCCCGTAGCGGCAAGCCGTATTGCTGCAATGCTTCGGTGATGCGTACGGCCGCTTTGCCGGTTGGGGCGCCGATGCCGATAGCGTTCTGGCCTAGATGTTCGACGAGGAATTTCGCTAATGCCGCCAGTGTGTAAGTTTTTCCAGTTCCTGGTGATCCGCCGAGGATTCCGACTGATCCCGTCAACGCCGCGGCGAGCTGCTCGCGTTGGTGGTCGCTGATCCCCTGGATCGATTCAATATCCGGCCATTGGATTATTTCGTTGCGTGAATCAACGATGATTTCGGCCAGTTTATCTTCAGACCACGCTTTGCGTCCTTCCGCCAGCCACAGTTTGCCGCCGCTGGGAATGATCGCACCGCTGGTTGAATCGCTGCGAAGTGTCGCGAGCGCACCATTGCGATCCATTGATAACCGACCGATCCGCTTGGCCATTTTGATTGCCGCCGCTGGCCGCAGATCGGTACCGCCAATCGACTTTTTCAAACCGTTGACTGCAAATTCAACCGGATACCATGTATGTCCTTCAGTATCCGAAGCAACGGAATACCACGCGCACAGCGCTTGCCGGCGCAGTTTCGACGGTGGCAGGCCCAATTCCATCCACAGGGCATCGCACCTTTTGAAACCGCAGCCGCGAAACGCCATGAGGCTATAGGGATCACGTTGAATTTGTTGAGCTGATCGATTCCCCCACTCACGAACCGCGCGGCGGGTTGTGTCCTTTGGAAATCCCTTGCCGGATAAAAGATTGATCAAGTCAATCGTGCAGCCTTCCAACGCCTGCTCAGTTTTCAACCACTTCGCCGCCGACTCAGCTTTTTCGATTGTCAGTCCTTGCAATGCACAAACTGCGATTTCCGGTGTCTCGCGTAGAACGCGCACGGCATCACTGCCGAACTTTTCCCACAGTTGAGTTGCACGAGCTTGTCCGATCCCGTTACCTTCGCCGGCTTGTTTCAGGTACGCAATCACGCCCGCTCGCCCATGTGGCTGCGCGCGGATGAACGTTTGAAAGGCGAATTGTTTTTCTGTGTTGCCGGACCGTTGATTTCGATATTCGGTCCAGTGACCGTAGAACCGATACGTTTGCTGCGGCATCAGTTCGTCGAGCTCGGCCTTGCCCTTCACCGCCAGCGGGCCGGCCAGGTCGAATCCATTCCCGTTAGCGTGGGCTGCCTCGTTGGCGTTCCCATCGCCCAGCAATAGTTGCTCATCCTGGCCGGCCAGCCTGATATCGCCGATGATCGTATCGCCGTCTGCGTTGCTGAATCGCAAACGTTCGCGAATGAAAATGGCTTGGATTTCGATCATGAGTAGTTCATCCAAAGGCATTCGGTTTCTTTGTCTTTGGACTTTTTGCTGCTGGCTTTGTTGTCGATCTTGATATCAACGCGGCGCCAGCCGAACGCCTCCGCGTGCTGGTTGTACAAATCGTTCGGATAGCCGCTGAGAATGAACCGGCCTTCAATCGTTTGGAGCAACGCCAACAGGTCAGCGTGATCCTGATCGGTCATCTCGTGGGCATACTCGCCGGTCGTTTCCCGTGTGCCGTGGACGTATGGCGGATCGAGATAAAAGAATGTTCGCGGCCCATCCTGTTGCTTGATAACTGTCAACGCGTGGTCGTTCAGGATCACAACCCGCTTTAGACGCTCGTGGACAGCCGGCAGCCCTTCGATGGCATTCAGCCAAGCCGATGCCTGTTCGTTCATCCCACGTCGCGTGCGGTTGCGGGTGAGCGGGGCAAAGCAGTCCATCCGACCGGCCATTGACTGTCGGCACGCAACGAAGAAATCGAGGGCAAGCAACACCTTCCCTTGGTCGCTTGAAGCGTTAAACGCCGCCGTGCCACATATTGCGGATGCCTTATCGTAATCTTCCTTGCTGAACGGCATCGAATCGTTTGCCCGCTTGAAACGCTCGAACAAACTTTCGTCGCGCAGAACCTTCCAAAAATTAATGAGTCCGCGATTCAGGTCGTTCACGACTTCGCTAATTCCATCGGGATCTTGTGCTAATAGCACGGAACCGCCACCAAAGTATGGTTCGACGTAATGAAGCCAACCCGAATCGTTGCTCGCTGGCTTGTTTGGATTTTTGCACCGTGGCGGCATCTCAGCGAGAATCCGCTTTGCAAGGTACTGCTTGCCGCCATGCCACTTGATTGGTTTCGTCAATGCTGCGCTCATCGATCAATCCCTACTCTCGCTGAACCCGCGCCGATGAATCGAAACACTCTTTGCCTGCGGAATCTCGTACCCATCCTGATCGCTCTGCCTATGCCCCATCCGGTTCTGCCGTTCCGTTTCGGTCCAGCGTGCTTGAATTCTTTCGCACGCTTTGGCGATGTCTTCGGACGATGGCGTATAAGAACCGTCGCTTTCGTAGGTGCCCATGCTTCACCTTTTGAATTGAAAAGCCGTCTGCCGACCGAAGGGCCACCAACGACCGGCAGACGGTGAGAAAGGAACCGAGCAGGGTTCCTGTTTTTGGATCACTTACAAATCGTCGAATGACACGTTGGACTTCGCTGGACCTGCATTGGCGGTTTCTCGTTGCTTACTTGCACCACCGCCACCATTCGATTGCGACTGCGATGCCTCACCCGGCTTGGCCTTCAATTGATCGAACCACGCTGCATCATGCCGGAAGTTCTTCGGCAGCATTTTCAACGCCTCGGCGTTCTTCGGGATTCCCTCGCAACGCGGATCGTCAACGTGGTACGTGTTCGCGTATGCCACGCGCAAATAATGCTCGCCCTTGTCGTTCGTTTGCTCCGGGTCTTCCTCGAAATTGATCACCAGTTGCTGGCCGACGGCTTTCGTCAGATCGACTTGGATCTTCTGGCCGCGTTTACTGGGATCGATCACATTGCACGCCATGAGAAACGCAGTTTGTTTCGCGCGTGCAAAACGTCCCTGATCTTTCGACGTAAGCTTCCCGTTGAAAAAAGTAATATTGGCCACCTTGCCGACTTCACTTTTCACCGTGCCGTCCAGCACATCGACCGCCACCGAAAAGCCGTCAATGATCGACTGCTCGCCGGATTTCTTCTTCGGTGCCAAGCCGTCCGAAATTTCCGTGACGCACACGTGATACGTGCCGGCTTTCTTTAGGAAATTGCCGCCGCTGCCAGTGTCCAATTCTTCTGGTACTTCAAGTTCAAATGTCATAAATCAAATTCCTTTCTCGTTTCTCTCATTTCTACGGAATCAAATACTCTTGCACTTTCAACGCATCATTCATGCTCAGCGTCCACGGTGGATGTCCGAGTGAATTCACGCACGCCCACCAAACTAACTCCGGACCAAAGTTTTCAACGAGTGTCGATAGAATCGGCACGTCGGCCATAATTTCTGCCAGCCCGAGACGGCTGGCCGAATCAAAAGGGCGATGCTTTCTGGCCCGGTGGACATAGACCGTGGCCGGCAATCGCGGTCTTCGCCCACGTCTCAAGATTCTTCACTTCGAGAGCGGCAACCAGTCGTTCACATTCGCTGACTGTGAGATCGATAATCTTCTGCAAGCCAGCTGAAACGAGCCGATCCTTGATCTCGTTTCCGATGTTCGGATGGCCGACCTGTGACAGTTGATTGATTAATTCCTTGACGCGATCAACTTGTGGCTGAGTGCAAGGATCGCAGTTGATCTGAGCGCTGGTTGCCGCTGGATCAGCCTTGGACTTCAACGGGTCCAGCGATGCCGCTTTGGCTTCCAGTTTGGCGAGCAGTTCGGCCGCTTGCTGTTCCAGCAAACTCCGCATGGCCTTAACGCCACGCTTTGCAAGTGCGGCCTGCTGTGCTTCGTGTGGCACGTTCA
>Ga0137452_1000369_pt1 | contig 13386 bp, 9 predicted proteins | sample EasRivERMGT513_2_FD_102312 | JGI IMG/M metagenome (GOLD analysis project Ga0137452, IMG submission 102312) | Soil microbial communities from meander-bound floodplain in the East River, Colorado, USA - East River MetaG ERMGT513_2 | ecosystem: Environmental > Terrestrial > Soil > Floodplain ...
AAGGCACCGCGACCTGGGGCACGGAGATCAAGTCCGCGCCCGGCGAAGTCGTATCCCTCTCGTCGCCCCAGGCGACGCCCGCGATCTATGTCGCCGGCTCTACGGGCCGAGCAGACAATCTGCAAGGCCGCCTGATCAAGCTCACCGATGTTGATGCCACGCCCACGAGTCAATTCACCGCCAACATCAAGCCCGACGCGGGCACCGCTGCGGCGAAAGCGATCGCGACCGACGATGACGGGAACGTCTATGTGGTCGGCAACAGCACCGGCAGCTTCGGTTCCGCGATCAATCAGGCGTCCGAGGACGTGTTCCTCACCAAGTACGATTCCGCGGGCAACGTACAATGGACGCGCCTCCTGGGCAGCGCCGGCAGTGCGGGCGCCTATTCGCTCGCGGTCGATCCGATCGGCGGCGGCGTTGTCGTCGCAGGCTCGGTGACCGGAAATCTCACGCCGACCTCGATCGGCGGCGGCACGGATAGCTTCGTGGCGAAATACGACGCCGACGGCAAGCAGACCTGGCTGCGCCAGATTGCGCCCGCCTCGAACGATCGCGCCAACGCGGTCAGCATCGACGCCTCGGGCAACATCTATGTCGGGGGCCAGGTGAACGGCGTCATCGCGTCGGGCCAGACGAGCGTGGGCGGCGCCGACGCGTATCTCACCAAGCTCACATCGACCGGCACGCTCGTTTATCACCGCCAGTTCGGCACCTCGGCCGACGACTCCGCGACCCACACCGCTCTCGCCTCCGATGGCAACGTCGTCGTCGCGAGCGTCGAGAACGGCCACGCCATCTTGCGCAAATATTCCGCGGCGGACGGCACCAGCGCGGCTTTATGGGAGCTCGATCTCGGCGACCTTCAGGGCGGCGCGGTAGGCGGGCTCACCATCTCGGGCGGAAAAATCTATCTCTCGGGCGCGACCGCGAATGCGTCGCTCAACGCCGGCGGGGCGGCATCCGTCGCGAACGCCAATTCCGGCGGCCGCGATGCGTTCGTGTTCACAGCAACCGAGGCGGGCGCCGCGGACTTTGTCTCCTATGCCGGCACATCGTCCTCCGAGCAGGGCGGCAGCGTCGCGGTGGCCGGCGGCAAGATCTACCTTTCCGGCACGACCATCGGCGCGTTCGCCGGCGCGACCAACAACGGCGCGCACAATCTCTTCGTCGCGCAGATGGATGCGAACGGTACGGTCCAGTGGGCGAAGCAATTCGGCGGCGTCGACGGCACATCGCAAGGCACGGCAATCGCCGCGGATGCGACCGGGTCGAGCGTGCTCGATGCGCTCAAGCTCCGCCGCGGCACGATCGCCACGCACTCGTCGAACCTGATCGAGGCTCAGCTGACCGCGCGGGCGGGCGACCATTTCACGCTCAAGATCCAAGGCCGCTCGGCCACGCGCGACGTGAAGATCACGATCGCGAAGGGCGAGACGCTTCGCTCGCTGGCGCTCAAGATCAACTCGGCGCTCCTCTTCGATGGCAAGGCGACCGCGTACCCCGTCAAGGGCGGTCAGGCGCTGAAGCTCGCGGTGAACGAGGGCGTGAAGGTCGAGCTCGTCGCGGGTCCGAAGGATTTCGACGCGCTCGCGGGCCTCGGCCTTTCGCCGCAAACGCTCGTCGGTGATGAAAAGAAGGACGGCGACGGCTCGAACGACGCCGAGCCCGCGTTCGAAACCATCGGCCTCGGCCTCGACGGCAAGCTCAGCCTCCTCGCGAAGAGCGATGCCGCGCACGCCCATGTCGTGATGATGGCGGCGATGTCGCTGATCAAGCAGGCCTACAAAAAGATCAACGCGACGCCGGGCCAGACCACGCACGCGGCCCCCACCGGCCCCGCGCCCGCTTATCTGCAAGCGCGCCTCGCCAATTACCAGCAAGCCCTCGCCTGGTTCAGCTCGTGACGAGCTCAGCGCATTTCTGGACACGGTACGCCCTCACGACTAGACTCTCGTCATGAACGTGAAACACCGCAAAATCGAAGTCGAAGCGGAGACTGCTGAAGCGCTGGAAGCGCAAGCGGCAGCTCGCGGAATCAGTGTTTCCGAGCTCTTAGCCGATTTAGTCGCCGCCGATCGGTTACCACCGGACTTCGAAGCGATGCGCGCAACGGGCCGTGGACCTTGGTCGCCCGAAATTCTCGCAGAGGATGCTCGCCGGCTGGCCGCTTTTCAGAACACCCGCGAAGGCGTGCCTTGGAATGAGATCAAAGCTTGGATGCAAAGCTGGGGGACAACGAATGAGCTCCCCCCGCCGAAGCCGCGCAAATTGTGAAACTGGTTGTTTCTCGTGAAGCCGCGGCCGATGTCGAGCGGCTGCGCGAATTCCTTCGCGGGCAGAACCCAACCGCAGCGCAGCGTGCGGTTACGGTGCTCGCCGATGCAGTTGAGTCGCTAACGATGTTGCCCGACCGTGGCCGTCCATCGGGAATCCCAGCTGTACGGGAACTGATGGTACCATTCGGACGATCGTCCTACGTCATTCGCTATATGCATCTCGCCGATGAGGATTCGGTCATTGTTCTGCGGATCTGGCATGGACGCGAGCAACGCTGAGAGCGCAACCGCGTTCGTATCCGCCGTGATCTTCACTTCCGATCGACCCAACCACGGCCGGCGGCCTTGTTGATTTTCTCGATCGACAAGGACGGGCCACCTTTCCGCTTCAAGAAGCCGAAGACGTCGGAAATCTTTCCGGCCGGCCGCTCGGCCTTCAGCTCGATCCGGCCACCGGGAAGTTTCTCGACCGTAACTTTCTCGCCGGGCTGCACGCCCAGATGTTTCAGGATGTCCTTGCGCAGCGTGACTTGCCCTTTGGCTGTGATAGTGAGCTTGTTCATGATACTGGCCTAATGCTGGGAGATATGTAGTAAGGCAAAATCGCCGAACTGTCAGGTCAGCTGATCGTGGGCCGGAAGGGGTGATGGAAGTTGGGTCGAAGTCTTGCGCGAGTTTCGCAGTGCGGGGGCGAGGTGTGAGGACGAGGTACCAGGTCACATTTCTAGTGTCTGCAATATTGTCAGCGGCGATTCCCGCAAAATCTGCCGAGACGCTGGCTGCAGCCGATTTCGCGCTATTCGATGCGTTCAGAACGTTCTGTGTTGATACTGGCGCGCGGCCAGAGGCGGTGAAGGCAGCTGTTGAATCAGCTGGGGCAGACCGCGCGGAGTGCCCGGTACAACAGACTTTCCTTTGTCTATGACCACCGCCTCCTGGGACCTCACTCTGAATGGCCGGCCCCTGCTTGTGAATGCAGGATCGGCTTATCCTTCAACAAGCTCCAAAGCGGCAAACAATCCCTCCGATTTGGACAGTTGCACGGTTCAGAGCTTTGCGAACGCAGATACCAGCGTTGCTGCGATTAGGGACTGGGTGGGCGTACCCCTTGAACGGGAATCGACAGGCGGCACGTTCGTGCCTGATCTTACGCAGTACTATTACAGCTATCAGCTGGTTGGCTCGACTCGTATGCCGATTGCCAATCAAGCCGAGCTTCGCGTTACGCAAACGGAGGGGAGAGATTGGGGGCTCGTTCTTCTTCGTACGCCGCGCAGCGCTTCCGTTCAACTTACACATACTTTACAAAGACGATAGTGCGCAAAAAGCGCCTCCGCCCTTCCTCGTTGCTGAGGAAGGGCGGAGCGCTTGGCCGGTGGGATTAATCCCTGCTTCGCGGGAGCGACCGTCCGAGGTCCTGCAGCGACGCGGCGGACTGCGCCGCCCTGAGCAGCTGCACGAACTCGTTGCGGTAGCCGAACTCGTCGTCGCCGCGCGCACCTTGCGCGATCTCGATCGCGCGTCCGTAATCGAACGACTTGATATACGGATCGTGCCGCAACAGCTGCGCCGATCCCGCCACTGCCGCCGCAAAGCGGTAATCGATCGGAAGCCGGTTGAAGTCGGAGACGACGTCCCGATTCTCGACCGGTCGCGTGATCAGCTTCGACTCGTCCTCGTTCGGAAGCTTGTAGCGGATCTTCACGAACGCGAGCTCCGATTGCGCGGGCCTCACATCGCGGCGCCCGCCATAGCGCAACGGATCGGTCATCTGCGCGCGCGAGCCCACGGGCGTGATCTCATAGAGCGCGGTCACGGTGTGACCCGAGCCGACATCGCCCGCGTCCACCTTGTCGTTGTTGAAGTCGGTCTGGTTCAGCATCCGTGTCTCGTAGCCGATCAGGCGGTACTCGGCGATGCGCTCCGGATTGAACTCGATCTGAACCTTCACGTCTTTCGCGATCGTGAACAGAGTCGAGTTCATCTCATCCACGAGCACTTTGCGCGCCTCGTTCGCCGTATCGATATAGGTGGCGGTGCCGTTGCCGGCCTGCGACAGCTTTTGCATCATCAGATCGTTGTAATTGCCGCCGCCGTAGCCGAGCACGCTTAAGAACACGCCGCTCGACCGTTCCCGCGCGACGAAGGCTTCGAGCGCGTTGGGATCGGTGATGCCGACGTTGAAATCGCCGTCGGTCGCGAGGATCACCCGGTTGACGCCGCGGCGGTCGAAATTCGACTTCGCGAGCTCATAGGCCTGGCGGATGCCTTCGCCGCCCGCGGTCGAGCCGCCGGACTGTAGCCGGTCGAGCGAGGCCAAGATCGTGTCCTTGTCCCATCCCGGCGTGGGCGGCAGCACCATGCCCGCCGAGCCCGCATAGACGATAATCGAGACGTGGTCGTCGGCCTTGAGCTGCTCGACGAGCAGCTGGAACGAGCGCTTCACCAGCGGCAGCTTGTCGGCGCTCGCCATCGAGCCCGACGTGTCGATCAGAAACACAAGATTGGCCTTGGGCCGCTCGCTGCGCGGAATGTCGTAGCCCTTGATCCCGACATGCAGGATCTGGGTGTCCGGATTCCACGGCGAAGGATAGACGACGACGCTCGGCTGGAACGGAACGTCGCGGTCGCGCGGCAGCATGTACGCGTAGTCGAAATAGTTCACCATCTCCTCGACGCGCACCGCATCGACCGGCGGCAGCGTGCCCTGGATCAGGAAGCGGCGCACATTGGCGTAGGACGCCGTGTCGACATCGAGCGAGAAGGTCGAGACCGGTTCCTGGCTCGTGAGCTTCACCGCGTTCGGCCGTGCACCTGGATAGCGTTCGGTGTTCTGCGGGAACGCGTTAGGCGCATAGGTATAGGCCGGAGCCGCCGCCGGAGCCGCGTACCTGTTCGCGTCCACGGCCGGCGCTTGCGCGAGTCTGTCCGCCCGCGCTGCCGGCGCCGCGGCTGGAGGCGCTGCGGCATTGAGCTGCGGAAATGTCCTGAACAAGTCCGACGTGGAGAGAGAGCCCGTCTGCGCAAAGTCCTGTGGGCTCAGATTCGTCACCGGTACGCCAACGGCCGCGCTGCCACGAACCAGACTTCCGGTGATGAGAACCGATTCCGGCACCTCTTGCCCCTTCGCGGCGGGCGCAACTTGCGGTGCAGGGACCGCCGTAACAGGCGGCGCTATCGCCGTCAGATTTTGTGGCACTCCGTTTGCTCTTGCCGGTCCCTGGGCCCGCTGATCGGCATTGGCCGCCCGCTCCTGATCGAGCAATTGCGAGCCCTCGCGCTCGTTGCGCTGGCCACCTGACAGCTCATCGACTTTCCGCGGACTGAAAAGCCCCTGCGGACGTACTTCGACAGGTGGGGGCAATGGCGTGACAGTCACGGGCGGGAGCGGAACCGGCGCCGGTAGCACAGGCACAGGGTCCACGCTTGGACGTACCGGCTGTTGCTGTGAATTCGACGGCAGCGGCCTGCCGTCCCTTGTGTAACCTGCACTAGCCGATGGGGCGCGGTATCGAATGTCCGGACGGTAGAGTCCCTGAGGCTGCCTCAGCTCAGGCATGATCTCGTCCACATGATCAATCGCCACGATTGCCAGAACAACCGACGCGGCGGCGCCGCCGATAAGGGCGATCTCGCGGCCCCACGAGGCCGAATTCAGGAACCAGCTCCGTCTCACCGCGCGCCGCGGTGCAGGGCGCGCGACATCGGCCGCTGCGGCGGCGACGAGATCGGCCGGCGCCATTTCGCGGTGCGCATCCATCGCATCGACGAACGCCTGCGCGGCTTCGAGCTCGTACACTTCGTCAGGTGCATCCGCGAGCGAGGCGGCAAAGCGCGCAGCGTCGTCGGATTCGAGCGCACCGTCGAGATGCGCCGCGAGCCGTTCGGTGGCGTCGCCATTGGGCGACGCCACGGTCTGCGCGTGCGTGATCGCCGCATAAAGCGCTGCGCGCTCCGCCGGCGTTCCGTTATCCGTATCCGTCTCGGAGAGGACGCGGTCGAAGAGGGTGTCGAGTTTGTTGGTCATGGCGGTTCTCCTTGTCCTCATCACTAGACGGACGCACGCCAGGTTTTGATCTTGGAATCGGTGGAGGCGATCTCGCGCAGCTTGGTGAGCACGCGCTGCTTGAGCTTGTAGATGTCCTCCACCGGCCTTTGCATGAGACGGGCGATCTCGCGCGCGGGCGGTGTCTTGCTTTCGGCAAGCACGATCGTGAGATAGAGCCGTTCGGCCGCGGGAAGCGTCTTCATCGCCTCGCCCAGCGCCTCGATGGCCGCAGCAAGCCGGTGATCGTCATCGGCATGGATGAGACTCTCCTCCGGCGAGAGTTCGCGATCGCTCGCCATCTCATCGAGGTGTTCGACGGAGACGCTCTTCGGAAACGGACGCCGCCGCCCGACGACGGCGCGCACGAGATCGATCAGCAAATGATCGACCGTGCGCAGCACGAAACCCGCAAAGCTGCCGCTGCCGCCATAGGCTCTGAGCCGCCGGTAGTCCTCGTCGATCAGCTTCAGGCAGATCTCCTGATACGCGTCGCCGCGCGCATCCTCGGTGAAACTGGGGAGCCGTTTCTTGATGACGCGCACGATGTCGGCCTCGAACAGACGCTCGAAGGCGTGCCACGCCTTCACCGGATCGGATTGCAGAAGCCTGAGCATCCGTTCAGCCATGAGATCGCGCACGGCGAGCGCCACGAACGTGTCGAGCGTGCCGCGTCCTGCGTATGCGCTCAGCCGCGCGAAGCGATCGGCACTGAGCGCCTTCATCACCTCGGCGAACGCGTGCCGCGCGTCGGGCTCGTCTGCGGTCAACAGACGGCACGCGGTCCAGACCGTCCCGGAAATCTCCTTGACGAAGCGCGCCGCATGCGCCGGCTCGCCGGATCGCACTCTATTGACGCGCGCAAGATCGGCGGTGTTGAGCCCGTTCAGAGCGCGCGGCGATCGATCGGATCGATGTTCGCGGCTGTGATGGTTAACGCTGTTGATGTGCGATGCCGGAAAAGAGTGCGGCTCGGCCGAAGCCGGTTCACTAGACGCCGCTTGAAGTGCTGGTCCCATGTCGTGCCACCCATGGTGATGCCCCCGCCACTCACCATTAGACGGACAAATGCGCGTTTTTGACGGCGGAAAAACCGTCGAGCGAAAAGAAGGTAAACCGGAAGCCCGCTCAGACGACCTTGTTGTAGACGATCGCGCCCGAAGAGCTCTGGCCCTTCGGCTTGGGAACGGGGCTGTAAGGCGCACCGCGCGTGCGCGTCTTTTCGACTTCCTCGGCGACAACCTTGATCAGGCCCTCGCTCGCCTGGCGCATGCATGCGACCAGACTCTCGTGCTGGCCGAGCAGCTTGTTGAGGCGGCTGCCCGAGTCCTTGAGCGCGGCGACGAGCTTGGCAGGCGCGTTCTTGATCCCGCCTGAGTTCTTCAGCGCCATGACTTCGCGGCCATAGAGTGCGCAAAGCCGTCCGACTTCGGGATCGGTCGACGTGAGCTTGCCGAACTCGCCCTGTTCGAGGGCTTCAATGTCGGCCGCAATCGCATCGCATAGCCGATTGCTCATCGCGAGCAGGTTTTCCATCCGCCGCTGCGTGGCGTGCTCGGCTGGATCGACTGTCAAAGGGGCCGTCATTCTTGCATCTCCTGGAGGCGCAGGATTTCGCGCTTGACCTGGTCCGCCAACCCAAAGCCGCCTTGCTCGGCGATCGTTTTCGAATAGTGCTCGATCATCAGTGAACGGAAGATCGTCTCGCCATAGCCGCCGCCGAAGGGTCCATCGCTCTTCACCCCTTCGAACATCGCCGATACCATCTGGCCGATGAACACGGCCTCGAATTCCTTGGCCGCCTTGTCGGCTGCCGCCGCGTTCTTCGCGCTCGTCAGCACCGGTGCGCGCCGCGTGGCGCTCAGCGCTTGGGAGAGCTCGAGATCGGCGGCACTCACCCGATCACCTCGATTTCGGCTTGCAACGCGCCTGCGGCCTTGATCGCCTGCAGGATGGAGATCATGTCGCGCGGGCCGACGCCAAGCGCGTTCAGGCCAGCCACCAGCACTTCCAGGCTCACGCCGTTCTGAACGATGACCAGCTGCCGGCCGGTCTCCTCGTCCACTTCGATGTCGGTGCGCGGAACCACGACCGTCTCGCCCTGCATGGAGAAGGGCTGCGGCTGGCTCACTTGCGGCGTTTCGGTGACGCGGATGGTGAGATTGCCCTGCGCGATCGCGACCGTCGAGATGCGCACATCGGCGCCCATCACGATTACACCGGACTGCTCGTCGATCACGACCTTCGCCGGCAGATCGGGCTCGACCTTGAGCTGCTCGACCTCGGTCAGAAGATTGACGATGTTGCCCGGATAGTTCGCGGGGCGAACCAGATGCACGGTCGCGGGATCGCTCGCGGTCGCCGTGGGTTCGCCGATATAGCGGTTGATCGCCTCGGCGACGCGCTGGGCGGTCGTGAAATCGGGATTGCGCAGCGACAGCCGCAAGGACGGGATTTCGGCGAGCTTGAAGGTGACTTCCTTCTCGACCGTGCCGCCATTCGAGATGCGGCCTGAGGTCGGCACGCCGCGGCTCACCGAGGCGCCTTGGCCCTGCGCGCTGAAGCCGCCGACGGCCAAGGGTCCCTGCGCCAGCGCATAGACCTCTCCGTCCGCCGCGAGAAGCGGTGTCGCGAGCAGTGTCCCGCCTTGCAGGCTCTTGGCATCGCCCATCGCGGAAACGGTGACGTCGACCTTGCTGCCCTGCGTCGCGAAGGGCGGCAGGTTGGCGGTGACCATCACGGCCGCGATGTCCTTGGTGTTGACGTTCGCACCGCGCGTGTTGACGCCCAACCGCTCGAGGATCGTCTGGAGCGCTTGGCGCGTGAACGGCGAATTCTGAAGCGTGTCGCCCGTGCCGTTCAGGCCGGCCACCAGGCCATAGCCGATCAGCACGTTCTCGCGCACGCCTTCGATATCGGCGAGGTCCTTGATCCGCGAAAAGGCATACGCGTTGAGCGGCGCCAATGTGAGCGCGACCGCAAGACCAAACCGGCAGAGGATACGGGGAGGAGAAAGGTGCATGACGTCGTCCGGAATTCTTCCGCTACCCGCCCTTGCCAATTCCATGCCGCCCCAATCTCTTACACAAAACTGAGCAGTATCAATATCTTACCATAATTCACGCGGAGCCCTTTGCCGCCAACCCGGCAAGACCTGCCGCGGCGATCAGGCTGGTAGGCAGCAGAATCCACAGTATCGGCGTCACCTCGTCGCGGCTCAAAATCGCCGAATTGCGGCGTGTCTGCGCATGGACAGCCCTTCAGCGAGTCCGTACTTTTGTGTCGATGATTCAAAGTTTTGGATCGCGTTGCTGATGAACCTCGCCAGCCCACAATCGCGGAAAAAGCCGCGGCAGCGTCAAAGACCCGCTGTGCTGTGCATCCTCGACGGATGGGGATGGCGCCCCGACGCGCGCGACAACGCGATTCTCGCGGCCAAAACCCCGAATTTCGACCGCATGATCCACGAATGCCCGCACGCGCTTCTCGCGACCTCCGGTCGGGAAGTCGGCCTGCCCGACGGCCAGATGGGCAATTCGGAGGTCGGCCATACCAATATCGGCGCCGGACGCCTCGTCATGCAGGATCTGCCGCGGATCGACCGCGCGGTCGAAACCGGCGAGATCGCCGAGCGGCCCGCGCTCCGCTCGCTCATCGAAGCCGCCAAAAAGGCAGGGGGGGCGGTCCATCTGATGGGGCTAATCTCGCCCGGTGGCGTGCATTCGCACCAGACACATATCGCGGCGCTCGCGCGCATTCTCGATGCCGCCCGCCTTACGGTTTGGATCCACGCGTTTCTCGACGGGCGCGACACGCCGCCCCAGAGCGCGCTCGGGTTCGTCACCGAGCTCGAGAAGGCCATCGCCGGGCTTGCCCGCGCCAAGATCGCCACCGTGTCCGGCCGGTACTATGCGATGGACCGCGACAAGCGCTGGGAGCGCGTCGCGAAAGCCTATGCCGCCATTTCCGATGCTCAGGGCCCACGCTCCGCCAAAGCGCAGTCCGCGATCGCGCAGTCCTATCAGAGCGGCGTGACGGACGAATTCGTCATCCCTTGCGTGATCGGCGCCTATGAAGGCGTACGCGACGGCGACGCTTTGCTGTTCGGCAATTTCCGTCCCGACCGTGCGCGCGAGATTTCGACCGCTTTGCTCGATCCCAAGTTCGACGGGTTCCCGCGCGCACGTGCGCTGAACTTCTCGGCGGCCGCCGGCATGACCGAATATTCCGAGGCGCTGAAGACGTTCATGACCGCGCTGTTTCCGGCCGAGGAGGTCACGGGCACGCTTGGCGAACTCTTCGCCGAGCGCGGATTGAAGCAGTTGCGCATCGCCGAAACCGAGAAATACCCGCACGTAACCTTCTTCATGAACGGCGGACGCGAGGCGCAATTCGAAGGCGAAGACCGCATTCTCGTGCCGAGCCCGAAGGTTGCGACCTACGATCTAAAGCCCGACATGTCGGCCTTCGAGGTCACCGATAAGCTCGTTGAGGCCATCAAGTCCGACAAGTACGACCTCATCATCGTCAACTACGCCAACCCCGACATGGTCGGCCATACGGGCGTGATGAAGGCCGCGGTCGAGGCGGTCGAAACCATCGACCAGTGCCTGGGGCGCCTGCGCGAGGCTGTGGAAAGTGTCGGCGGTTTACTTCTCATTACCGCTGATCACGGCAATATCGAGCTGATGCGGGATCCGGAGACGGGAGAGCCGCATACGGCGCACACGCTGCTCGATGTGCCCATCATCGCGGTGAACGCCGATGCGCAGACCCAGCTCCACAACGGCAGGCTTGCTGATGTGACGCCGACGCTGCTCGACCTCCTGGGCATGGAAAAGCCGGCACAGATGACGGGGCGTTCGCTCGTTGAACACGAATACGCCGTGCAGAAAACGGAGATCGGACGATGAGGCGCGCACTCATCCTGATCCCCGCGTTTTTTGTCCTGGGTTCAGCCGCGTACGCGGCCGCGGCCACCGAGGGCGGCAGTCTGGCAGACCGCTATCAGCGTGCGCTGCGCGAGCTCGAGGCCAATCGCTTGAATGAGAGCCAGACCAAGGCCGAGCGCGATCGTCTCGCGAGCGAAGCGCAGAATCTGCAAGCGCGTCTCATCGCCAACGCGGCCAAGGTGCAGGAGCTCGAAGCGGCGTACGAATCGTCACAGGAAGAACTCGCAGGTTTGAGTGCGAAGGAGCGCGCGCTGCTCGCCGACCTCGATCGCGATCGCGATCGTGTTGCGCACTTGCTCGCCGTCTTGCAGCGGCTCTATTCGGATCGGCCTCCCGCGCTTGCGCTCAGACCCGACGACTCGCTTGCGGCCGCGCGCGGGACGATGCAGCTCGGCGTCATGCTGCCGCCCGTCTACGAACAGGTCGCCGAGCTCGATCGGAGCTTGAAGACCCTCACCGCGACGCAACAGGCGCTGAAGACGAAGGCGGCCGAGGCCCAGCGCGAAGCCGCCGAGTTAACCAGTTCGCGTGCGGAATTGGATCAACTGCTGCAATTGCGCAACAGAGAAACCGCGGCCGCAGACACCCGACTCACGGAGGTCCGGACGGTCACCGAGTCGGTCGCGCACGAGACGCAGACGCTCAAGACCCTGATCGATCGCATTGCGACACTTCGCGCAGGCTCCGGCGCCAACCGCGGGATGACGGTCGTGACCGCGCGAAATTCAAGCGGAGGAACGCTCCAGCGGGGCTCGCTTCGCGTCCCCGTGATAGGCTCTGCGGAGCCCGGAGATCCAGCAGGTCCGGGCCGGACGCCGGGCGTCAACAGCCCACAAGGGCTATGGTTTTCGGCCCGCAGCCAAGCCCAAGCTGTGGCGCCGGGGGATAGCGAAGTTGTGTTTGCGGGGTCTTACCAAAATTTGGGCCTAGTCTTGATATTGGAAATACTTGGCGGGTACCATTTGACCCTAGCGGGACTAGGCCGGATCGACGTCCATATCGGCGATTTGGTTTTGGCTGGGGAGCCCGTGGGGGTTCTACCCAATGGTAACGCGGCTCGGCTTTACATGGAGCTGAGACGTAACGGTCAGACTGTCGACCTGGCGCCGTGGATGAGCGCCGAACTTAGAAAGGCAAACGGAACATGAAAAAGTTCGCATTCGCCGGAATGGGCGTAGCGGTTGGATTTGTCAGTGCATTGGCTCTGTTTCCGGCGGCGCACGGTGCGCCGAGCGTTCTTTCGGCTTATCGCGAACTTGATCTGTTCGGTGATGCGTTCGAACGCGTGCGTGCGAACTACGTGCGCGAAGTCGAGGATTCCGAGCTCATCAACTCGGCGATCAACGGCATGGTGTCCTCGCTCGATCCCCACTCGAGTTATATGGATCCGAAAGAATTTTCCGACATGCAGGTGCAGACGCGCGGCGAGTTCGGCGGCCTCGGACTTGAAGTCACGCAGGAAGACGGCCTCGTGAAGGTCGTCACGCCGATCGACGACACACCCGCTTCGCGCGCCGGCTTGAAGACAGGCGACTTCATCTCCGCCATCGACGGCATCAGCATCCAGGGCATGCCGCTCAACGAAGCCGTATCGCGGATGCGCGGACCCGAGAACTCGAAGGTCACGCTCACCATCCTGCGCGCCGGCGAGAAGCGTCCGATGGAAGTCACCCTCACCCGCGCAGTCATCCGCGTTGAGAGCGTGAAGTTCGAGCGCAAGAACGACGTCGGTTACATCCGCATCTCTTCGTTCAGCGAGAAGACCGACGCCGGCGTGAAGCGCGCGATCGCCGACCTCAAGAAGCAGATCGGCCCGGGCTTGATCCGCGGCTATGTCATCGACCTGCGCAACGATCCGGGCGGTTTGCTCGATCAGGCGATCGCGGTCACCGATAACTTCATCACCACCGGTGAGGTTGTCTCGACCCGCGGCCGTCGCGCCGACGACACGCAGCGCTACAACGCGCGTGGCGGCGACATCGCCGACGGCAAGCCGATCGTCGTGCTGATCAATGAAGGTTCGGCATCGGCCTCCGAAATCGTGGCCGGCGCTCTGCAGGACCACAAGCGTGCGACCATCGTCGGCGTGACTTCGTTCGGCAAGGGATCG
>Ga0137452_1000370_pt1 | contig 13368 bp, 8 predicted proteins | sample EasRivERMGT513_2_FD_102312 | JGI IMG/M metagenome (GOLD analysis project Ga0137452, IMG submission 102312) | Soil microbial communities from meander-bound floodplain in the East River, Colorado, USA - East River MetaG ERMGT513_2 | ecosystem: Environmental > Terrestrial > Soil > Floodplain ...
AGGGCGAAACGGCGGCTGCGGCGCTAAATGCCAACTCAGCGGCGATGAACCGGGTGTTCGCAGCGCTCCGGATGGCGGGAATCCCCGAGAACCGGATGCAGACCTCGAACTTCTCCGTGCAGCCGCAATACGCGCCGTTCAGGCCCGAGAACCCCGAGCCGCAGCGGATCATCGGCTACCAGGTGTCGAACAACGTGACCGTGACGGTCGACGATCTGACCAAGCTCGGCTCGACGCTCGATGCGCTGGTGCGAAGCGGCGCCAATCAATTGGGCGGCATCCAGTTCATGATCGCCGATCCGAAGCCACTGGCCGAACGCGCCCGCGCGCTCGCAGTGGTCGATGCCGCGGCCAAGGCGCGGACGCTCGCGATGGCAGCCGGCGTGACGCTCGGCTCGGTGATGTCGATCCAGGAGTCGACGAACACGCGGCCGATCCCGGTGTTCGCGATGGCCCGCGCGGTCGCGCAAGAGGCGGCGCCCATCGCCGAGGGCGAGGAACGGGTCAACGTCAACGTGACGATGGTCTACGCGATTCAGTAGGAGTCGACACGAGCACTGAACTGTCATTCTAGAAAATTTCTAATGCATTCGATCGCTGTTCCACCCTTCGGTGCAAATGACCGTTATTCCCATTAAGAACGCGCTGATATACAGCCAACCACCTTTCAACTTGGCCACGGTTCCTCGGCAATGCTTCATCAAAATCCATGCTAAAGCGCCTCTTGCGGGAACGTTATCCAAACTCGAGGCACGGGCAAGCAACTGCTTCGATCTAGCTACGTCCTTGGGGACTCCAGTCCCAAATAGGTACATTAGGCCAAGCGAATGCAACGCGGGATGGAAATCAAAATCCGAAGCGCATCTCAAGGCTCGTTCCGCTTCTTGAAATCGATTCAGTCGCCCATAAAGACGACCTAGATAGTATTGAGCCCTAACTGATCCAGAATCTGCAGCGCGGCGATACCATTTCTCGGCTTCTTCCAAATCAAGTTGGGCAATCTCTCCGTTAGCGTAGACCTCGCCTAAGTACACCATACTCATGATTGATCCCCGGCCTGCGAGGGCTGACAGCTCGATGATCGCCGGTCCGGGCTTGGTCGCAAGCATGGCGCGCGCCCTTCGAAGCCGATCAAGGTCTGGCTCGCTAGTCCAGTCAATTCCCGTCGCACTCGTCATTGTCAGCTCATTGACTATCAATGCTCACCGCAAGCAAGACGATCAGGCCGTTGCCACCTCCCGTTCCATCGCAGCTTCGGCTTCGAGGCTGTCGGTGTCGCGATAGATCGAAGCGACGGCGAGCGTCTTGCCTTTGCGCTTGAAGCGCAGGACGCAGTCCTTGGCTTTGATGTCGCCTTCGATCGCGAGATCGTCCCAGGCTTCGGCGTGGCCGACATAGTTGATCGGCACGTCGTAATGCTGGCTCCAAAAGAAGGGAACGGCGCTGAATTTTTCCCGCAGGCCGAGCATGTTGAGCGCGGCCGTCTGTCCCTGGCGCTCGGCGACGACCCAGTGCTCGACGCGAGCTGACTCGCCGCTATGCGGATCGGGCCAGCGAGCGATGTCGCCGGCCGCGAAAATCCCCGGCGCGCTGGTTTCGAGATACGCGTCGACGACGACACCACGATCGATGGTGAGCCCCGCGGCTTCGGCGATCGCAAGTCTCGGCCGCACGCCCACACCGGCAACGACCAAATCCGCATCGAGCACGCGGCCGCTCTTGAGCTTGACCAGCTTGTTGTCGATGAAGGCAACCGTATCTTCGAGATGGAAGGCGACGCCGTGCTCCTCATGCAGCGCACGGATGAAGTCACCCATTTGCGTACCCATGATCCGCTCCATCGGCCGCTTCTCGGGTGCGACCACATGCACCTCGACGTTGCGCGTGCGCAGCGCGGCGGCAACTTCGAGACCGATGAAGCTTGCGCCGATGATGACCGCGCGGCGTGCGGTCGTCGCGCGCGCGATGATGGCGCGGCAGTCAGCGAGCGAGCGCAACGTGTGCAGACGATGCTGGTCGGCGCCCGGGATCGGCAAGCGAACGGGCTCCGCGCCGGTCGCGAGCAGCAGCCGGTCGTAGGACACCGTGCTTCCGTCCGCGAGCGTCACCGCCTTTGAGCGTGCGTCGATGCCGGTGACGTTCGTCTTCAGCCGCAGCTCGATGTTGTTCTCGGCGTAGAACTCGTCAGGGCGCAGCGGCACCCACTCCTCAGGCGCGGTGCCGGCAAGATAGTCCTTGGAGAGGTTCGGCCGATCGACCGGCGACGCATCGTCGTTGCTGAGCATGACGATATCGCCTTGATACTTTTGCCGCCGAAGCATTTCCGCCGCGGCAAATCCCGCCGCGCCTCCGCCGACGATCACGACCTTCATGGGCGGAGCGCCCGAGGGCTTGCCGCGCGGTTTCGGTTCGGGCTGCGGCGGCTTCTTGCCGACGAAGGCCTTGTCCCCGCGCTGCTCGACCGACCAGCACGCGATCGGGCTCAGAGCGGGCGCATGTAGAGCCTCGCCGGTGCGGAGATCGAAGCACGCGTGATGCCAGGGGCAGCGGACGGTGTCGCCGACAACGAGACCTTCGGCGAGCGGCCCGCCGTAATGCGCGCAGCTTGCGGCCACGGCGAACACGTCCGCGCCACGGCGCACCAGGAGCACCTGCTCGTCGCCGACATGTCCGAGCAGCTTGCCGCCATCGGGAAGCTCGGTTAGCGCAACGCCCTGCGTGAGATCGGGGCCGCTGGGCGTTGCTTGATCCTGAGCCATTCTCTCCTCCTTGGCGGCCTGCGGCGCGGAGGGACCCGCGTCAGTGCAGCAGCTTTTCGATGTCGTCCATGATGCGGTTCATGCGCGCGATGAGCGCCTGGTATGGCTCGGGCGATGCCATGTCGATGCCCGCACGCCTGTAGAGCTCGTAGGGATAATCCGAGCCGCCGGCGCGCAACAGTGCGAGAAAACGCTCGGCGGCGGGCTTGCCCTCGCGAACGATCGCATCCGTGAACTGGGCAGCGGCCGCGATCGATGTCGCGTATTGATAAACGTAGAAATTGTAGAAGAAGTGGGGAATGAACGCCCATTCGATGGCGTAGGCGGGATCGATCTTCATCACGCCTTCCGCTTCGCCATAATACTTCTTCAACACTGTCGCGTAGAGTTCGGTCATACGCGCGCCTGAAAGTGGGCGGCCGCCCTCCAGCTCTTCGTGGATTGTGAGCTCGAATTCGGCGAGCTGCGTCTGGCGGAAGAAGGTTCCCCGGATCGATTCCAAGCCTTCGGCCAGACAGAACAGCTTCTCGTCGCGCGTTTTCGCATGAGTGACGAGGTGATCGTTCAGCAGCATTTCGTTGGCGATGGACGCCGCTTCCGCAACGAAGGTCGAATAGTGCGACTTCTCGTAGGGCTGATTTTTGATCGTGAGGAGCGTGTGAACCGCATGGCCCCATTCATGCGCGAAGGTCGACAGTGAATCGTAATCGTCCAAGTGATTGAGCAGGACATAGGGATGCACGTCATAGGCGCTGCCGTTCATATAGGCGCCTGAGGCTTTGTGCGCCCGCGGATAGACGTCGGTCCACTTGCCGGCAAAGCCTTGCCGCAAGAAGTCGAGATATTCCCCGCCATAGGGCGCGAGCGCTTCGAGCGTGATGCGCTCCGAATCGGCGATCGTGAATTTCGGCTGCGGCATGTCCGTGAAGGTCGGCGGATAGACGTCGAAATATTCGAGCACGCCTTCGATCCCCATGAGACGCTGGCGCTGGCGAAAATAGCGGTGCAGCGTGGCAAGGCCGCGATTGGCTTCTTGGACGAGGGTGCGATAGACGGCCTCGGGCATGTTGTCGGGGAAGAGAGCGGACGACAGCGCGTTCTTGTACTTGCGCGTCTTGGCCCGGAAGAGATCGCCCATCAGGTGCGTGGTGAGGATGGCGCCGGCGGTGCCTTCGTAGCCCTTCCACGCGCCCCAGAACGTGTCGAACACCAACTTGCGGTCGGCGCGGTTCTGGCACTGGCGATGTCTCACGTAGCCCGACTGATCGAGCTTTGCGATCGTTCCGTCCGAGAGCGTGACCGTCGGAAACGGCAACTCGGAATTGGCGAGCTGATGATAGGCGGAATCAGGCTGCTGCAGCACGTCGCCCGCCGCTGCAAGGACGGACTCGGCCTCGATGCCGAGCGTGTGCGGCGCACCGCGCAAGATGTTGTCGAGCGTAAAGCCGTGACGGGCAAGAAGCGCCGGCTCGGCCTTCAGGAACGTGCTCACTTTCTCCGCGCCGACTTCGAGGATCTCAGGCGCGAGCCAGGCGGTCTTCTCATTGATCAGCGTATAAAGGGAGCCCGCCTGCTGCCTGCGCTCCTGGTTCCTCGCGATAGAGAGATCCTCGTCGCCCTTGAGATTGGCATAGGTGTAGAGGCGACTCGCTTCCTTGTTGACGAGCGATATGGCATCGAGGGCATTCAGCATGGCGGCCGCGCTTAGCCCAAGAGTTCCCTCGAAAGAGGCGAGGCGGATTGCCTCGTCCTTGATCCGCGCATGTGCGTCAGCCCAGGCCTCCACGCTCCGATAGAGCTCGCAAAGGTCCCACAAAGAAGCGCCCTGGGCGGGAACAGCGGTCATGTCGTTCATGGGCGATCACCGGGTGGTCGTAGATGACGCGTGAGGCCACGATAGAAGCCAGGAACAAGCAGGATTGCAATCGTGTGAAAAGAAAAGGGCGGAGGGACCCGATCCCTCCGCCCTTCCCGCTGCGCAATGACTAACGGCTGACGACCTGCTGGAACTGGGCCATCGTTGCCGGTGTTCCGTGGATGCCGACGATCTGCTGAACGTCCAGCTTCAGGCGCTGGAGATTGTTGTTGAACGCCCGCGCATTCGCGTTTGACGTCGTGGCCGCCGAATTGAAGAGGTCGGCCTGCACCACGATCTTCTCTTTGGGGAAATAGGCGATCAGCATGCCCGCGACGTGCGGCAGTCCCTGAATGCTGTAAAGCTCGACCGTCCGCGTGTCGTCCCCCAGGATGTACTTCTCGCGTACGGTTTCGAAGATGTAGCCCTCGGACCACTCTTCCGGCGGATAGAGCGAGAAGCGGTCAGGCTCGAGCGTCCGCGTGCCCGCGCGCAAGACCTCCTGATAATAGGGCTTGTTGTTCTCATGCGTGATGACGGTCGCGCCTTCATGGACGTAGGTGCGGATGCCGCCAAGATGATCCCAGTGATGATGCGTGTTGACGAGGTAGCGGATCGGCTTGTTGGGCACGAGCCGGTTCACTTCCGCGATCACGGCGAGCGAGCGAGCCTCATTCAATGGCGCCTCGATGACGGCGACATAGTCGCGGAACTCGACGAGCACGCTGTTGTGCGAGCCGCCTGCAATCAACCACACGCCCTGACCGAGCTGGCTTGTCTCGACGCGCACGGCCGGAATCGTCGCCGTCCGCACATTGTCGGGAACGGCGAGCGCCGCATTCGGGACGTTGACACGCGCTGCGGTCAACGACTCCAGGCCGAACTGGTGATCGCCGCCGCTGGGATTGGGCGTGCCACCATCGTCGAAATCCATGTGGCTGTGGAAGCGCGGCATCATTACGCCGCCGACATCACGGTAGTTGGTGTAGACGTACTCCTCGTAGAGATCGCCGACGACCGGATTGGGAATGAACGTCTGCACGCGCTGAACGACGTTCTGCGGGGTGATGGTGCCGTTCACACGGAATCGTCCGACCATGTAGGAGACCACGGTGACGCGGCCGCCATATTCATTGCGGGTGATGAAAGTCGGATTGGCGCCCTGGGCCAGCGCGCCCTTCAGGAATCCATGCGGGGTCAAGTAGATCTCGAGCCGCCGCAGCTCGGCCTGGTCGGCCTGGGGAACAGGCTGTCCTTGCGCATTCAGCGTCCACGCGTAGTTACCGCTGACGAGATTGACCACCTTCTGGTCCTGAAGGAACGGAAAACCGGCGCCGCCTCCCTGGACCGAGTTGTTGCCTTGCGAGCGCGTGTATTCCTCTTTCGACGACATCGTGTCGAAATCGATGGTGCGCGTGTAGTCCTTCAGATCGACGCGCGGCCAGTCCATGGACGGATTGAAATTCTGGCCCACCATGCCTTGCCAGCCCGCGCCCGTATATTGGATGGACTTCATGTTGGTGACGCCCATCTTCGCTGCGGCGGCCTGCAGTGCGGCCATACCGGTGTTCTGCGCCGCGGCTGATCCGCCGATCAGCGCCGCAGCGGCCAACAACAGCCAAAGTCGCTTTGACATTTTCTCCTCCCGAGTGGATCTGCTGACGCTTTACCGGGCCGTGTCGCCCTTGGACATAGTGTGCCGCAAAGCGCGCCAAAAAGCACGGGCGAGACACCCCGAAGGATGCCTCGCCCGAAGTCACTTCACGTTGTTCTACGGCGCTATTCGCCGCCGCCTGCGGCGCCGCCTTGCGGTGCGCGGGCGGCCACTGGTCCGACGATCCGGTCGAAATCGGCCTGCGGCCCCGGGTTACCGTGGATTGGCACGTGCGTCGTGACATCGAGCTTGAGCCGCTTGATGTTGTTGAACAGCACGACCGCATTCGGATTGACATTGGCCGGCGGCGGAGCGCCCGCGGCCGGCGGTCCCCAGAGATCGCCATTGATGAGGATCTTGGGTCCCGGCAGGTACACAACGGCCATGTCGCCGGCGTGATTGAGGCCCTCGACATGGTACATGATCGCCGTCTGCGTTCCGTCACTAAGAGCATAGCGCTCCTCGAAGGTCTGCAGCGGCTGTGGGCCCGGACCGGTCGTCGCGAACGGGAACGTCGACAGGCGGTCGGGGCTCAAGCTGCGTGGCTGTGGCGCGAGCACGACTTCCTCGAAGAAGTCGTCGTTGCTCGCGTGCGTGACGATCGTAGCACCTTCCGCAGCGGCGGCCCTGATACCACCCGAATGGTCCCAATGATGATGGGTGTTGAGGACATAACGGATTGGCTTGTTCGGGATGACCCGCTTCGCCTCGGCGATCACGGCGTTCGTGCGTGCATCGTTAAGCGGCGCTTCGACAAGCCCGATGAAGTCCTTAAACTCGATGGCGACGCTGTTGTGCGAGCCGCCGGCCAAGAACCACACACCCGGCGAGATCTGCTGCGAGGTGACGCGGACTGTCGGTACCTCAGCGTTGCGCACCGTGTCAGGTAGCGCAGGCGTCGCGTTCGGCACGTTCACCTTCACGTCGCTGACGTTCAAGTTCATGAAGTTCATCCCGCGCACGAAGGGATGATCGCCCTGGTGCATGTGGATGAGACCCGGGAACTTCACGCCATTGCCGACATCGCGCCAGTTTTCGTAACGGATCTCGACCTGCATGTCGCCCATGACCGGATTCGGAATCCAGGTCACAATACGCTCGGGCAGGTTCTCCTCGTTGATCTCCGCCGTCGCGCGGTATTTTCCCATGGTCGTGAAGCCGATCACGCGGAAGGTCTGACCGGTCTTGACGAAATGGCGGGCCGACACTTGCGCGTTACGGTCCTGCATAGCGGCTTTGATGAAGCCATGCGGGCTGACCCAAATCATGAACTGGCGGATTTCCGCTTGATCGTCCTGCGCCTGGGGTTGACCTTGCGCATTCAACGTCCAGGCAGCGGGTCCGTTCACGAAATTCTGCGTGCGCGGCTCACCCTGGATCGGGAATCCCGCGCCGCCTCCGCGCGGCGGATTCTTGCCCTGCACGCGGATGTAGCCTTCCTTGCCGGCCTTGTTCTGGTAGTCGATCGTGGCGGTGTAGGTCTTGAGATCGACGCGCGGCCAGTCATCCGTCGTGGAAAAATTCTGCCCGATAAACGCGATCCAGCCCGTACCGGTGTATTCGATCGAATTCACCTTGCTGGCGCCTGTGGCCTTGTCCGCCGCCGCCAGAACCGCCCTGGCGTCCTGCGCGGCCGCACCTCCAAACAAAAGTGCCGGCACGACAAGCGCCGGTACCAACAGAAACCCTAATCTGCTCCGCATTGAGCCCTCCTGCCTCGAAGCCTGCAAAATCCTACCACCCCGGCCATTTGACCCTCAATCACTGTCGCTTGTTCGAGGTTCAAAAGGATAGGGCGAGGAGGCCCTCGCCTCCTCGCCCTGATGCCGATCTGCCTATGGTTTTGGCAGAAATACTACCCGCCGCCGCCCTCAGCGCCGGTCGGACGCTGAGAGGCCGCCACAGGTCCGACGGTCCGCTCGAAATCCGCCTGCGAACTCGGATTACCGTGGATTGGCACGTGCTGCGATACGTCAAGCTTCAGGCGCCTGATGTTGTTGTACAGCGCGACCGCATTCGCGTTGACGTTGGCCGCCGGCGCGCCTGCCGGAGGCGGCCCCATATCCGCACTGATCAGAAGCTTCGACGCTGGCAGGTAGATGATCGCCATGTCTTGGGCATGATTGAAGCCCGTAATATTGTAGCTGATGATCGACTGCGTGCCGTCGCTGATCGCGTGCCGCTCTCTGTAAGTCTCGAGCTTGCCTGGTCCAGGGCCCGTGGTCGCGAACGGAGCCATCGACAAACGGTCGGGGCTGAGCGAACGGGGTTGCGGCACCAGGATGACGCGCTCGTAGAAGTTCTTGTTGATCTCATTGGTGACGATGGTGGCGCCTTCCGCATATGCCGCGCGCAAGCCGCCCGCATGGTCCCAATGATGATGGGTGTTGACGACATATTTGATCTGCTTGCCGGGAATCAGCCGCTTGGTTTCGGCAATCACCGCTAAGGTGCGGGCGTCGTCGAGCGGCGCTTCGATGATGGCGGCGAAGTCCTTGAACTCGACCGCAACGCTGTTATGCGAGCCGCCCGCCAACAACCACACGCCCGGCGCGAGCTGTTGCGAGGCGACGTTGATGCGGGGTGCCTGCGCCGTACGCACCGGGTCGGGAACCGTCAGCGATGCATTCTGCACATTGACCTTCACGTCGGTCGCCTGCATGTCCATGTAGTTCATGCCGCGCACCAGCGGATGGTCGCCCATGTGCATATGGATGTGATAAGGCGCCTTGATACCATTGCCGACATCGCGCCAATCGGTGTAGCGGATCTCGACCTGCATATCGCCCATCATCGGGCTCGGCACCCAAGTGACCACGCGGTCGAGCAGGTTCTGATCGTTGAACTCGCCTGTCGCGCGCCACTTGTTCATGGTCGTGAAGTGCACGACTTTGATCGTGCGGCCGGTGCCGACGAATTCGCGATCCATGATGGTCGCGTTTGGATCGGCCATCGCGGCCTTGATGAAGCCGTGCGGGCTGACGGCAATCATGAGCTGCCGCGTCTCGGCTTGGTCGTTCTGCGCTTGCGGCTGGCCCTGTGCATTCATGGTCCAGGCATAATTGCCGCTGCCCATCGCCGCTGCCTTCTGCTCGCCGACGATCGGAAAGCCTGCGCCGCCGCCGATGCGCGGGTTGTTACCCTGCACACGGACCTGCTCTTCCTTGTACGACTTGCTCGGGTAATCGATCGTGAGCGCATAGCTCTGTAGATCCACCCGGTTCCAATCGTCGTTGACGGTAAAGTTCTGACCGGGATAGGCGTATCTGCCCTTGCCGGTAAACTGGAACGAATTGACTTTGCTCGCGCCGCTGGCCTTGTCCGCGGCCTGCAGAAGACCTCTGGCATCCTGCGCAGCTGCTCCCCCAAAAAACAGCGCCGGCGCGATAAGTGCCGACACTGCGAACACCATTTTCAGCGTGTTTCGCATTACCCACCTCCCTGATCACCAAGTCGTGAAAATAGTCCTCCAATTCCACCCCCGTTTCAATCGAGCCAACCGGGAAGAACAATGAGGGCCGTTTGTCCAAGCGATTGGCCTTGCAAGTGAATCTCCGTTCTCATTAGTTCGTTCGTTCGAATTTCGAGATTTTTCTTCCACGTTCCTTCCTTCGCCAACGCGCGGGGGATCGTCGGCGTCGGCTCCCGCGAACGTCTCGCGGTCTGCTTTTGGGCTCGATTGGATCCGACATGACGCCTCCTAACTCGTGCCGCACACTAACTATCGTCCTATAAGAAGCAAAGTATTATAGGATTTTTCCTATATCGTGAGGCCGTAAAAAGCAGGCGAATAACAGGAGGAAAGCAGGTGAAAAAGGAGGCGCGGCGCGATGCCCGTTCTAACTCCGCCGGTAGGCGCAGGAAGCGAAAACGGCCGGGGATTTTGTCCCGGCCGGTTTCTCGTGACCCTCAGAAGAACGAGTAGGTGTAGCGGAACAAGAATGTGCGCGGCACGCCGAGGTGCTGGGCGACGAACGGGGTGCCGGCGTTGTCGTACATGCGGTCGACGAGCGTGACGTAATCCTCGTCGAAGAGATTCTGGATATTGAGATTGATCGTGTGATGCCGCTCGGTATCGAGATAGATGCGGCCGCCGAGGTCGAGGACGAAGTAGTTTCCATACTCCGTCCGGCCGAATGTCCCGATCGTCCTGTGGACATCGCCGACATAACGCGCGGCGACAGACAGCCCGAACCACTGGTTCATCGGGTGATAGTCGAGCGAGAAATTGCCGTAGCTTTCGGGAACGCGATCGACCTGTTCGCCGTCGAGCTCCGCCGAGTTGAAGGTGAAGCTCAAGCGGCCCGAGATATCGGCGTTGAAATTGAAGGTGCTGGCCAGCTCGACCCCACGGACCTCCATCGTTCCGGGAAGATTGCCGAACACGCAGATGTCGTTGTCGTCGCAGGTCACATCGATGAAGTCTTCGACGTCGCGCCAGAAGCCGATGATCTCCCAATTAAACACGTTCCCGCCGAACGTGCCGCCGATGGATGCATTGATGTTCGTGCTGCGCTCGGGTTTCGTGTTCGGATTGCCGATCCAGTTGGGATCATCGATGGGATCGAGGGCGAACAATTCTTCGGCGCTCGGCAGGCGGAAGGCCGTTCCGGCGGATCCGCGGATGAACAATCCAGGCGTGATGTCCCAGCGGCCGCTGACGTTCCACACGGTTGAACTCGGACCGAAGCTCGGCATGTTGTGCCGGAAGCCGGCGGCAAGACGAACATTCGGCAAGAGGTCAGCTGTGGTGCCGATCTGGCCGAACACCGCATGCACCTCTTCCGACTTCTCTTCGATGTAGAGAACGACGTCGTTGCCCTTATAGCTCTGGTAGTCCCAGCCGCCGTAGAACTCGAGCCCGAGGCCCGAAGGGGCGTATCGCGCGAGCGCATTTACGCCGTAGTCGGTGAAGCCCCAGAACTCATGATTGGAAATTTCTTCGAGTTCCCCTGGACTCCCAATCACGTTGTCGAAGCGCGTGAAGTATGTGTACCACCAGTGGTAATAGCCCTTGATAAAGAGACCCACTTGGTCGTTCGGCGTCCAGTCGAGCTTGGCGCTGACGGTATCCTCGCGCCTTTCGTTGAACGCGGTGGCGGCGGGACCCGCAGCACTTGCCGAAGTGCGCGCGGGCCGCGCGAAGTCCAGCTTCGCGTCGGTGTGCTGGTAGCTGGTCCAGAACCTGAGCGCGGGGCTGAAATCGTACGAGTACTTGCCGCCCAGGGTCAGCACGTCGTAGCTGCGATTGCGATCGGTGCCGGGCTGATAGACCTCGTCCGCGAAAGGCTGATACCCGTCCGACTTGTCCGATGAGCCGAAGACGACAATGTGGTGGCGGCCAAGCGTGTCGCGGAAGTAGCCGTCGACATGGCGCCCGCCATTGGTGTCGCCGCCCACGCTGATCTGGCCATTGGGATTATCGGTGAAGTCCTTCGTGACGATGTTGATCGCGCCCGCGATCGCCTGCGTGCCGTAGAACAGCGACTGCGATCCTTCCAGAATCTCGATTCGCTCGATCATGGCCGCGGGCAGCGTATCGAGCGGAGTCGTGCCGCCATAGAGTCGGTTGTTGATGCGGACGCCGTCGACCAGCCACAGCACGTCCTGGGTGCGTGAGCCCTGCAGCGAAATGTCGACATAGTCGAAGGGGCCGTTCTTGGGCGCGATGTAGAGGCCCGGCACAAAGTTCTGCAGCGACTGGGTCACGTCGAGATAGCCGCCGTTCTGGATATCGACCGCGGTCACGACGTCGACGCGCGTGCCGTATTGCGAAAGCTGCTGCGGGAGCATTTCTTCCAGACGTCCCGCGATCAGCACCCGCTCGACCTCACCCTGCGCATTGACGATTTCGGCGGTTGTCTTGGTGCTCGCCTCGACAGGAGCGGCGTTCCCCTGCTGCTCAGTCGTCTGAGCGGCAGATTTCGACTCGGTTTGGGCCGTGGCCGGCACGACCACGCTCAGGCACAAGAGGCTCGCGCCGGTCAGCGCGGCCGCACGGCACTTGAATTTCCAAGACATACGTTCCCCCCCTGAAGAATGCGTTCCGAGCGAGCCCTCAAGGCTCGCTTCGGGCATATACGGGGGGCAAGGCCGGTTCCCTCGCAGAAGAGCGAACACAACGAGTTTTCAACTCGGTGCTGAGAATCTTTGAGGGATATCGGCGGTTGAAGCGTAATGCGGCGATCAGCGCGTTTGCTTCATAGCACGCGCCGCCTGACGTACTGCTTCCACTATCTCCGGGTATGCTGCGCAGCGGCAGAGATTCCCGGAGAGGTAGTGGCGAATCTCGTCTTCGCTCGGATCGGGATTCCGTTCGAGCAGCTGATGGGTCATCAGCACGAAGCCCGGCGTGCAGAATCCGCATTGGAACGCGCCGGCCTCGATGAAGGCCTGCTGCACGGGTGAGAGCGTACCGCCCTCGTCCAGCGATTCCACGCTTGTGATGGTTTTGCCGTCGGCCGCGACCGCGAGATAGAGGCAGCCCGAGACGGCGACGCCGTCGACGAGAACCGTGCAGCAGCCGCAAAGCCCCTGTCCGCAGCTCTCGCGCGCACCGCCAAGGCCGAAGCGATTGAGCAGCTCGACCAGGTTCAAGTGCGTCTCGATGATGGCGCTCTCCTTCCGCCCGTTCAACGTGAACGCGATGGTGCGGGCGCCGCTCATTCTTCGTCCTCGAGGGGGCGGCCTTCCTTCACGCGCAGCGCGCGCAGGACCGCCTCGGCGCGGATCGGCAACTCGGTCAAGCGAATGCCGACGGCATCGTGGATCGCATTGGCGATCGCAGGCGAGACCCCGAACGTGCCGGACTCGCCGAGCCCCTTGGCGCCGAACGGACCGGTCGTTTGCGTCGCGGCGACAAGCTCGGTTTCCATCACGGGGATGTCGCGGAAGCCGGGGATCTTGTAATCGGCGAACGACGCGTTGGTGACCTGGCCGCCGTCGAGCTCCATGGTCTCGTACATCGTGAAGCCGAGCTGCATGATCGCGGCACCGGACAGCTGCGCGCGCGCGACCTTCGGATTGAGCGGGCGTCCGCAGTCGGCCGCGTTGACGAGGCGCAGCACGCGCACATGGCCGGTCTCGGTGTCGACCTCGAC
>Ga0137452_1000373_pt1 | contig 13346 bp, 9 predicted proteins | sample EasRivERMGT513_2_FD_102312 | JGI IMG/M metagenome (GOLD analysis project Ga0137452, IMG submission 102312) | Soil microbial communities from meander-bound floodplain in the East River, Colorado, USA - East River MetaG ERMGT513_2 | ecosystem: Environmental > Terrestrial > Soil > Floodplain ...
CGGTTCCACCACACCATGAGCCTTCTTTGCCAGCGCCGGACAATCGGAAAATCGACGGAGAGCACCAGGAGGCCAAGCGGTATCATCCAGAATCCCAGGACGGGAAGGAAGCCCAGAATTCCGCAGAGAACGAGCGCAATACCGAGGGCGATGCGCAACGGACGAGATTGCGGCACCGGTATCGAATAGCGGCCAATCTTGATGCGCCTGGGCGGTTTTGGCGGTGGCTTGTCGTCGCTCAATCAGCCGCGTTCTTCCAAGGGCATGAAGGGGCGATCCTCGGGCCCGACATAATTCGCGCTCGGCCGGATGATCTTGTTGTCCTGGCGCTGTTCGATCACGTGCGCGCACCAGCCGGAGGTGCGGGACATCACGAACACCGGCGTGAACATCGGTGTCGGCACACCCATCAGGTGATAAGAAACCGCGCTGTACCAATCGAGATTGGGGAAGAGCTTTTTCGCATCCCACAGGACTTTTTCGAGTCGCGCGGCGATGTCGAACAACTTCATGGTCCCTGCCTCTTGCGACAGCCGGCGCGCGACTTCCTTGATCACCGCGTTGCGCGGGTCGGCGACCGTATAGACCGGATGACCGAAACCAATGATGACCTCCTTGGACGCGAGACGTTTCAAGATGTCGGCTTCGGCCTCGTCGGGACCCGCATAGCGGCTCAGGATTTCGAACGAGACCTCGTTGGCGCCGCCATGTTTGGGGCCGCGCAATGCGCCGATCGCACCAACGACGGCCGAGTACATGTCCGACCCGGTGCCCGCGATCACGCGCGCGGTGAAGGTGGAGGCGTTGAACTCGTGCTCGGCGTAGAGATTGAGCGATGTGTTCATCGCCCAGATCCACAGATCGCGCGGCTTCTGTCCGTGCAGCAGGTGCAGGAAATGCGAGGCGATCGAATCGTCGTCGGTCTCGAGCTCGATGCGTTTGCCGTTCACCGCATAATGATGCCAGTAGAGCAGCATCGATCCGAACGCGGCGAGCAGGCGGTCGGCGACGTCGCGCGCGCCCTGCAGCGTATGGTCTTCCTTCTCGGGGAGCACGCAGCCGAGCGCAGACGCGCCGCTGCGCATGACATCCATCGGATGCGTGGACGGCGGCAATGATTCCAGCACCGTCTTCACGCTCACGGGAAGGCCGCGCATGGATTTCAGCTTCGTCTTGTAGGCGGCAAGCTCGGCGGCGTTGGGCAGCCGCTCGTGCACGAGAAGGTGCGCAATCTCCTCGAACTCGCAGCGCTCGGCGATCTCGAGTATGTCGTAGCCGCGATAGTGCAGGTCGTTGCCGGTGCGGCCGACGGTCGACAGCGCGGTGTTGCCGGCAATCACGCCGGAGAGCGCCACGGACTTTTTCGGCTTGGGGCCGGTCGGTGCGTCGTTCAAGGACTGAGTCTCCGGCGGGGTTGTTAAGCCGAAGATAGGCAGTAGAGGTATAAGATTAAAGAGCCTGATATGTTCCGTTCGGTGGCCTTATGTCGTTGCTGCTACAAGGCGATTTTGGCCTTCGAGTGGCCTCATATTAACCGGCCGTAATGCCCTCAGTTGCGGTCGGCGAGTCCTTCGGCTAGAGGCTTTTCGATGTCGCAACTCGTCTCGCTGCCGCAGCGCCAAATGGATGAGGTCCCGCACGCGCAAACCGTGCGGGTGGCGGAACTGTCGGTCGTCGTCCCCACCTTCAAGGAGAGCGGCAATGTCGCCGAGCTGGTGCAGCGGCTGGACGCGGCGCTCGAGGGCGTGGATTGGGAAGTCATTTTTGTCGACGACGATTCCCCCGACGGCACGACCAATGTGGTGAAGGCGATTGCGGCCACCGACCCGCGCGTGCGGTGCCTGCGCCGGGTCACCCGTCGCGGGCTGGCGGGCGCCTGCATCGAGGGCATGCTGTCGTCGAGCGCGACTTATATCGGCGTGATGGACGCCGATCTGCAGCACGACGAGAATGTGCTGCCGCGCATGCTTGCGGCGCTCAAGCGGGGCGAGACCGACCTGGTGGTGGGCAGCCGCTATATCGCTGGCGGCAGCGCCAGCGCGTTCTCAAGAAGCCGCAGCCTGATGAGCAAGGCCGCGGGCTCGCTCGCCCGCGCGCTGACGCGGGTCGAGCTCAGCGATCCGATGAGCGGCTTCTTCATGATGCGCCGCGACCGCTTCGACCCGCTCGCAGGATCCCTTTCCACGAGCGGGTTCAAGATTTTGCTCGACATCGTGCTGACGGCCAAGGGGCAGCTGCGCATCGCCGAGGAGCCGTATGTCTTCGGCTCGCGGACGTTCGGCGAATCCAAGCTGGATGCGCAGGTGGGTCTCGATTTTCTCGGCCTGCTGCTCAACAAGATGACCGGCGGCGCGGTGACGCCGCGCTTTCTGTCCTATGCGTTGGTGGGCACGGCCGGCGTGTTCGTGCATCTGGCGGCGCTGAGGCTCGCGCTGCTGAGCTTCACGTTCGAGGAATCGCAGGCGATCGCGACGTTTCTCGCGATGACCGGAAACTTCCTGTTCAACAACAGCCTGACGTTCCGCGACAGCCGGCTGACCGGCATGGCCTTCGTAAGGGGCTTGATGGCGTTCTACGCCGTGAGCTCGGTCGGCGCCTTGACGAATGTCGGCGTGGCGTCGTGGCTATATGCGTACCAGCCGACATGGTGGCTCGCGGGTCTCGCCGGCGCGCTGATGGGCGTGGTGTGGAACTACTCGATGTCCACGCTGTTCGTGTGGCGCGCGAAGTGAGCTTTTTGAAGCTCGAACGCCGGACAGAGACCGTTGCCCTTTTGCTTGTCGTGCTGATCGTCGTGCGTGGGATTGCGGCCGTGATCACGCCGCTTGCGTTCGATGAAGCGTATTATTGGCAGTGGTCGAAGAACCTCGCCTGGGGCTATTACGACCACCCGCCGCTCGTAGCATTCATCATCCGCGCGGGTACGACGATCTTCGGCGACACGAGCCTCGGCGTGCGCTTTGTTCCGTTGCTCCTATCGGTTGTTGCGACGGTGGCGGTCTGGCGCGCGGGCGCGATCCTTCTGGAGAGCGAGCACGCGGGCGCGCTGTCGGCGCTCGTCTTCAACGCGATGCCGATGATCGGCGTGGAGCTGCTGGTCGCCACCCCCGATGCGCCGCAGGTCGCAGCAGCCGCGCTGCTGTTCTACGTGCTGGCGAAGATTGTCCACACCGGAAACGGCGCCTGGTGGATCGCGGCGGGCGCCGCCACAGGGTTCGCTCTGCTCTCGAAATACACGGGGTTCTTCTTAGGGTTAGGCATGCTGTGCTGGCTTCTTGCGGTGCCCTCGCAGCGACGCTGGTTTTTCTCGCCTTGGCCGTATCTTGGGGGCGTGGTTGCGCTCTTGATGTTCGTCCCGGTGATCCTGTGGAACGCCGGTCACGACTGGGTTTCCTTCCGGCTGCAACTCGGCCGCGTCGGATCGGGCGACTTCACGCTGCGCTACCTGGGTGAGTTTTTGGCAGGGCAGCTCGGGTTGGCCTCGCCATTCATCGCCATCATCGGCGTTGCGGGGGTTGTGTCCCTGGCACGCTCAGCGGATTCGAAAGGCGCGCTGATCGCCGCCCTCATGGCGCCAGCGGTCGCGTTTTTCCTGTGGCAGTCGCTGCGCGGCCGGGTGCAGGGCAATTGGCCGTCATTTCTGTATCCGGCGTTCGCCGTGGCCGCTGTTTCAGCCCTGTTGAACCCGGCGCTTCAGGGCTGGAGGGGATTGAGATGGTCTGCGCGCGCGGCGCTGCCGGTCGCGCTTTTGATGACCGGGCTGATCTACGCCCAGGCGGTCTGGGGGATCGTTCCGGTCGTCCGCGAACCGATCTCCCGGATGCTCGCGGTCGGCATCGGGCGGGTGACGGACGACATCGAAATCCTGCGGGCGCAGAACAACGCAGGCGCCGTGCTGACCACGAGCTACGAGCTCACGGGGTGGCTTTCGTTCTATCTGCCGAGCCGCTCTCCGGTCATCCAGGTGAACGAACGGTTCCGCTGGTTGAACGAGCCGGCGCCGACGGACGAGGTGTTCCAGGGCCCTCTGCTCTACGTCACGCAAATCCGCAACGACCAATCCGAATTGTTGGCCAAGCGCTTTCGCGAAGTGACGCCGCTCGCGCATATCGGACGCTATCGCAACGGCGCAACGTTCGATGAATACCGGATCTATCGCGTCGAAGGGCCGATGGCTGAGCCGCTGCTTTAGTTGCGGGCGCAAAGCTGTGGACAACGCGAAAGAAGATTCGACTCTCAGCACCGTTGGCGCATGATTCGGGCGCGCCAGAAACCGGAAACGGCAACTGACGCACCCCGCGACAGAGTGCTGCGATGCTGGCAACAGTGTCGCGTCGCGAAGGAGCGGGGCGCGCCGGAAACCGGAAACGGCAACTGACGCAACCTGCAACGGAGTGTAGCGATGCTGGCAACAGTGTCGTGTCGCGAAGGAGCGGGGCGCGCCAGGAACCGGAAACGGGAGCTGACGCAAGCTGCGACGGAGTGAAGCGGTGCCGGCAACGGTGCCACGTCACGATGGAGCAGCCCACAAAAGGCACTGCCTAACGGCAGAGGCTAATGGTGGGCGGGTGATTCTTGGGAACGGCCGCAAATCCGTTCGACAAGGGCCAACACGGCGGACCCGCAAGGGTCCGCAGCGCGCCAGATCATGATGCGACCGCTGTCGCTTGCGACGCCTTCGGGCGGCGCGCGGTAGCAGGACCACCCTGATCCCGATGAGGGCTCGCCGCGAGGCGAGCCTTCATTGTTTGTGGGGCTCGGCGAGCGCGAACGCCGCTCGATCAGGGCAAATAGAAGCGCAGGCTGAGTTGGAACTGGTCTTCGGTTGCGTCCGGCGGGAGGCCGCCGCGCGTGCGCTGCCGGCGGTAAGATTCGACGTGGATATATTCGCCGGTCACGCGCAGCCAATCATTGGGGAGATAGTTGATCGCGGCAGTGAACGCGTGCCCGTGCTCGCTTAGTGGCAGACCGGTGCCAGGGCGCTTTTCGTTGGTGGAGAAGATTTCGGCTCGCCCGGCGATCCGCCAGTCCTCGCTGATGTTCCAACCCGCGAGCAGATAGGCGGATTCAAACCACGTGTCGCTCCAGAACGTCTCGCTGGGCCGAAAGTAGGTGTCGCCCCTCATGCCTTGGGCGAGAAGTGTAATCGGTCCAATCTCGGTGCTGACCCCGATATTCCAGAACTGCGTTTCCCACGCGTAAGTGTCGATATCGTTCTCTTCGATTTCCGCCGTCGGATCGGCAGCGTTGTTGTAATAGAGGACGTCGAGATGACCGATGCCGATCTCATCCCATGACGCACCGGCATACCAACCGACGCGCTTGTCGATCTCGATGAATTCCCAGGTGCGAGACGGGACCGGCTCGGGGGGGCGCCGGGTCAGAGCATAGATGTCGGGGAGCCTTGGGCGATCGATCAGGCCTGTCCATTGGTCATGGAGTGCCCAGCCGCGGCGGTTGAGGAGAACGCCGGTCGGGTCGTTCCAACCGTACACCGCGCCATAGACGGACGCTGTGCCCGTCGGACGGCGCCATTCGACCGTCGCTTCGGCGCCGATCGTGCGCAGCTCTTCGCCGACCCAGGCATTGATCGCCGACGGCGTGAGCGTCCAGGGGCTGGTCCAGCCGATTTCCGTGTTCTCGAGCGAGATCGGCGGAAAAAAGGCGCCGGCCTCGAGCGAGAAGCGCACAGGCGTTGTGGAGACGGGCCGCCAGCGGACGAAGGCCTCCAGCACGTCGAAGAATGTGCGTTGTTCGGGAGAGTAGCGCACGACAGCCATCGCCATCAGGCCGGGCGTGATTTGCGCCACACCCTGGCCAACGACTTCGGCAACGCGAAACTCCGGGCTGTTTTGCTCGGCGCCGTATCTCAACTTGCCAAGCCCGCCATCGAGCCAGCCCACCTGGTTCGAGGGGACGATGACGCGCAGATCGGCGTATCCGTCGACGCTGAATTCCACCGCGCCCGCCGGCGGGAGGGAGCCGAGAAGCATCAGAGCTGCGAGGAGGATCCTGCGCATCGCATCACGCCGCGTCGTGCAAGGCGGTGTCGACGGCGACCGGCAGCTCGATGGTGACGGTGGTTCCGGAACCCTCGACGCTGTTGATGGATAGCTTTCCGCCGTGCAGTTCGATGATGGTCTTCGCGAAGGGCAGGCCGAGGCCCACGCCCTGGTAGCGCGAGTCGTAGGCGGGTCGCTGGCGGTGGAAGGGGCGGACGACGAGATCGAGCTCGGCCTTGGGGATTCCGATCCCGGTGTCGCTGACGACGAGTTTCAGCATCGCGCCGGAGCGTTCGCCGGAAATCGTCACCGTGCCGCCGGGCGGCGTGAACTTGATCGCGTTGTGGATGATGTTGACGAGGCTCTGCTGAAGCTTTGCACTGTCGGCGTCGATCATGGGCCAGGACGCAGGATCGCCGGTGACGTTGAGCCCGATGGTCGCTTTGGCGGCTACCGGTTCGAGAGCACCGATGCAGGCGGAGAGTAGACCGCTCGGCTTCAGAGGGCGGGGCGAGATCTGGAGCTGTCCGTCGGCAGCCTGCGACAGGGCGAGCATCTCCTCCACCTGAACCAGCAAATGGGCTCCGCTGTCGTAGATATGCCGCGCATATTCAACGTAGCGGGCAGCGCCGAGCGGACCCATCATCTGCTTGTGCAGCATTTCGGAGAACCCGAGGATCGCGTTCAGCGGCGTGCGCAGCTCGTGGCTCATGTTGGAGAGGAACTGTGACTTCGCCTCGTTCGCCTTGACCGCATCATTGCGGGCTTGCTCCAGCGAGCCGATGGCGTCGCGTAGCGCGTTTTCGCGATCGGCGATCGAGCGCGTCATGTTGCCGAGCGCCGAGGACAGCTCGCCGATCTCATCGCGCCGGTCGACGGCGGGGAGGGTGGTGTAGTCGCCCTTGGCGATGCGCCGTGCGGTTGCCGCGAGCGCTTCCAAGGGCTGCGACACGCCGTGAGCGATCAGCATGGCAACGGTGAGCGCGACGAACAACGCACCGCCGAGCACCAGCAGCATGGGGACGATCACCGCGCGGTAAGGGCTGAGGGCCTCTTCGAGGGGGTAGTCGAGAATCGCAATGATCGGCGCGCTCATCTCTGACGTGGCGAGGCGGGCGGTCATGGCGAGGCTCTGGCCGGATTGCTCGGTGGAGAGGATCGAAGCCTGGCGGGGAACGGTCCCAGGTGCCGGAAGCGCCACGACGGGCGAATAGCCGTCCGTCTTCGCGATTACGGTCCAGCCGCCGTTCGGGGATGGCGTTGCGAGCGCAAGCGAATGGGTGACCAGGGAAAGCTCGCGCAGACGCTCGAGCAGCGCATCGTTGACGGGGACGCCGGCGGCGATGAAGGCGACGGGATCGGGTGCGCGCACCGGCGCCACGACAATCCAGTAGATCACGCCGTCGAGCACGGCGAGCGCCGTGCCTTGGTCATCGGCGACAGCGGCATCCAGAAGGTCGGTGAAGGGGAACGCCGTTCCTTGCGCAGCGCTGCTTGTCGTGTCGGTGGTGATGGTGCCGTCAAGGGCAACGATCGCCATTCGTGTGGCGCCGATACGATTGCCGTGGTTCCTGAGCGCGGAAAGGGCTGTCGCCTGATCGTTCTCGGCGACGGCTTTGCGCAGCGCGTAATCCAAGGAGAGGATTTCAACGTCGTCGCTGACGCGCTCGGACAGCACGTTGAGCTGCCGCATGAAGACTTGCGTGGTCGCTTCCAGCCGACTCTTGCCTTGCTCGACCAAGTTTGAGCGAACGACTCCATAGGCGAAGAGAGCCGTCAGTCCCTGGACGGCAACAAGGGTCAAGATGAACAACAGCGCGACGCGCTGGCGAAAGCTGAGAGACGTCGTCAGGCGGTTCGAGATGCGGTCGATCAGTGTCATCGCCGCCTCCTAATAGCTGCCCTTGTGGGAGCGGGTGCCGCTCGAGGCGAGCACGCGAATCGTCGCGGCCCATCGCGTCGTATCGGTGCCCACCGCAATCTGCGCACTTGGCAGTTCGCGGCGCGGCGGATAGCGGTGGTGCCAGACCTGCGCCTGGTAATTGCCCGGCGGAACGTCCTCGATCACGACCCGCCCATCAGCCCCCGTGAGACCGGTCCACGGGCTCTCGGCGACGAAGATATAGGCGATCATGTTGTCGTGAATGTTGCAGCCGAGCGCGGCAACACCGGCATTTGGAAATGCAATCGGGGTCGAGGAGGAATCGCGCGCAAGCGTGATCTCGAACTGCTTCGCGGGCGAGAAGGAGTAGACCTGATGCGTCGTCGGATCGCTGTTCGCGAAGACGACGCGGCCGTTGCGGGGAACGATCGTGACGAGCGGGAGGAACGTTTCGAAACGCTGATCGATGACCTTGTCGTTCGGGAGGCGCGTCGAGGCGCCGGGCACTGCGGTCTTGGTATCGGGAACGAGACTGACGACCGCGTTCTGAACCGGCCTGCCGTCCTGATCGGTGATTTCGGCCGTGAACGTGGTCGCAGCGGCCGTATTGCATACGACCGCTAGCAGCATCGCAAAACCGCCTACAATCCCTCTCCCCATGACCGGTTAAGGTAGGGAAAATTGGTTACCGAACGATTTGGAAACGTTTAAATAAATCTGAACGAGCGGCAATTTTGCATGGGACTCAGCCAGTAAAGCCGCAGTATTCAGCGCGAGAGAGCCGAGGCGAGAAGCGGCAGGCTCACATCCATGCGGTAATCGATGGACGAGTGGTCGTCGGGGAACTCTTCGTAGGTATGGGGCACGCCGTGCCGCTCGAGCGCGCGGTGGAAGCGTCGGGCACCATACACGAGGTTATACTGGTCGACATCGCCGCAATCGATGAATACGAGCCTGAGCTTCTTCAATGCTTCGGCGTGCAGCTCTACGAGGCTCAACGGATCCCAGCGCATCCAGTTGGCCCAGCGCTCGGGGATCACCTCGCAGGTCTCGGGATCGACGGGAAGGCGGATGCCCATGAACTGGCTCGTGTCGGGGTCGTAGGTCGCGCACATCGCGAGCCACATCAGCACGTGGACATCGTCGTCCTTGACCTTGCGTTTGGCGAAGAAGCTCTCGAGCCAGCGCTGGATGCTGCCGCCTTCCTTGGCGAGCGCGCGAAGCACGCGGGGCATGTCGTTGAGCTCCAAGAGCTCGAAGCCCATGTCGCCCGAATGGCACGCGGTGGCCGCCCAGAAATGCGGATAGAGCATCGCGTGCACGATGGAGCCGTAGCCGCCTGAGGATTTGCCGAAGACGCCGCGTTTTCCCCTACCGCCGCAACCGAATTTCTGCTCGACAAAGGGCACGGCTTCCTCAATCAGGAAATCCGCCCAGCGCCCGATGGCGGGACTGTTGATGTACTGATTGCCGCCGAGCTTGGTGAAGCAATCGGGGAACGCGATCACGGCCGGCGGCATGGCGCCCGATCCGATCAGGCGATCCGCCTGCTCCGGAACGTTCTCGGTGAAATTGCGCCAATTGGTGTGCGCGGGTCCGCCAGCGGTGAAACCCACGAGATCGACCAGAAGCGGCAGCCCGCGGCCCGAATGCCCATGCGGCACATAGACGTCGATGACGCGCGTCGCGGGATCGCGCAGGAAATTGTCGGCCAGCACCTCGCTCGTGAGCGACAGGCGGTGAACCGTTCCTGCAGGTATCAGTGGATCGCGCCTCATGCTGGCACCCTACGAGCGTTGCGACGTGGTCAGCTTAGCATCGGGCCGTAGAAGGCGCGCAAGGCTTCGCGGACGGCGTCCTTGCTGTAGCGCGCCGCGGTGGCCGAACCCGCATCGCACATTTTGAGGATTGCAGCGTCGTTCGACTGAAGCGCGCGGATGATATGCGCGAGCGCGTCCGCGGTTTCCTCGATGTGATCGGACGGAAACCAGTAGCCATTGTCCTGTGTCGCGTATTCCAGGGCGCCGTGACCGTGGAATCCGACGACGATGGCGCCGGAGGCCATCGCTTCGAGCGGCACGAGACCGAACGATTCGAGGAAGGGGAGGGAAAGCACGATCGTCGACCGGCCGAAGGTCTCCGCGATCTCGCGTTCGGTCGCGTTCTCGAGGATCGCCCAGGGAACCGCCCTCAGCTCGGGATATTTGAGGCGGAAGACGCTGTGCACCGCGGCCGCTTCACGCGGCAGCTTCTTCGGGATTGCCGCGATCTGCATCGATTTTTCGCGTGGGCGAAACAGCGCGGGATCGACGAAGCAGGGGATCACCCCAACATTGTCGAAGTGCAGCACGCGTTGGAGGAAGCCCTTGGCGATCTCGCTCTGGCAGGCGACGCGGGCAAAGCCGAGCGTGCGGTAATCCTCCGGCGGGATCGCGTTGAACAGAAGGTAATACTGCGCCTGGCAGTAGAGCACTTTTTTGGCCGGCGTTCTGGCGCGCGCGAGCTCGACAAGAGGGCCGTTGATCGCTTCAGGAAAGACTAGAACGTCGTTTGGCGCGGGCTGCGTCAGGGACTTGAGCACCTTCGCGCGGGTCTCGAACCAGCCGGGCGGGCCTTCGGGCTGATAGACGCACGCGTCGAAGCCCATCTCGGTGAGGAGCTCGGCGTGCCGGTACGCGGTCTTGATGCCGCCGCTGATCTCGGTCTTGACGAACGGATTGAGGAAGACGATCCGCCCCACCGGCCGGCGTCAACGCAAAGACGCGTTGATCTTCTCCAACGCGGCCGAACCCGGGCACAGCTCTTTCTCGTTGAGCCCGTTGAGCGGCAGATCCACTGTGTTCAGGCTCGCGTGCAGATCGCCGGGGTTGGGGTCGAGATAGATGAGGCCGGTCACCAGCTCGCCCGCGGCCGCGCGGCTCTGAAGGAAGTTCATGGCCGCGACGCGATCGTGCGGGTCGTAATCCTTGTGCAGCTTCGCCAGCAGGATCACCGATCCGTCGTGCAGCGTGACCGCTTCGGTCGTGCCTGGTTCGTACTCGACCGTGATCTGCTCGCGCGGGGTCATCACGTCGAGCCGGTTCACCGCTTCGTTGTGATCGCGCACATAGTCGAAGCTCTTGGTCGAGCCCGCGTGGTTATTGAACGCGACGCAGGGGCTGATCACATCGATGAAGGCCGGGCCCTTGTGCGCGATCGCCGCCATGATCAACGGCACGAGCTGGGTCTTGTCGCCCGAGAAGCTGCGCCCGACGAACGTGGCGCCGATCATCAGCGCCATGCCGACGAGATCGATCGGCGAGTCGCTGTTGGTGCCGCCGACCTTGCTCTTCGAGCCCTTGTCCGCGGTCGCGGAGAACTGGCCCTTGGTGAGGCCGTACACGCCGTTGTTCTCGGTGATGTAGACCATGTTCACGCCGCGGCGCACGCAATGCACGAACTGGCCGAGGCCGATGGACGCCGAGTCGCCGTCGCCCGAGACGCCCATATAGATGAGGTCCTTGTTGGCGAGGTTGGCGCCGGTCAAGACCGACGGCATGCGGCCATGCACGCTGTTGAAGCCGTGGCTCTGGCCGAGCAGGTAATCGGGCGTCTTCGATGAACACCCGATGCCGGAGAGCTTGGCGACGCGATGGGGCTCGATGTTGAGCTCGAAGCAGGCCTGGATGATCGCCGAGCTGATCGAGTCGTGCCCGCAGCCCGCACACAGGGTCGAGATGGAGCCTTCGTAATCGCGACGCGTGAAACCGAGCGCGTTCTTCTTCAGCTCGGGATGACGGAATTTCGGCTTTGCAAGATAGGTCATGTCTTCCTTGTGGCGACTACTCGGCCGCCTCTTTGGCTTTCATTCTGAGACGGTCGGCGATCGCACCCGTGATGAAGCGGGCGGTGATCGGCGTGCCGTCGTAATGCAGGATCGAGATGAAGCGCGCGGGATCGATCGCGCACTCGTTGACCAGAAGCATGCGCATCTGCGCGTCGCGGTTCTGTTCGACGAGGAAGACCTGATCGTGCGCGTTCACGAACTCGATGACTTCATCCGAGAACGGGAAGGCGCGGAGCCTCATCGTGTCGAGATGCAGTCCGCCCTCCTCGAGCGCGACTAAGGCCTCGGTCATGGCGGCAGTGGTCGAGCCGAAATAGATCACGCCATGGCGCGTGCGCTCCTTCGCGGCGCGCTGGATGGGCGCGGGCACGAGCGATTTCGCGGTCTCGAATTTGCGCACCAGGCGTTGCATGTTGTCGACATAGACCGACCCCTCTTCGCTGTATTTGGCGAAGCGGTCGCGCGAGGTGCCGCGCGTGAAATAGGCGCCCTTGGTCGGATGCGTGCCGGGCATCGTGCGGTAGGGGATCGCATCGCCATCGACGTCGAGATAGCGGCCGAAGGTCTTGCCGGCCTCAAGCTCCTCGTAGGTCATCACCTTGCCGCGGTCATAGGCCTTGGAGTCGTCCCAGGCGAACGGCGCGCAGAGCCAATCGTTCATGCCGATGTCGAGGTCCTCCATGACAAAGATCGGCGTCTGGAGGCGCTCGGCGAGATCGAAGGACTGGGCCGCGAACTCGAACAGCTCCCTCGGGTCTTCCGGGAAGAGCAGCACGTGCTTGGTATCGCCGTGACTGGCATAGGCACAGAGCAGGATGTCGGCCTGCTGCGTGCGCGTCGGCATGCCGGTGGAGGGGCCGCCGCGCTGGACGTTGAAGATCACCGCGGGCACTTCGGCGAAGTAGGCGAGGCCCAGGAACTCCTGCATCAGCGAGATGCCGGGGCCCGAGGTGGCGGTGAAGGCGCGCGCACCGTTCCAGCCGGCGCCGATCACAGTGCCAATGGCCGAAATCTCGTCTTCGGCCTGGACGATGGCGAACTTGTTCTTCTTCGTCACGGGATCGACGCGAAGCTTGCGGCAATGCTTCATGAAGGCTTCGGCAAGCGAGGTCGACGGCGTGATCGGATACCAGGCCGCGACCGTCGCGCCGCCATAGACGCAGCCGAGTGCTGCTGCGTCGTTGCCGTTGACGAAGATGCGGTTGCCGACCGCGTCCGCCTTCTGAACCTTCAGCGCGCAGATGCCGGACAGATTCTCGCGCGCATAGTCGTAGCCCATGCGCACGGCTTTGATGTTGGAGTCGAGCAGCGCCTGCTTGCTCGCATATTGCTGCTGGATCAGCATCTCGACCGTCGCGAGGTCGATGTCGAGGACATAGGCGAGGGCGCCGACGTAGATGATGTTCTTGAACAGCTGACGCTGGCGCGGATCCTTGTAGGTGCGGTTGCAGATCTCCGTCAGCGGCATGCCGATGACGTGGATGTCGGGCCGGAACTTCGACTCCGGCATAGGCTTGGACGAATCGTAGAAGACATAGCCGCCGGCATCGATCGATGTAACGTCCTTGTCCCAGGTCTGCGGGTTCATCGCGACCATGAGATCGACGCCGCCGCGCCGTCCGAGCCAACCGCTGCC
>Ga0137452_1000374_pt1 | contig 13341 bp, 9 predicted proteins | sample EasRivERMGT513_2_FD_102312 | JGI IMG/M metagenome (GOLD analysis project Ga0137452, IMG submission 102312) | Soil microbial communities from meander-bound floodplain in the East River, Colorado, USA - East River MetaG ERMGT513_2 | ecosystem: Environmental > Terrestrial > Soil > Floodplain ...
ATGTCGCCGACGACACGCTAAAGGGATGGAGATGGAGAGCGACCCCCGCCAGGCCTTGCGCGAAGGCAGGATGACTTCGTTCCAGATCATGGTCGTCGTCATCTGTGTCACGCTCAACATGGTGGACGGTTTCGATGTGCTCGCCATGTCGTTCACGGCACCCCTGGTCGCGCGCGAGTGGGGCATCGATCCTGCAACGCTCGGCGTGCTTCTCTCCGCTGGCCTCGTGGGCATGGGCACCGGGGCGATCTTCATCTCACCGATCGCTGACCTAATGGGCCGCCGCGCCGTCGTCATTCTATCGGCGCTCATCATGAGCCTCGGCATGTTTGCGTCCGCGGCCACGAGCACCGTCCCCGAGTTGTGGCTCTGCCGTTTTGTGACCGGTCTCGGCATCGGCGGCGTGCTCGCAAGCGGCAACACCTTGCTCTCCGAATATTCGCCCACGCGCTGGCGCGATTTCGTGATCTCGACGATGGTGATCGGCTATCCGACCGGCGCGATCATCGGCGGTTCGGTCTTTGCTTATCTCGTGTCGGAATATGGCTGGCGGTCCGCGTTCCTGTTCGGCGGTGCGGCCTCGACGCTGATGCTGCCATTCATCTACCTCTATCTGCCCGAGTCGCTCGACTTCCTGCTGACGCGCCGGCGCGAAGACTCACTGAAGCGGGTCAACGACGTGCTCCGCAGATTGGGCAAGGCGCCGCTGACCGCGCTTCCGAACATTTCTCGCGACGAGGCGGCTACCAAAGCCGTCGTGGGTGTGCTCGAGCCGCGCTACCTCAAGGGCACGGTTCTGATGGTGCTCTCCTATTTCATGCTGATGTTCAGCTTCTACTTCGTGCTGTCGTGGACGCCGAAGAATCTTGTCGACCTCGGCTTCACGGTGGAGCAGGGGATCTTCGCGCTTCTGCTGGTCAATCTCGGCGGTATCTTTGGCGGGCTGACCTGCGGCTATTTCGCGAAGCGGCTCAATGCCCGGTCGCTGACGTCTTATTTCCTGGTGCTGCTCTTCTTCTCGATCGTTGGCTTCGGCATGGTTCAGACCGGTTTCCTGCCGATGATGACCATGGCCTTCCTCGTCGGTTTCTTTCTCATGAGCGCGATGGCCGGCCTCTACATCATCGTGCCCCACGTCTATCCACCCAATGTGCGCAACACCGGCACAGGCCTTGCTATCGGCATCGGCCGGATCGGCGCGATGGTCGGTCCGCCTCTTGCGGGGCTTCTGATCGCGGCCGGCTGGGAGCGCGTCGCCTACTACAGCGTACTGGCGCTGCCGGTTCTAATTTCCGCGCTCGCAGTGCGCTACGTCGCCTATTTCAACGAGCAGGCCGCGTCCGCGGACGGTTCGCCGGCATGGGCCCGCAAACAGCCCGGCTGAGCACCAGCGCGTTTTTTTTCCCGTTGTCGTTCCAGTTGAGACCAAGTATGCACGCGGTCTCGTTTCAGCCCACAGTTCGGGTTGCGAAGCCACAACGGCCAAGAGGGAGGGGGCGTGCGGCAGAAGCTGAAGTGCGTGCGCTTCGGAGCTGCGTTGCTCGCCACTCTTGCTTTTGCTCCCTGGATCGGCCCTGTGCTTGCCCAGCCGGACCTGGAGCCATCCATCGACCGCGACCCGGACGCGGACATGCCGGAAGAAGAGGTTCCGGACGTCGAGCCGCAGGAGCGCGCAAGGCCGATTGCCCGCGCTGCCCGCATCGAAGCGGGCGAAGCCCCCGTCATCGATGGCGACCTCTCGGACCTTTCCTGGGCCAAGGCGACCGTCATCGACGACATCCGTCAACGCCAGCCCGATCCCGGGGCGCCCGCGACCGAGAAGACCGTCATCCGCGTCATGTACGACGCGAACAATCTCTACTTCTCGGTCTACGCCTACGACAGCAATCCCGAGCAGATCATCGTCCGCTCTCGCGCGCGCGACGGACAGATTCTGACCGGCGACAACATTCAGATCGCTCTTGATCCTGGTCAAACGGGCAGGAACTCCCACGTCTTCATGATGGGGCCCTCAGGCGGGCGCTTCGATGCCTTGCGCCTCAACAACCTCGAGGAGCTTCCCCAGTGGGACACGCTGTGGGAGGGGCGCGCGATGCGCGTGCCCGATGGCTGGGTGGCGGAGATCGCGATCCCGTTCCGCAATCTGTCCTATGAGCCGGGTCAGACCGATTGGGGTTTCGACATCACGCGCTACATTCGCCGCAAGGCCGAAATCGTGCGCTGGTCATCCACCAACCCGTCCCTCGAACTGACCGACATCTCCGAAGCCGGAACGCTCACCGGGATCACCGCCGTCACGCCGGGGCTCGGTCTCGATATCCAGCCCTATGTCGTCTTGCGCGCCCAGCACGACTGGAGTCGCTCGGATGATGGCGCCGGGATCAGTGCGACGGCAGGCGGGAACATCTTCTATCGAGTTACACCCGCACTGACCGGGACGTTGACGTTCAATCCGGATTTCTCCGACGCACCGCTCGACGCGCGGGAAGTCAACACCACGCGATTTTCGCTGTTCGTGCCGGAAACACGGGACTTCTTTCTTCAGGACGCCGGCAATTTCGAGTTCGGCGGCCGGCCCTTTCGCCGCACCGCGAATGACCGCCAAAGCAGCAACGCCAGGCCGTTCTTCTCGCGCAATCTGGGTCTGGTCAAGGGCAGGCCCGTCAGCCTTATCGGCGGTGGGAAGCTGTCAGGCGAATATGGCGGTTTCAACATTGGCGCGTTGAGCGTGCTCACCGATGAAACGGGAAGCGAGCCGGGCCAAGTCCTCTCGGTCGCTCGCATCACGCATCCGATCTTCTCGCAATCGCGCTTTGGGTTCATCTTCACCAATGGCGACCCAACCGGGTTGACACGCAACACCGTCGCCGGCGTCGATTTCAACTATCGCGACACCGAGACCATCCCCGGGAAAACGGTTACAGCGGACTTCTATTACGAGCGCAGCTTTTCCAATACCTTCGGCGACGATGAATCCTACGGGGTTGCGTTCAACTTCCCAAACGAGCCGTGGTACGGCGACCTCACGTACAAAGTCGTTGGCGAGAATTTCGAGCCCGCGTTGGGCTTCGTGAACCGGCCCGGCATCATTCTTTACGACACGACGGTCGGATATCTGGCCCGGTTTCGCGGCCCGACCGATTGGCTTCGCACGCTCGAGCTGCAAGCCCGCCACGAGATCACCACGAACCTGCACAACAAGCTCCAGACCTGGGAAGGCAGGGTTGGCCCGCAGATTCAGACCAACGCCAGCGACCTGAATGTCGCGATCCAACTCCAGCAGACGTTTGATCGCCTCGACGAGCCGTTTGTGCTTCCGGCCAATGTCGTCGTGCCTGTCGGCAACTACAACTGGACGAGTTTTTTCCTGCACATCAACACGTCGCAGGCTTTCCCGATCCAGATCCACATGGATGTCACCTGCTGCAATTACTACAACGGGAAGGGCTTTCGTCCTCGCATCGATTTCAACTTCCGGCCCAATGAAGTCTTTGAAGTGGAGGCGAGCTATCAGCCGAACTTCATTCATCTTCCGACCGGCCATGTCGACATTCACGTCGGTACGATTGACGCGATCGTGAATTTCACGCCCGACATGCAGTTCGCGATGCAGACCCAGTACGACAACATCAGCGGGAGTTTCGGCTTCCTTGGGCGGTACCGATGGGAATTCCGCCCGGGCAGCGAGCTGTTCATCGCGGTCGGCCAGGCCGCCTATGTCGCCGGCCGCTACAGCCCGCTCGTTTCGTCCGAGCTTAAGACCACGCAAGTTTCGATCCGCTTGGGCCGCACGTTCCAACTGTAGACGGCCAGTTTGCTCGGACCGGTTGCCCGTCCCCTCGTTATTCAGTATTCACGCGGTCTTGTCTTCAGCCCACAGTTCGGGTTGCGAAGCCACAACGGCCGGGAGGGAGGGGGCGTGCGGCAGAAGCGGAATCGTGTGCGCTTCAGAGCCGCCGTGCTCGCTACCTTTGTCTTTGGTCCGTTGACCGGTCCCGTGCTCGCCCAGCCGGACTTGGAGCCCGTGATCGTCCGCGACCCGGACATGGACATGCCCGAGGAGCAGGTCCCGGACGTCGAACCGCAGGAGCGATCAAAGCCCGTTGCCAGAGCCGCCCGCATCGAAGTGGGGGAGGCGCCCGTCATCGACGGCGATCTCTCGGACCTCGCCTGGGCCAAAGCGGTGGTGATCGACGACATTCGCCAGCGTCAGCCCGATCCCGGCGCGCCGGCAACGGAAAAAACAGTGATCCGCGTCATGTACGACGCGAACAATATCTACTTCTCGGTCTACGCCTACGACAGCGATCCCGAGCAGGTCATCGTCAGGTCACGGGCGCGTGACGGTCAGATTCTGACCGGCGACAACATACAGATTATTCTCGATCCGGGGCAGACGCGCAGGAACTCTTACGTCTTCATGATGGGCCCATCCGGCGGTCGCTACGACGCCTTGCGCCTCAACAATGTGGAAGAGCTGCCCCAGTGGGACACATTGTGGGAGGGGCGGGCCATGCGCGTCCCTGATGGCTGGGTCGCCGAGATTGCGATTCCGTTTCGCAATCTCTCCTACGAGCCGGGACAGACGGAGTGGGGTTTCGACTTCACCCGCTACATCCGGCGCAAAGCCGAGATCGTGCGCTGGTCTTCGACCAACCCCGCGATTGAGCTCGCCGATGTCTCGGAGGCCGGAACGCTCACCGGGATCACCGCGGTCACCCCGGGCCTCGGCCTCGACGTTCAGCCTTACGTGGCGCTGCGCTCGCAACATGATTGGAGCGTGCCAGGCGATGGCGCCGGCCTAAGCGGCACCGGCGGGGGTAACATCTTCTACCGGGTCACGCCGGCGCTGACCGGCACGCTCACCTTCAACCCCGACTTCTCCGACGCCCCTCTCGACGACCGGCAGGTGAACACGACGCGGTTCTCGCTCTTCTTTCCCGAGACGCGCGACTTCTTCCTCCAGGACGCCGGCAATTTCGAGTTTGGCGGACGATCCTTCCGTCGTACGAATTTCGACCGTCAGAATTCCAACGCGCGGCCATTCTTCTCGCGCAATCTGGGGCTCGTCGACGGCAGGCCGGTCACGCTGATCGCCGGCGGCAAGCTGTCCGGCGAGTATGGCGGTTTCAATATCGGCGCCTTGAGCGTGCTCACCGACGAGACATCAGCATCGCCGGGCCAAGTGCTGTCCGTTGCGCGCGTGACCCATCCGATATTTTCGCAATCCCGGTTCGGATTCGTCTTCACGAACGGCGATCCGACGGGGCTGACACGGAACACGGTTGCGGGCACGGACTTCAATTATCGCGACACTCAAACGATTCCCGGCAAGACGCTCCAGGCCGATTTGTATTACGAGCGGAGCTTCTCGAACGCCAAAGGGGATGACGACTCGTATGGCACCGCGCTCAACTTTCCCAACGAGCCGTGGTTCGGGGAATTGGGCTACAAGCGCGTCGGCGCGAATTTCGCGCCCGCGCTCGGCTTCGTGAATCGCAATGGAATGATCCAGTATGACGGCACGATCGGATATTTCGGGCGCTATCGGGGCGCGGATGTCGTTTTGAGAACGATTGAAATTCAGGCGCGCGGCCAGTTCGTCACAGACTTGCGCAATCGTCTCGAGGACTATGAACTTCGGTTCGGTCCGCGGATCTTCACACCCGCCGATGATGATTTCCAGCTCAATCTCCTGCAGAACTACGAGCGATTGGATCAACCGTTTTCGCTGCCCACGGGTGTCGTCGTTCCCGCGGGCGCCTACGAGTGGACGAATTTCGCGTGGCATATGGGCACGGCGGAGAGCCGCCCCATTCGCGTGCACTTCGATTTGAACTGCTGCGCGCTCTACAACGGGCAGGGTGTCCGGCCGCGCCTCGACTTCTACTACCGGCCGAGCGAAGTCTTTGAGCTGGAGGTGAACTACGAAGGGAACTTCATCCGTTTGCCGACCGGAGACGTCGACATCCATATCGGCGCAATCAGCGGCATCGTGAACTTCACACCCGACATGCAGCTCGTCGTACAAACCCAGTACGACAATATCAGTGGCAATTTCGGATTCCTCGGACGCTTCCGTTGGGAGTTCCGCCCGGGCTCGGAGCTGCTGGTTGCGCTCGGCCAAGCCATCTACATTCCCGGCACCGGCATTCCCCCGGCGGGCGTATCCACGGAGTTTCGTGCCACGCAGCTTTCGGTCCGCTTGACGCGGACCTTCCAGTTCTAGCTGCCAGCCCGGCTTGGTCCTAAGATCGTCGGATCACAGGAGAGCTGCATGTCTCTCGACAAGGACCTTGCCCGACGTGTTCTCGCTCATATTGATCGCAACGAGCTCGCCCAGCTTGGTTGCGATCTCACGAGCATCCCGAGCCCGACGGGCCAAGAGAAGGCGATCGCCGAGTTCATCCTCTCTTGGTTCGAAAAGAACGGAGTCAAACCGGTGCGCCAAGAGGTCGAGCCGGATCGCCCCAATGCGGTGGGTATCGTCAAGGGCGACGGTACGGGGCTGAGCCTCGGCTTCAACGGTCACATGGACACGAGCTTCACCGGCACCAGCGCGGATGCGCGCATGGCCGCGGGGCTCGAGCCGGAGTCCGAACTCAAAGGCCGCATCGTCGGCGACAAGGTCCAGGGGCTCGGTATCTCCAACATGAAGGCAGGTCTGGCCTCCTTCATGATCGCAGGCAAGGCGCTCAAGGCGAGCGGCGTGAAACTGAAGGGCGACGTCGTACTGGCCGCCGTTGTCGGAGAGATTTCCCGCACGCCGATCGGTCCCTGGCAGAGCCAGGATTATCGCGGCGAGGGTGTGGGCACGCGCCATCTTCTGACCCACGGCATGCACACTGACTACGCGGTCTGCTGCGACGGTTCGGATTTGAACATCGTCTGGACCCAGGCCGGCGTCGTGCAGGCGAAAATCACCACCTTCGGCAAGGCGGAAGCCGCCTGGGGAACGAAGCGCTCCGCCTATCCGATGGAACGCGTCAACGCGATCGTGAAGATGACCAGGATTATCGCCGCGATCGAGCGTTGGGGTGCGGAGTTCGAAGAGAAGCACATCTACGTGTCGCCGACGGGACCGCTGTTGCCGAAGGTCAATATCGGCGCCATCGAAGGCGGCGCGCCCTACCGGCCGAATTATTTCCCCGGCGTTTGCTCGATCTATGTCGATATCCGCATGCCGCCCCAGGTGCGCCCCGTCGCGATCAAGCATGAGATGGAACAGGCGCTGAATGCGCTCGGAGTCGAATACGAGCTCGAGCTCTACAAATCGCTGCTCGGCTACGAAGGCAGGAATGTCGAGCCGCTGGTCAAATCGGCCGAGGAAATCCACCAGCATCTTTTCGATGCGAAGATCAAAGTCGAATCCCCCGATCGCGCCAGCATCTGGACCGATACCAATCTCTACAACGAGCTCGGCATCCCGGCGATCAAGATCGGTCCGCGCGGGCGGCGCATCTCGGCGCGCAACGAGGAAATCGACATCGGCGTGATGGTGAAGGCGGCGCAACTCTACGCGCTCATGGCGCTCGACATCTGCAGCCGCGGGCGATCGTAACCCGTACCTAGGAGAACGACATGAGCACGAGCGGGAGACGGCGGACGTTCCTCAAGATGGGCGCCGGTCTCGCGGCGGCTGCGCCGTTCGCGCCGCTCTTCTCCGGCGCCTCTGCCGCTCAAACCGGCGATGGCGAGCTTCTAGCGTTACAGCGTGCGCGCCGCATTCGACTCGCGCGCGGGATCGTACTTACGCTCGACCGCCGAATCGGCGACTTCGTCTCTGCGGACGTCGTGATCGAAGACGGCAAGATCAGCGCCATCGGCCAGAACATCCCGTCGCCGCCAGACACGGTCGTCGTCGACTGCGTCAACCGGATCATCATTCCAGGCTTCGTGGACACGCACGTCCACTCCTATCAGGGCTTGCTGAGGAGCACGCTGCCGAACGGCCTCGTCGACCCCGATTACAATCGCGACATCCAGAACAATCTGACGCTCAAGTACTCGCCCTCAGACGTTCACATCGGCGAGCTGATCACTGCGCTCGCCATGATCGACATGGGTACGACCACCATCGTCGATATCGCGCAGATCAGCCACTCGCCTGAACACAGCGATGCCTGCATCCGCGGACTTCAGGAGTCGGGGATTCGCGCCCTTCACGCGTATTCACGAGGCGCAGGGCCCGCCGCCCGCTATCCGCAAGACATCGGCCGGATTCAGCGCGCCTATTTCAACTCGCGCGATCAGCTCCTGACGCTCGCGATGGCGGTCAGCACCGATCCGGCAACGTTACGCGCGGCACGCGGGGCGAATGTGCCCGCCGTCCTGCACATCCGCGTCGAGTCGGAGCCGTTCCTGCAGCTCGGTCGTGCGGGACTTTTCCGCGACGGCGACTTGTTCATCCACGCGACGCACATGAACGATGCCGCATGGCGCTTGATCAAGGACACGGGCGGGCGCGTGTCGCAATGTCCGCCGCTCGAAATGGCCATGGGCCACGGTTACCCCGCGATCCAGGATGCGCTCGATCACGGCGTGCGCCCGAGCCTTAGCACGGACCACTCCGCGACGGTCGCCCAGGACATGTTCGGCGTGATGCGTTCGGCGTTCTCGTTCCAGCGCTTGAACATCCTGCAACGGCGGATGCGGAACGAGCAGAACATTCCGCCGCTTCTCACGTGCCGCGAGGTGCTCGAATTCGCGACGCTTCAGGGTGCGCGCTGCGCCAATCTCGATTCGAGGATCGGGACGCTCTCGCCGGGTAAGGAGGCCGATATCGTCGTGCTGAAGGCCGATCGCCTCGATCTCTGGCCCGTCGGCAACGCGTTCGGCACCGTCGTCAATCTGATGAACCCAAGCCATGTCGAGTCGGTGTTCATCGCCGGCAAGCCGAAGAAGTGGCGCGGCGCTCTCGTCGGAGTCGACCCGCAACGCGTCATGCGTCTCGCCAGCGAGGCACATGACGGACTTCTCCGCCGCGCGAACTTCCGCGTGGACTTGCTCGGCTAAGAGGGGCCCCGGCTAGCCGGCGCAGCGCTCCAGCGTCACTTCGGGCCAGCTGATCGCGGGTCCGCCGATCGGCGTAAAGGTCAGCTTGTTCCCGGGCTTGTTCTCGAACAGGAAGATCGGCCGGTCATTGCCGTCGACGAATTGCCCTTCGCGCGCGCCCACAATGATCAGCTTGCCGGTAATCGTAGTGCCCATATTGGTCACGGTGCCATCGACGGCGTCTTCGTTGCGCGGCGACTTGGTGCGTCCACCGGATTTGAAATAGCCGGCCTGACAATTTCCGCCTGGCGTGCGCCACGTGCCGGAGATCGCCGTCTGAACGCGGGTCGCTTCCTCTGCGTTGGCCCGTTCTCCGATCGGCCTGACCTCATCGGGGGGGGCTGCGATTTCGGTGCGCTCGCGGATGCGGACGCCCTGGTCGTTCAGGATCTGCAGCGAGGCCTGGAACTGTGCGGGCGGGGGTACGCTCAGCGGCGTCTCGCCCTCGAGGATGTAGAGCCGATTGTTCGCGGCGATCAAAATCTCGGCCAAGATGCGCGAGTTCGCGGTCTCGACCGTCATGCGGCGGCTGCGATGGAAATCGAGATTGTTGATGTCGTCGTATTTCGCCGCGCCCTTGGCGAGGACCGCCTGCCTCGCCTGTTCGATGGCATCGCCGAGTTCGCCCTGCGCGCTCGTGTAGTCGACCACAGTGACCTTGTACGTGCCCGCGGTGACAGAGCCCGCCGGTGCCGTCGCGGTGAACACATGCGCCGAAAGATTGGTGCCCTTGACCGTCCGGTACGGCGCTTCGGCCATCGTGGGCTCGCCCGGGAGATTGACCTGGAAGAAATTGTCCCGGTTGACATACTCCTCCCAGACCTGGGCCGACGCCGCGCTAGACAGGAACAAGGCAACGATCGCAGGAGCAAGGCTGACGAAGCGCATGGTTTGTCCTCTCACTTGATTCCACCCGTTACGTTTTCGCCGGACACCCGGCGTGTTGGCCGCCTTGTAGCACATGGCGCCCCAAACGGCAGAAGGCCCGGCACGGGGGTGCCGGGCCCTCGCGGGCGTTACAATTCAGGCTGGTTAGCCGCGGCTCCCCGGGCAAAGCTCGAGCGTCACTTCCGGCCAGCTGGCGGCGGGTCCGCCGATGGGCGTGAACGTCAGCTTGTCGCCGGGCTTGTTCTCGAACAGGAAGATCGGCCGGTCATTGCCGTCGACGAATTGCCCCTCGCGGGCGCCGACGACGATGAGTTGTCCCGTGATCGTGGTGCCGGAATTCGTCACCGTTCCGCCGAGCGCGTCTTCGTCGCGCGGAGACTTGCCGCGCGTGCCGGACTTGAAGTAGGCGGCCTGACAATTTCCGCCCGGGGTCCGCCACGCGCCGGATACCGCGGCAACGACTCTCGCGACTTCAGCAGCATTCGCCGCCGCGCCGACATTGGCCGCTTCATTTTGCGGCGCTGCGACTTCCGTCCGGGTGCGTATGCGCACACCCTCGTCGTTGAGAACCTGGATCGAGGCCTGGAACTGCGCCGGCGGCGGGAGGGCGATCGGTGTCTCGCCTTCGACGATGTAGACGCGATTGTTCGCCGCGATCAGGATCTCCCCCAGGATGCGCGACCTCGGCGTCTCGACGGTGATGCGCCAGCTCCGGTGCATGTCCAGATTCTCGCGGCCGTCATACTTTGCCGCGCCTTTGGCGAGTATCGCCTGTCTCGCCTGCTCGATCGCGTCGCCGAGCTCGCCCTGCGCGCTCGAGTAGTCGATCACCGTCACCTTGTAGGTGCCCTCGGTGACCGAACCCGCGGGCGCAATCGCGGTGAACACGCGCGCGGTCAAGTTCGTGCCCTTCACAGTGCGATAGGGCACTTCCGTCATCGTCGGCTCGCCCGGAAAATTGACCTGGAAGAAACTCTCGCGGTTGACGTACTCCTCCCAGACCTGGGCGGACGCGGCACTCGATAGGAACAGAGCCACGATCGCAGGAATGATGCTGACGGCGCGCATAGGTTACCCTTCGTTGGTGGTCGACGGCCGGACACTGCCACAAAATGCGCGGCGGATGGACCACATCCTGGTGAGCGCCCGCCGACGGATGCGGGAAGGGCCCGACGCTTAGCGCCGGGCCCTTCCCTGAAGACAATTTCTTGTGGGAAACGCTACAGTTAACCGCGGCTTCCCGGGCACAACTCCAGCGTGACTTCAGGCCAGGAGGCGGCCGGTCCGCCGATCGGCGTGAAGGTCAATTTGTCGCCCGGCTTGTTCTCGAACAGGAAGATCGGCCGGTCGTTGGCGTCGACGAACTGCCCCTCGCGCGCGCCCACCACGATCAGCTGTCCGCTGATCGTCGTTCCGGAATTCGTCACCGTTCCGGCGATCGACTCTTCGTTCCGTGGCGACTTGCTCCGCGCGCCCGATTTGAAATAGGCCGCTTGGCAACTTCCACCCGTGGGATTGCGCCAGCTGCCCGATACCGCAGCGACCACTCTTGCGATTTCCTGGGCCTGCGCCTCCTTGCCGACGCCTGCGCCGGCATCATATTCCGGCGCTGCGACCCGGGTCGGGGTGCGAATGCGTATGCCCTCGTTGTTCAGCACCTGCAGCGAGGCCTGGAATTGCGCGGCCGGCGGCAGAGCGAGCGGCGTTTCACCTTCGGTGAAGTAGAGCCGGTAGTTCGCGGCAAGCAGGATGCCCGCCACGATGCGCGCCGTCGGGGTCTCGACCGTCAAACGCCACTCGCGGTGGCCGTCGAGATTGTTGACGCCGTCGTACTTCACCGTGCCCTTCGCGCTGATGGCTTTCCTTGCCTGCTCGATCGCATCGGGAAGCTCGTTGATCGCGGTGTTGTAGTCGACGACGGTCACGCGATACGTGCCCTCAGTCACGGAACCCGAAGGGGCCCTCGCAGTGAAAATCCGCGCTTTGAGTTCGGTACCCTTGACGGTCTTGTAGGGCACTTCGGTCATTGTCGGTTCGCCGGGCATATTGATTTGGAAGAAATTGTCCCGGTTGACGTACTCCTCCCAGACTTGGGCGGACACCGCGCTGGAAAGCATTACAGCCACAATCGCGGGAATGAAGGTGACGAGGCGCATGATGATTCCTCCCCGAATGGTTTTGCGCTCGCCCAAGAGTGCCACAAACCCCAGGTTCTTGCATATGACATGCGAGCGAGAAGCGGCCCCGCGCTTTAGCGCGGCCGGCCGCTTACGGGTATCGGCGTCGGCGGCGTACCGCCCGCCGCATCTGCGGCGCTGCGGGTACCTGGGCACAGCTCCAAGGTCGCCTCGGGCCAGCCCGCCGCCGGTTCGCCGATCGCGGTGAAGGTCAACTTTTCGTTGGGCTTGTTCTCGAACAGGAAAATGGCCTTGTCGGTCGTCGGGTTGATGAACTGGCCCTCGCGGGCGCCGGCGAGGATGAGCTGGCCCGCGATGCTGGTCCCGGCATTGGTCACGGTCCCGGCCATCGCCTCCTCGTTGCGCTTCGTCTTGTTCCGCTCGCCGGACTTGAAAAAGGCCGCTTGGCAGGTTCCACCTTGAGGATTGCGCCACGTGCCGGAGACGAGAGCCGTGAGCCGTGATGCTTCCAGCGCGTTGGCCTTCTCGCTGATCGGCGCGATCTCATCTTCGGGCGCTGCGATGTAGGTCAGCTGGCGGATGCGTACGCCATCCTCGTTGAGAATCTGCAGCGACACATGGAACTGCCCGGGAGGCGGCAAGCTCAGTGCGTTCTCACCTTCGGTGATGAAGAGCTGGTTGGTTGCGGTGATCAGTGTGCTCGCAAGGATGCGCGTCGTGGGCGTTTCCACGGAGAGCCGCCACTCGCGATGCCGGTCGAGGTCGTTCACCTCGTCATACTTGACCGTGCCCTTTGCCCTGATCGCTTCGCGCGCCTGCTCGATTGCATCCGGAATTTCGTTGAGCGCATTGCTGTAGTCGACGATCGTGACCTTGTACGTGCCGGCAAAAATCGAACCGGCGGGAGCAACGGAGGTGAACACGCGCGCCGGCAGCATCGTCCCCTTGACGGTCCTGTATAGGGTTTCCGTCATAGTGGGCTCGGCTGGGAAGTTGATCTGAAAGTGGTTCTCGCGGTTGACGTACTCCTGCCAGCCCTGGGCCGATGCCGAGGTCGACAGGAAGAGAGCTACGAGCGCGGGGATAAGCCTGACGGAACGCATGGATCTCCTCCCGGTATTTTCGCGGAGAGTGCCATAGCGCTCAGGTCGATGCACGCGTTTGGGGAAGGCGAAGCCGTTGGGACTGGGCGCCGGCTACTGATCTTTCCGTGAGGCGCCCCGTGTTGGAAGGGTGCTGCTGCCCTTGGTCATCAGGATGG
>Ga0137452_1000381_pt1 | contig 13182 bp, 10 predicted proteins | sample EasRivERMGT513_2_FD_102312 | JGI IMG/M metagenome (GOLD analysis project Ga0137452, IMG submission 102312) | Soil microbial communities from meander-bound floodplain in the East River, Colorado, USA - East River MetaG ERMGT513_2 | ecosystem: Environmental > Terrestrial > Soil > Floodplain ...
CCGATCCCCGATCCCCGATCCCTACGTGCGTAGGTCTCTAACACGCCTCGCCTTGAACTCGGTCTTCGGCAGCGTGCCCGGCGGGACCAACTCGATACTCGGGCGCACCTCGCAGCGCGACACGATTTCGGTTTCAACCACCCTCATCAGCGTCTGATACCGCGCGGCCGGCACGTCGGCACGTGGTTCGACTTTCACCGTGAGCACGTCCATTTCGCGCTCGGTCGACACGACGATCTGGAACTCCTCGACCAGCTCCGCGACGCGCCGCACTGCGTCCTCGATTGCGGTTGGAAACAGCGTGACGCCGCGAATGTTCAGCATGTCGTCGGCACGCCCCAGAAACCCTCCCGCGGCGCAGCCATGAGTCCGCCCGCACCCGCACCGACGCGAGTCGAGCGTCGTGAAATCGCCCACGAGGAACCGCAGCTGCGGCGAGGCTTCAGAGAAAAGGTTTGTGACCACGGACAGCCCGCGCCGGCCTGGTTCCACGGGCTGGCACGTATCCGGTGCGACGGTTTCCCAGATGTGCGTGTCGGCCATCAGGTGCGTGGCCGCGGGACCATCCTTTTCCGCGACAGCGTCCGCGCACGTGTAGCCACCCGCCGCAGGAGCGGCCTCGGTGCAGCCGTAGAACTCGTGGAGATCGGCGCCCCACTCTTCCTCGAGGCGTCGTCGTGTCGCAGGCACGCTGAAGCCCGGCTCACCCGCGCAGAACAGGATACGCACTGAACTCGCCCGCGGATCGATCCCCATTTCACGCATGACGCTTGCGAAATAGAGCCCGTACGACGGTGTGCACGCGAGGATCGTCGGCTTGTAGAGATCGATGAAACGGGCGCGAGTGCGCGTGTCAAGCCCGCCCGCCGTCACAATCGGAATGCGCATCAGATTGAGCGCGTAGTGGACGCCCCAGAGCCACACGTGCGGTCCGTAGCCGAACGCGAGCATTGCGGCATCGCGCCCGGGCCTGAAACCCATGGCCCACATCGCCCGCGCGTTGCCCCAGGCCCACAACGATCGATCGAGCTCGGTATAGCGGAAGATGCGTGGCTGTCCGGTGGTTCCCGACGTGGCGAAGGTCTGCCATCCGCGCTCGCGCCAGCAATCATCGTCCACCGCGGTGAACGTGCCCCACGGCGGATTCGTCGCGGCGTCTTCGGCCATGTCCGCTTTTGTCGTGACGGGAATCAGCTGGAGGTCGTCAACGGACCGGATCTCCTCCGGCCGCAGCTTGATGCCATCGAACTTGCGGCGATAGAACGGAATGTAGTCATAGGCGTAGCGGACGACGGCCGCCAGCTTCTGGTCGTGGATCGCACGCAGCTCGTCGCGCGAGATCGTATCGAGCGTCGACCAGTAACGATCGCTCGCCGGCTTGTCGGCGTCGCGGCGAAAGAATTCGAGCGTATCGAGCCAGACGGCGCGGCTGTCGGTCATGGGGTCTATTTATACTGCGCCGCACGTGATCAACGGAGGCCACGAAGACGAATCGGCCACAAAGGTCACAAAGGGCTTCGTGGCCTGCGTGGCTTACGTCCGCACAGGCGCGTAGAAGGACACGCCTCTCATGTGCTCGTTGACCGTCAGCGGATACTGCAGCGGCGGGAAGGCGCGCTGTTCACAATCGAGGCGGTCGCACATGCGGCAGGCGGGACCGACAGGCACAATCGCATCGCGGTTGCTCAGGTCTCGACCGACGGCGTACACGAGATCCTTGGCGTGCTCGAGGGCGCACCCGAGCGCGATCGCGTACTGCGTCCGTGGCGAGTGAAACCCGCCGCTCTCCTTGCGCACCGTCCGCGCAATCTCGAAATAGATCTGTCCGTCCGGCATCTGCGAAAGCTGCGTGCGGATGATGCCCGGCGTATGAAACGCCTCGAAGACGTTCCAGCGCGGACATGCTCCGCTGAAGCGCGCAAAGCGCATCCCCGACGCGCTGAAACGCTTGGAGATGTTCCCCGCGATGTCGATGCGCATCATGTGAAACGGAATGCCGTCGGCGCCGGGTCGGCGGAGGGTCGTCAACCGGTGGCAGGTCTGCTCGAAGCTCGTTCGAAACCGGTGGCCGAGCAGCTCGATATCGTAGCGTTCGAGCTTCGCCGCGCGCAGGAACGGCTCGTACGGCATCAGCATCGCCATCGCAAAGTAGTTGGCGAGCACCACGCGGCAGAGCGCATGCGACTCGCCGCTCGTCAGGAGCGGATCGCTGGCAATGTGATCGAGGACGGCGCCCTGCGTCAGCAGGCCGACCTGGTATGCCAGCTGAAAGTTGCGGCTTCCCCGACGCAGCGCTTCGGAGAGGCAGAGCACCCGGCTTGCCGCGTCGAATCGTCGCAGGGCCCCGTCCATCGCGCTCGTGCGCTCGATGCGGACGGCGACACCGTGCGCGCGTTCGAGATACGCCGCGAGGCTGCTGAACAGGGAGTCGCTGTGCTCGACCCGCGCATCGCGGGCGAGCTGTTCGGCGCCGTGTTCAAGCTCCGGGAAGTAATTGAGGTGACGCTGAAGGAGATCGCTGACCTCCTCCGAGGGAAAGCGTGACGGATGCCCACTCTCGCCCCCGCCGTGTTCCGACATCTTCCCGGCCAGGTTCTGCAGCGACTCGCGGCTATGGCGAAACGCCTCATAGAGACGCAGGATCGCTTCCGTGGTATGAGGATGCGACATCGCAACCTCGCGCACGTCCGTGGTGAGGACGTCGAGGTTCTCGAACAGCGGGTCCCCGAATACCTCCAGCAGTTCAGCGGCGCGCCGCCCATCGTGTTCGGTCGACCACGCCTTGATATCGACCGGCAGGATCTCCGCCAGCTTCACCAGCAGATCCGCCGTGAACGACCGGCGATTGTGCTCGATCAGATTGAGGTAACTGGGCGAGATCCCCAAACGCCGCGCGAGGTCGACCTGCGTCAGTCGATGGCTGCGACGCATTGCACGGATTTTCCCGCCAAGGTTGGATTCGGCCATGGCGCGATAGGCTAACCCGCCGGCATTCCTTTTACAAGATTTTCAGATTTGCACACGCGCCGTTACAACGGTCAATCTCGTTTACGTACCGGATTAATCTTTCGCCTTGAGATCGGACGGCGCGTCCTCGATACTTGGTCAACGATGTTAATGATTCCGAGACGCGAGAACCGCGTCGGCATCAACGTCATCATGCTGGGCCCACCGGGTGCCGGCAAAGGTACGCAGGCCAGCAGGCTGGCCCTTGCCCGTGGGCTGATCCACATCTCCACCGGTGACATCCTTCGAGAAGGCATCAAAGCGCAGCTCCCGATCGCACTGATCGCGAAGGCAAAGATGGACCGCGGGGCGCTGGTAGACGACGAGACGCTCATCGCCATCGTCCGCGAGCGCCTGATGCGGGCAGATTCGCATCGTGGCTTCGTGCTCGACGGATTCCCGCGAACGGTGGCGCAGGCCTGCGCCCTGGACGCGATCATGGACGAACGTGGCCGTGGCCCGCTCATCGTCATCGACCTGGTGGTCCCCGAGGGTGAGCTCGTCCGGCGCCTCGCTGGCCGGCGCATATGCTCGGCATGCGGCACAAACGCTGTTCAGGCGACGGCCTCGCTTGCGTGCGGGCGGTGCGGCGGCGCACTCGTGCAGCGCGCCGACGACACCGAGAGTGTGGTGCGCGACCGACTCAGCGTCTATCGCCGTTCGACGAAGCCGCTGGTCGATTACTACCGTGAGCGGCCGACGTTCCGGATCGTCAACGGCGCTCAGAGTGAGGACGGCGTGGCCAACGAGCTGGAGATCCTCGTTGACGACGTGATCGTTTCGGCTACCGCCTCGTCGCTGGAAGCACTTCAGTTCTGACCTGATCAGCGGACCACTGGGCCCGCATCTTCGGCGGGGGGATGGCCGGGCGCCATCTCCCGGCGCAGCCTCTCCTTCCATTCCGGTGATCCGGTCAACATTTCTTCCGGGAACCGCCAATACGCCAGCATGTCCTGGTAGATGCGATTGTCATAGATGTTGTTCGCCATCCCTGCCAGGTACTGAAGCCTCAGATTCCGATCCCTGTTGATCTGGGCGTCTACCAGCCACGGACGAAGGTCGCGACCCTGGCCGCCATACGCTGCCATCAGACCCGGCACACCCCGGAAATCCACCTCATTGAGGGCTTGCGCGATACGCGCGTGATCCGGACGATCGAGCCGCGCCTGCAGCGCACCCGGATCGATCGTGAGCGGCTCCGGCTTTGCCAGCATGACGACGTCGTACCCGCCGCCGTTCGCGTACTGATTGCTCCAGATCGTCCCGTACGGAAAGACGTCGAAGAAGGTGGCGACCTCACTCTTCACGACCTCTTCCGTGCTCTGGTAGAGCGGAACCCACTGGGTGACCACGCCGCCAGGATTGAGGTGTGCCTTCACGAGGTCGAAGTAGTCCCTCGTGTAAAGCGACGCGGCGCCTTTCACCCATGGATGGATCGGATCGGAGGTAATCACGTCAAATTTCTCGCGTGTCGTCAGGATGTAGTGGCGTGCGTCGTCGTAGACGATCTCAACCCGCGGGTCATGGACGACGTCGTAGTTCTCCTTGCTGAAGAACGGCGCAACCATTCGCGGAATGAGCGGTTCGATCTCGCAGATCACGATGCGCTCCACGCTCGGATGCAGCACGAACGATCCGGCAGTGACGCCCGCTCCGAAGCCAACGATGAGCACCGAGCGCGGGCGCGGATGCATCAGCGCGGACATGTGGCCGAGCAGACGCTGAAGCCGCATGTCGTGCACTTCGGTGGACGCTTCGACCTTGCCGCTCACGTGAAAGTTGCGAACGCCGCCTTCCGCCTCTGACACCGCGATCGATGAGTTGAGCCCCTCCCCTGTGTAGAGGAACGTGGCGCCCTTGAAGGTGGCAATCTGGCGGCCGTACGCGATGAGGTCGGCCGGTACGGGCGCCACGCTTGTGGCCGCGATCATGGCCAGTACGATTGCGGCGGCAATCGCGCCGATTCGTCTTGTGGCCCCGAGCGGCGCGTCGGCAGGTGACGTCCAGACCAGCATCACGACAGCGGCCATCGCGGACAGGCCGATCATCCAGCGCTGCGCGTCCTGAGTGCCCAGCCCGGGAATGAGCAGAAGGCTGAATGCGAGCGCCCCGGCGATCGCGCCGATCGTATTTGCCGCATAGACACGACCGACGACGCGGCCAGCGTCCTGGTCGCGAGAGGCCACGGCGGCGAGCGCGAGTGGGAAACTGGCGCCCCAGAAGGACGCGGCAGGCAGGATCGCCAGTGCGGCGCGCAGGAGATCGATTTGAAAGTTGAACCACGGACCGGCAGCAAGGGCCGGATCGATCGGCCAGAACGGAAATTCGCGGTTCAGCAGCAGCGCCGCCCATGCGACGGATACCACGACCCCAACCTGGGACCAGGCCAGGAGCAGACCCGGGCGCTTTGTCGTGCGGGCAACCCACGCGCCAGCGGTGCTCCCCATTCCAAGCCCCGCCAGGAACACCCCCGTGATGATTGAGAAGGTGTAGACCGTGCCGCCAAGCAGCAGCGACAGCACTCGGGTCCAGACCACCTCAGCCCCGAGTGCGGCGGTCCCGGACAGCGCGATGGCCCCGTACGTTGGCCATTCTGCATGTACAAGCGCAGCAGGTGCCTTCCCGTCGATGACGGCCGGAGCGTATGGCGTGCGCCGCGCGAGCAGGAGCGCGATCGCCGCCACAGCCGCATTGATCGAGACCGCCACGTAGGTGGCGGTGGACATGTCATATACCCGCAGCAGGTAGAAACCGGCGAACAGACAGCCGAACACTGCGCCCGCGATGTTGCCCCCGTAAAAGAATCCGAGCCACGACACGCCCTGCGGCGTCGTCTCCACCCAGCGCGCAATCGCCGGCAGGGTCGCGCCCATGAGCACCGTTGGCGGCAGGAGGCACACTGCGCACAGCCCCGCGCGGAACAGAATCGCCCCGAACCCGTGTCCGACATTGGCGACGTACAGGTTGCCCAGCGCTGGCAGCGCGAACAGGACGAGAATGCCGAATGCGCCGATTCCGAATTCCAGGCGCGCGTAGACGCCAAGCGGGTGCCGGTCCGGAGAGACGACGCGCGAGAGCAGAAGGCTTCCCGCGCACATGCCACCCATGAATGTGGCCAGCAGGACACCCAGGGATACCGCTGACGCCCCGATTACGAGCTGCATCAGCTGAAACCAGACGACCTCGTAGATCAGGGCGGCGCAGCCGCTGCCGACGAACAGAAGGAGGACGCCGGGCAGGAATCGTGGCGAAGCGACGGTTTGAACGGCGCGTGGCCGTTTTTTGTCACTCATTTTAGAGGCGCGGCTACTTTATCCCGTCTTGTCCTTATTGACACCCCTCGGGTCCCAATGTTACAAGTCCCCCACTCAACAATTCCATAACTCGAAGAAGGCAAACCGGATATTCTTCCGGGCACAAGGCATCGGCGGCACGCAAGTAGCTCTTTTTCGGTCTCGGGTTCGTGATTCTTAGGAGGAGGCAATATGCGTCTGTGGATAGTCGCGGCACTCATGGTCGTGACCGCGGCTCCAGCGTTCGGTCAGGCAACCAGCACGTTCAACGGGCGCGTCCTGGATCAGGGCGATGCCGTGCTCCCGGGGGTAACTGTCACCGCGACCAACGTCAGCACTGGCGTGACGCGGGAGACCGTTACCAACGCCGAGGGATCGTATTACATGCCTGGGCTCGAGCCCGGCGTTTATAACGTCAAGACGGATCTTACAGGGTTCGCGCCTTCCACGAGACAGAACGTGAATCTGGTGCTCAACGCCACCCTCACGATCGACTTCAAGCTGGCGCTGGCCGGACTCAACGAGACGCTGACGGTCACGGGCGAGAGCCCGATGATCGAGGTGACCCAGTCGAAGGTCGCCAATACCATCCAGACCACGGAGCTGGCGAATCTTCCGATGCTGAACCGAACGATCAGCGGGATGTTGGAACTGCTGCCGGGCGCTGCCCCCGTCGGCGAGCTCCACCGAACCAAGCAGAACACCGGGACGGTATCGTTTGCGGGATCGTCCGGGGGCAACGTGACACCTACGATCGACGGCGCCGACAACCGCGACAACCACTACAGCGGCCCCTTGATGAGTTTCACGACGGAAGCCCTCGAGCAATTCCAGCTCGCGTCCAGCCAGTTCTCGGCGGCCGACGGTCGCACCGGTGGCGCAGCCGTTTCGCTGGTAACCAAGTCTGGAACGAACGTACTGCGCGGCTCGCTGTTCGGCTCCGCACGCGACGAGAGGGTGACCTCAAAGGACTTTTTCCAGAGGCAGGCCAATGGCGCGAAGCCCCCGTTCAACCGCGAGTCGTTCGGCGGATCGATCGGTGGCCCGATCATCAGGAACCGGATGTTCTTCTTCGGCGCTATCGAGCAGATGCTAAAAGACACGGGCACGTTCGTTCCGACGTTGCAGTACGACCAGCTCGAAACACTCGTGACGGCGATGCGCCGTGGCCAGGTTCCCGCGGGGTGGGTGTACGACAAGCATCCGCAGATCGCAGTGCTGCCGGGCCAGCTCCGGACCTACTCACTGAAATCGAATCTGCAACTCAATAACGCGCAGTCCGTGACGTTCCGCTACGCGGGTCAGGACGAGCATCAAGACGCGGTGACCTACAACACGAACAACGACAACGGGCAGCCCGACAACATGATCATCAACGCGTGGAGCGCGGTGACCCAGCACAGCTACGTCCTCGGCAGCGCCGGGTTGAACCAGATCACCGGCCAGGTGAACCGGATGGTCTACCTCGCCGACGTCGTGAGCAATATCACCGGCGAGCACTACACGCGCGACTTCCCGACGGTCGACATCTTCGCGCCGCGCCTGACGTTCCCGTCGGTCAACACGGGGGCCGGCGGCGATGCCGGCACTCAGTCCGACCGGATGGTCTATCAGCTCCGCGACGACCTCTCGTTCCTGAAAGGCAACCATCAATTGAAGCTGGGGGCCAATTTCAATTACCTCTGGCACCTGGGCATTCGAAACGGCAACGAGCACTATGCAACCGTTGCCTTCTTCGACGATCCGTCGGTCATCCTGAACAACACCAACGGCCGCTATCCGCAGGGCTTCCAGACCCCCGGCATCGTGCGCATGTGGCAGCAGGCCAACGGCGGCGCGGTGAAAGGACAGGGGAGCTGGCAGGACACGACCAGCAACGCACAGCAGGTCGGGGTGTGGTTCCAGGACGACTGGCGCATCAAGCCCTCGCTGACGTTGAACCTCGGTCTTCGCTACGACCGCGACTTCAACCTGATGGTTCAGGAGAAGTTTGCCACCAATGCCACGCGGATGGCGCTCGAGGCGATCGGCCATCCGTACGGGGGGTATCCGAAGACGCCCACAATGGACTTCTCGCCGCGCGTCGGATTCGCGTGGGATATGTCGGGAGAAGGAACCCGCGTGATCCGCGGTGGCTACGGTCTCTACATCGACCAGTACAACACGGCCGCTGCCGCCGGCGACATCACCGGGCAGTCGGCCCGCCCGCTGAACTCGCTCGCCACCCGCACGAACACCGCAATTGGCGTCGGCGAGCTGGCGACCTTCCGTCTCGGCCTCGACCCGCTTCCGCCGCAGCCGACGCAAGGCGACCGGCTGGCGAACAACTCAACCGGCCAATGGATCCGTCCGGACTACAACGATCCGATCACGCACCAGGGGCACATCGGCTACGCGCACACGCTGGCGGCGAATACGACGCTGGCGGTGGACTACACGCGCATCGAGGGACGTCGTGAAGTGCGCAGCACGGAGCTCAATCCGCTCATCGGCGGCCGTCGGCTGCTGGCGAACGATTTCCAGCGCGTGTTCGGCAACCCGACGTACCTCGCCTCGACACGCATCCTCGCGGCGATCAACAAGTCGCGCTACGACGGTCTGACGTTCATGTTCCAGCGCCGTCTCCCGCGCGCCACGCTGCAGGCGCACTACACGCTGGCCGGTGCGTACTCCTACGGCGGCTCGACCGGTAACCGTTCCGGCGCGGGGCTGGCCCAGACCTACGACAAGCCGCTGGACAAGAGCGAGTGGGGACCGAACGGACCTGATGAGCGGCACCGGTTCGTGGCCACGGGCGTTTTCGATGTAGCGTACGGCATTCAGTTGTCGCCCGTCGTGCAGGTCGTCAGCGCTCGCCCGTACAACCTCACCGCCGGCTCGGATCTCAACGCCGACGGCAATAACAACGACCGATACATCGACCCGGCCACCGGCCAACAGGTCTCACTGAACTCGGCGCGAGGCGACAACACGTTCGCCTTCGATCTACGATCGACGAAGTTCTTTGCGCTGGGAGGCGAGAAGAAGGTCGGCATATTTGCCGAGGTCTTCAACGTCTTCAACACCGACAACTTCGGTGGATCCTATGGAGGGAACGCGAGGGGGACGACGTTCAGACAACCGACGGGCTTCATCACAGGGATCGGAGGCCCGCGACAACTCCAACTTGGGGCTCGGTTCCTCTTCTAGGACCGAGCCTTCCGCGTTCGCCGCCGCCTAGGGCGCGGCTACAGCGAGACAAGCCCGCCTTCGCCGAAGGCTACGGTGAGGCAAGCACAGGCCAACGACGTAGAGGCGGACCTTTAGGTCCGCCTTTACTTTTAGGTCCGCCTTTACTTCGTTCCGAGCGGAACAATCGTCGTCTCGCCCTTGCTCGGGATCGCCTCGTACAACAGCTTGTCCTGGTCCGAGAAGATCGCGTAATGACACGCGTCGCGCGTGTCCTTCAACGAGATAGTGTACGTGAGGCCGTCGGTGTGAAACTGAATGTCGAATCCGGCCGGCAGCGGTGGCAGGTTTGCCAGCTCGTTGAGCGGCCGGTACTTCTGCAGTCGCGGCGCGCTCGTGCCTTCAGCCGCGTTCACTCTTGCCACGTACTGGACAGCCTGTAGGCGCCGGGCACGGTTCGCAGGGGTCTCATCCGAACCATGCAGGCAGCTCGGCGCGAGATTCTGCGCGATTGCCGGCGCGGATGAGGCAGACAGGATCAACGCGATCAGGATGGGCTTGAACGTGGGCATCGCCGTTCCTCCAACACGTCTTGAGACGCCAATCCAAGCACATCGGCTTGACCCAATCACGTATTTTCCCGCTCTTGCCACGCAGATCTGTGAATTTGTTTGCGTCAGCCCCGGCGGGACATGCCGATACTCCGTACGATGAACGACCAGCAGCGACGAGCCGTTATCCGTGCCTTGTGGACCGAGCACTCCGCACCGAGTCGAACAGAACCCGACGTGGCGACGTTTCACGGTTGGCTGACGAGCAACCGGCCCGATCTGCTCCCGAAGCGGAAAAAGGGCGACGACCCCTGTCAGCACCTCAAGGCGGATTTAGTCGGCCTCTATACGTCCGGCCCCGACTGATCGATCGGCGGTCGGGCACCTGCATTGCAACCAACCTGAAGGTTACATATGCAACTTCGCCTCGCTCGCCTCTGCCTCGACTGTGAGGAGGTCCACGACGACCCGCAACAGTGTCCGTCCTGCGCATCCGAGACATTCGCATTTCTCACTCGATGGGTCCCCCCGGCGGAACGGCGTTCGCACCCGCGCCCGCTCGAACCGGTCCGCGCGCCGAGTGCGGGAAAGCCGAGCCCTGGAAAGATGATCGGATACGGCGTGGTAGGCCTCGGGATCATGGGCCTCGCTCGGTGGTTCGCGCTGGGTAGGAAACGCATCGAGGAGACGGCGTTGAAGAAGCAGATCGGCGAGCTGAGGTAACGCCTTCAGGCCTCGCTTGTCAGCACCGCCGAACGACGCCGCCAGCTGAGAGCCCACTGAGCGCCGACATATGCGCCGGCCACGTTACTCGCGACGTCGGTGAGCGACGGAAAGCGCCGCTGGCTGAACAGCTGGGTCGCCTCAGTACAGACGGACACCGCGAAGGCACTAACCATGGCTGCGGTGAGCGCGTACCGAGTGCCCTGTCGTTGCCGCGCGTACCAGTATCCGTACGGCACGTAGAAGAACACGTTCGCAACGACGTCGAACAATTTCACAGGTGGCGTGATGAACGGCACCCATTGCACCCTGTCCCAGTGCGGGTGATCAATGAACCTTCCCCAAGGAACGACCACGGTGACGATGAGCGCGATCCAGAGCGCGAGCCGCAGGCGCGCGATTGCGGTCTCAGCGAGAGGCCGCGTGGTATCAGGCACGTCGATCCCCTTCACCGGGCGGACCTGAAGGTCCGCCTGTACTTGCGACATTCTGGAGGAATTATCGCGAGAGTGTGGTCGGGGCGACTGGATTCGAACCAGCGACCCCCTGACCCCCAGTCAGGTGCGCTAACCAGGCTGCGCTACGCCCCGACGCTGTTCAATTTCAATTGCGTTTGCGCTTCGTCGTTGGTGCTTTCTTGCGGGCCGTTGACGCCTTCGCGACCGCCCCACGCTTGACGGTCTTGGTTCTCGTCGCAGCCGGTCGTGCCTTCATGCGCGCGGGTTTGGCCTGTGGCGGCTTCAAGGCGAAGCCCCCATTCGACGACCCGGGCGCACCCGACAATATCGAGCGGATCTCGCGCAGCCCGTCGCGCACGTGCGCAATCCGCGATCGCGCATCTGCGCTCAGCGCCTCAAGGACCTCGGCGACTTCCGACGCCGCCGTGCGGCTCACCGCAGGCATCGTCTCCTCGAGCCGCCGACGAGCCCCCGCGACTGTCAGCCCTTCGCCGAACACGAGCTGCTTGATCCGCTGCACGTGCTCGAGGTCACTCTGGCGATAGAGTCGCGGGCTCTCCGGCGACTTCTGGATGCCGATTCCCGGAAATTCCTTCTCCCAGGAGCGCAGCACGTACGGCTGCACCTGCACCAGCTCGCAGACTTCCCCGGCCTTGTAAACCTTGGGCGTCACGCTGCGTCAGTATAAACCGGGTTCAGTAGGTTCGGGGGGTTCAAGGGGTTCAGAAGGTCCTCTTCTCTGTGGGTTCGAGGGTCCTGTTCTCAGGCGGTCCTTTTCTTGGTTCGCGAACCGCGTGCACGAGAACCGCTCGAACCTTCTGAACCGTTTGAACCGTTTGAACCTTCTGAACGTTTACCTTCTGAACCCACCGAACCCACCGAACCCTTTCCTCCTTCCGGGTTCTTGCGTCGTCGGGTTCTGACGTGGAACCGGATCGGGGTGCCCTCAAACCCGAATCGCTCGCGCAGCTGGTTAACCAGGAACCGCTCGTACGAGAAATGAAAATTCGTTGCCACGTTGGTGAAAAAAACGAAGGTGGGGGGCGCGACGCCGGTCTGCGCTGCGTAGAGCACGCGGACGTGCTGCCGCCCAGGGCTGGAGGGTGGATGAGCGGCAGTAATCTCCGCCACGAACTTGTTCAGCTCCGGGGTCTTGACCCGCATCCGGCGCGAGGCGGTCACGCGGTCGATGGTCTCGAGCAGCTTCGGCGCCCGCTCGCCGGTCAAAGCCGATATGTGGAGCACGGGCGCGTAGTCCAGAAACTTCAGGTGCCGGTGCAGCTCCTCGTCAAATACCTTGACGAAGTCAGGCCCGCGGTCCTTCATCAGGTCCCATTTGTTGGCCACGATGATCACGCCCCGCCCCGCCTTGTCCGCCGCGCCCGCGATCGCGGCATCCTGATCCGTTACCCCCGCTGTAGCATCCACGAGCAAGACGACGATGTCGGCGGCTTCGATCGATCGCTGCGCCAGCATGACGCTGACCGTCTCGACCTGCCCGCCGCGCTGGACGCGTCCAGCCTTTCTGATCCCGGCAGTGTCGACGATGCGGTACTTGCGTCTATGCCAGGTCATCACAGTATCGACAGCGTCGCGGGTCGTGCCGGGCATCTCGCTGACGATCATCCGCTCCTCGCGTAACAGCCGGTTCACGAGCGACGACTTCCCCGCGTTCGGGCGGCCGACGATAGAGACAGCCACTTCCCCGCTCTCATGCGCGTGCGAGTCCCCATTCGCGTCGTCCTCCTCGGCATGCGGCGCCGCAACGGGCGCCGACTGTCCCTTCGGCCGCAGCCGATGGACGATCGCGTCGAGCAGATCGCCGACGCCTTCGCCGTGCTCGGCGGAGACCTCAACGATCGGATCGAATCCGAGCTGATAGAACTCCAAGGCACCGGCCCGCGCGCGCCGATCGTCGGTCTTGTTGATCGCGATGATGGCCGGCTTGTTGGCGGCGTGGACCGCCTGGGCGATGTCGTTGTC
>Ga0137452_1000384_pt1 | contig 13155 bp, 11 predicted proteins | sample EasRivERMGT513_2_FD_102312 | JGI IMG/M metagenome (GOLD analysis project Ga0137452, IMG submission 102312) | Soil microbial communities from meander-bound floodplain in the East River, Colorado, USA - East River MetaG ERMGT513_2 | ecosystem: Environmental > Terrestrial > Soil > Floodplain ...
ACGACATCGGCAAGGTGAACGATGCGGAGATCGAGACGCGCGAGGTGACGATCAGGCAACGCTTTTGGCGCGACACCACACGCGAGGTGCGGACGTCGCGGTTTGGGCCGATCGTCTCCGACGCGTCGGCGACGTCTGCGCGGCCGGACGAGACGATCGCGCTGAAATGGATCGGCCATCAGGCGACCGACGATCTCGGCAGTCTGTTCGATGTGATGCGCGCGAAGAACGCGGGCGAGTTCCGCGAGGCGTTGAAGGGGTTCGCCGTGCCGCCGCAGAATTTTTTGTGCGCCGATTCTGATGGCAATATCTGTCATGTGCTGGCGACCACGCTGCCGAAACGCGCAGCGATGCGCCCCGAGGCGCCGATCCTGGATGCGGCCAATCCTGCGAATGAGTGGAAGGAGTTCGCGGACGCGGCGACGATGCCCTACGCGCTCAATCCCCAGGAAGGGTTCCTCGCCTCGGCGAACAACCGGCCGACGGACACGGACTTTCCGATCGGCTATTTCTTTTCCGCCGACGAGCGCGTGCGGCGGTTGCAGCAGTTCGTGAGCGAACGCGAGACGGTCACGCTCGACGATCTGAAGCGGCTCCAGCGCGACACGGTCTCACTCGATTCGCGCGAGCTCGCGGCGGCGCTCGCGGGATTGATCGAGTCCGAGCCTGAGGCGCGCGCGGCGGCGCCTTTATTCTTGGCCGATCTCAAGGCGTTCGACGGCGATTATCGCGTCGATGCGCGAGGGCCTGTGGTCTACGAGACGCTGCTCTATCATCTGGTGCCCGAGGTCTATGGCGCGCGCACGCCAGGCGAGATCGTCGGGCCCTATGCGGATCTGCGTCAGCTGAAGCGGTTTCTCTTGAGCGATATCGAGGCGCTTCCGCCGGCGCGGCGGCGCGAGATCCTGGTCGGTGCGTTGAAACGCGCGGCTGCGGACAGCGCGAAGTTCGCGACCTGGGGCGACATGCATCGCATCCGCGTGCAGCACTGGTTCGCCGCCCTGCCCTTGCTCGGGCGCAATTTCATCTATGGCGATTATCCGAGCGGCGGCTCGCGCGAGACGCCGATGAAGACGGCGCATGGATTGATCAACCGCGCGACAGTGTCGACGTTCGGCAGCCAGGCGCGGTTCGTCTCCGATATGGGCGATCCCGATTCGAGCGAGTTCGTGCTGATCGGCGGCAATGACGGCTGGATCGGTTCGGAGAACGCGCTCGATCAGGTGCCGCTGTGGCTGAAGGGTGAGTATATCCGCATGCCGCTAAGGCCCGAGACGGTGGCGCGGGAGTTTCCTGTTGTAACGACGCTGAGCCCGTGATGCTCGATATCACGCCGGTGTTGAAGCTGTTGGCCGCGCGGCGGCGGGCGCAGCTTGCGCGCATGGACGTGTGCGCCGTGCAGGAGCGAACGCTGCTGAAGCTCGTTGCGCGCGCAGCGGAGACGCGGTTCGGCAAGGACCACGGCTTCGCGTCGATCAAAAGCGTCGCCGATTTCCAGGCGCGCGTGCCGCTGCGCACCTGGGACACGATGTGGAGCGACTACTTCAAGGCGTCGTTCCCCGACTACGCGAATGTGAGCTGGCCGGAGCGCACGCCCTATCTCGCGCTGTCGTCGGGCACGACGGGCGCGCGCACCAAGCATGTGCCTGTGACGGAAGCGATGAACCGCTCGAACTCGCGCGCGGGTTTCGACCTTGTGGCCTACCACTTCGCGGCGAAACCGCACTCGCGGCTCTTCGACGGCAAGACGTTCATACTCGGCGGTTCGACAAAACTGGTGCCGGAAGCGCGCGGAGTCTGGTCGGGCGATCTGTCGGGGATCGCGGTCAAGCGGATGCCATTCTGGGCGCGCAGCTATGCGTTTCCGAAGCAGGAACACGCGCTGATCGCGAACTGGGAGGAAAAGGCCGAGCTGATGGCGCGCAACTCGCTCGACGAGAAGATCCGCGCACTGACCGGAACGCCCTCCTGGATGCTCATACTGCTCGAGCGCGTGCGTGCGCTGCGCGATGCGCGCGGCGAGCGCGGGCTTGCGGCCTATCCCGATCTCGAACTGCTGGTGCATGGCGGCGTCAATTTCGCCCCCTATCGCGCGCGCTTCGAGAAATTGTTCGCGGGGCTGGGCGTGGACATGCGTGAGGTCTATCCGGCGAGCGAAGGCTTCATCGCGACCGCCGACCGCCTCTACGGCGAAGGATTGCGGCTCAATCTCGATCACGGGCTGTTCTTCGAGTTCGTGAAGCTGGAGGCTTTGGATAAGCCCAATCCGCGCCGGCATTGGATCGCGAACGTCGAGACGGACGTGAATTATGCGCTGGTGATGTCGACCTGCGCGGGACTGTGGGCCTATGTGATCGGTGACACGGTGCGCTTCGTCGACACGTCGCCGCCGCGCATCCTCATCACCGGGCGCACGACCTATTGGCTCTCGGCGTTCGGCGAACACTTGCTCGCCGAGCAGATCGAGACTGGGGTTGCGGAAGCCGCGGGCGCGATCGGCGCCGACGTCACGGACTATTCGGTCAGCGCGGTGTTTCCCGAGACCGGCAACGAGCGCTGCGGGCATGTATATGTGACGGAGTTCGCGGGCGGCGCGCCGGATCACGTCCGGCTCGAAACATTCGCGAAGACGCTCGACGCGACGTTGCGGCATATGGTCAACGACTACGACTATTACCGCAAAGATGGGCGCATCGTGCTGCCGGAAGTCCGCCCCGTCGCGCCGGGTACGTTCGCGGCGTGGATGAAATCGCGCGGCAAGCTCGGCGGGCAGAACAAGGTGCCGCGGATCATCAACGATCCGGAGCTGTGGGGGAATTTGCTCGGTTTCATCTCGACACGGGCGCGCTAGAATTCACAGATGATCGACAAAGCGCGTCATGTGCCGCTGCGGCCGCTCGACTGGGACGCGGAGAAGGTTACGGCGGCCATCGAAGTGATCGTCGCGGATGCGCTCGCGCAGTTTGACGCCGAGCAGTACTGGCCCGCGCATCCGATGGATGAGACGACCGACGGACCGCTCCATCTCTACCTAGGCGCGGCGGGGATGATCTGGGCGCTCGACTATCTTCGCCGCGTCGGCGCGACGAGGGCGCAATTCGATTTTGGTCCGTCGCTGCCCACGCTACTGGAAGCGAGCAAAGCCCCCATTCCCGGTTACGAGGATTATGCCGTGCACGGCTCGCTTCTGTCCGGCGATCTCGGAACGGCGCTGTTGGTCATGCGCTTGTCACCGTCGCCGGATATCGCCGATTACGTCCATGAACGCGCGAGCGCCAACACGCACCTGCCGATCCGCGAACTGATGTGGGGAATGCCCGGTTCGATGCTGGCGTGCGTCCATATGGCGGACATGACGGACGAGGCGCGCTGGCGTGATCTGTTTGTCGCCCAGGCAAAGCGCCTGCTCGATGATCTGGAGGAAACCGCGAACGGTCCGTTATGGACGCAGGACCTATACGGCCGGACCATGCAGTATCTGGGGCCTGCGCACGGGTTTGCGGGAAATATGATCCCGCTGATGCGCGGTTGGGATTGGCTGACGGACGAGCAGCGGGCGCGTGTCGCCGACGCGGTGCCGCGCACGCTCTCGGCGAATGCCTGCCGCTCCGAACTCGGCATTACCTGGCATCCGCGAACCGGCGACTACGACTTCGCGCCGCCGCTTTGTCAGCACTGCCACGGCGCGCCGGGCATCGTGACGGCGTTTGCCGACGCACCATTCTCGACGCCTGAATTCGAGATGCTGTTGGCTGAAGCCGGGCGCTACACGTGGGAGGCGGGACCGCTGGCCAAGGGCTCCAACCTCTGTCACGGCACGGGCGGCAACGGCTATGCGTTCCTGAAGCTGTTCCGCCGGACGGGCAACGCGGTCTGGCTCGAGCGGGCGCGCGCGTTCGCGATGACGTCAATCGAGCAATGCCGCGAGGCGCGCGAGGAGCATGGGCGCGGGCGCTATTCGCTATGGACGGGCGATGTCGGTCTCGCGATCTATCTGTGGGATTGTCTGACGGGCAAACCGTACTTCGCGACGATCGACGTGTTCTAGTTCACGCGCAGACGCGGGGCGTATACAATTTCTTGCACCCGGAGAGGCTATGAACGGGGGGAGTGCATGATGCGGCGACAGAACGTCCTCTTCCTCGTCACACTGGCAGCGGCGACGGCATCCGGCTTGGGACACGCGGCAGCGCCAACCGGCACTTCATCCATTCCAAATCTCTCCGGCGTATGGGCGCACACATCCATCACCGGTTATGAGCCCCTTGCCTCGGGCCCAACGTCGCTGAAAAACCTGTCGCGGCGCGGCATCACGAGCGACAATCGCCAGCTTGTCGGCGACTACAAGAATCCGATTCTGAAGCCCGAAACGGCGAAGATCGTCAAAGAGTTCGGCGAAATCTCGTTGAAGGGCATTGGCTATCCGACCCCGCGCAATCAATGCTGGCCCGGAGGGATACCCTTCGTTTTTACGACCACGGCCATAGAAGTGCTTCAGCAGCCTCACGAGATCACGTTCCTCTATTACGAGGATCACGAAGTGCGCCATGTGCGGATGAACGACGTCCATCCGAAAAATGTGACGCCGTCCTGGTATGGCGATTCCGTCGGACATTTCGAAGGCGATACGCTGGTGATCGACACCGTCGGCATCAAGATCGGGCCTTACGCCATGCTCGACTGGTACGGCACGCCGCATTCGCCTGCGCTGCACGTGGTGGAACGGTACCGACTGATCGATTACGAACGAGCGAAAGACGGATTGGACCGGGACGCGAAGGAGAATTTTCAGGTCCAGCTCGACACGATCGACACCGACTACAAGGGCAAGCACCTGCAGCTCGAGTTCACGGTCGAGGATGAAGGCGTGTTCACGACGCCCTGGACCGCGACCATGACGTACCGTCCCCAGGTGATCGAATGGCAGGAAAGTATCTGCGCCGAAAACCCGAATAAATACGGCACCGAAAAGGACGCGGCGGTTCCGACGGCGGAGAAGCCGGATTTCTAAAACCGGGCATCGCGGCGCAAGGCGGGATCAGAAATCCGGCGTGGCTGATTGCGGGATGGGTTCGACGCCCTCGTTCAGAATATCGCCGTTGTTCTCGGCGCAGACCGCTTCTTCCATCGGGCCGCGCGGCACGCGCGAATCGTCCTCGGTGTGGTTCGCGTCGATGCGGCGATAGCGCTGGATCGCGTTCCACGGCGTGGTGAAGGCGCCCTCGTCTTCGACATGAACCTCAACCTCCATCGCGCGGCCGTCATCGACCATGCGGAAGCGTTCGACGACGTGGAGCTTGTCCGTATGGGGCGTGCGGTAATTGTCGACGAAGGTCCTTGTGTTCAGGCCGACGGTGTCGACCACGAGCGTGTCGCCCTCGTAGCGGCCGACGGACTCGCCGAACCAGGAGGGCGTCACGCGCGCCGAGTGACCCTGATTCATATAGATGTGGCGCGCCTGATGATCCTCGGCCCAGATCATGACGATCTTCTGCGGTGTCTGGATGAAATAGACGGGGAAGACCGGATAGAGCAGGAAGCCGGGCACGCCGATCGGCCAGCAGCGCTCTTTCGGCGTGTACGCGGCTCGCCCCGAAAGCGCACGCGCATTGGCCTTCTGCAGCTCGTCGCGAACCCATGGCTGAAGAATAGGATTGGAGAGATCGGCGACGCGGAACGCCGGTCGACCCGGCACGGGACGACGCTGAGGGTCGAATGTGACCGGGCCGGGGCCGCTCGAGGGCGGGAGGAACTCCTGGCCCGCGGCGATCCATCCCGTGGTGCTGTCCGGAGCGAAATTCGGCGCCGCTCGTTCGGCCGCTGAGGCCGGCAAGAGCGCGGCCAGCGCGCACGCAATCAACGCAACGTGGAGCGATGTCCGCTTGCTCGATGAAATCTTCTCCATCGCGAGTCCCCCCAAAGAGCGAAACTACCGTCCGCCGACGACGGCGAGGCCCTGGATCTCGATCAGAAGCCCCGGCTGCGCGAGGCCGGCGACCGTGATGAGCGCGCTTGCGGGGAAGCATTCGCGGAAGGTTTCCTTGCGGAGCTCGATGAAGCGGTCCCCGAGGCGCGCATCGGTGATGAACACGGTCATCGTCACCATGTCGGCGAGACCCGCGCCGCCCGACGCTTTGATATTCTTGTCGATGTCGGAAAAGATCGAGCGCACCTGCTGATCGAAGGGAAGATTGGGCGCGGCTGTGTGGCCCGCGAGCCAGAGCGTCTTGCCGCCTTCGGTGGTCACGACGCGCGAGAACGCGCGGTCCTTCGCGCGCTGATCCGGCGCGTAGCACTCTTTCGCCATCGCCGCGGGGATGGCGGCGACGAACGCGGTCGCTGCAAGAGAGGCGATCATCACGCGTGCTGTATGGATGGCCATGGCGTCCCTCGCTCTTTCGATCTGGGCGCCAGTGTACTGCCGGAAAGCGCGGGGATTAAGCGGCGGGCTGGTCGTAGCTGAAAATCACCAGCGCATATTTCCAGCCGTTGGGCTGCTTGCGGAACAGATTCGTGAATTTGCCCGGAAGCGACATGGTCTTGCCGCCGGCCTTCGGGATCAGGTCGAGATGGAAAATGCCGTGGGCAAAAGCCTGCGTGCCGAAAATCTGCACGTCCTCGAACTTGTTCGCCAGCTTGAGCACGAAGGGATCGAAGAACCCCGCCTTCGCAGCCGCAACCGCGTTGTCCCGTCCGACGAAGCGCGGCGCATCGGGCACAGCGAAGACGAAATCGTCGGTCATCAGCGAGCCCCACCCGTCGGCGTCGCCCTCGTTCACCGTGGTGACGAACTCGTCGAGAATGCGGTTGAGCGCGGCCAGGTCTTCGGAGAGCTCGGCGCCGGGGCCGGATGGGCTGGATTGCAGCGCCGCGCGCGACAGGTCGCTGTTCCAGATGCCGCGCGAGACCTTCCAGCTGCCGTCGTTCTGCCGGCGCCAAATCCAGAGGCCCTTGCCCTCGTCGTGGACGGGCCGCCCGCCGCGCTTGGGCATGCTGTCGAGCACCCAGCGGTGCTGGTCGATGGCGACATTGCCCATCACCTCCAGCTCCTCGGGGAAGACGAAGTAGAGCGATCGCGCCGCGGCGAAGCCCTCGCGCCAGACTTGGCGGTGGGCGTCGATGCCGCGGATGGCGGGGCGGTTGGGCGCCATGCCGAGCGCATCGGCGGCGACAAAACCGGTCATCGCCACGATGTCTTCGCGGTTGAACGCCTCGACATACTCGGTGCGACGGCGCTCGATGATCTCTCGATCGTTCACGGCCAACTCGTTGATCGTACTTCCCCGACGCAACCTACTATGGCAATCGCACCGGGTTCCAGTGGACTTAAGCGCCCACCGACTGGATCCGGGCCGACGCTACCGCGCGTTCGGCGGCGGCGACCGTGTTTTCCAGCAACATGGTTACCGTCATGGGGCCCACGCCGCCCGGCACCGGGGTGATGTATGAGGCTTTCCGCCGCACGCCCTCGAAATCGACGTCGCGGACCAACCAGACGAGACAGCCCATTCTTCCGCTGGTAACCACCCTTCAGCCGGACGTAAATTGTATCTCCCTAGGGCTGCTGCCGCCCTTCGATCGCTCATGGGGTGAGATCACATGCGCTGCCTCAAATCGCATCGGCTCTTCTTGATTGCCGCGGGCCTTCTTGCGCTTCTCGTTGACGTGCTGCCCGCGACAGACGTCCGCGCTGCCGAACGGCCTCCTGTGGCCGGGCGCAATGCCGCAGTGTCGGCGGGGCCCCCGCTCACGACCGTAGCTGCGCTCGAGGTGCTGATGCGTGGCGGCAATGCCTTCGATGCCGGCGTCGCGGCGCTTCTCGCAGGCGGTGTTGTCGAGCAGGACTTCTATAGCCTTGGCGGCGAAGCCTTGGTGCTCGTCTATCCGCGCACGACGGGAAAGGTCGTCTCGGTCGTGGGACAGGGTTGGGCGCCAAAGGGGGCGACCATCGATTGGTACAACGCACGCAGCAAGACGCTGAACGGCGAAGGCCTCGATCCGGCGGTCGTTCCGGGAGCGCTTCACGCAGCCCTCACCGTGCTCGAGCAATGGGGCACGATGAGCTTCGAGCAAGTCTCGGCGCGCGCCATCGAGTACGCCGAGCAGGGCTTTCCCTTGAGACCCCGCACTGCGCACGCCATCGAAGAAAATCTTAAATTTTTCCAGAGCTGGCCCGACAATCAGAAATATTGGCTGAAGCCGGACGGCTCGATGCATCCGGCGGGCGACTTGATCAAACTGCCGACGCTCGCCGCAACATTAAAGAAGATGGTCGAGGCTGAACGCGCGGCCAAGGGCAAGGGGCGCGCAGCAGGCATCGCCGCCGCGCGCGACCGCTTCTACAAGGGCGACATTGCGCGGGAGATGGTCGCGTTCCTGCAGAAGCATGAGGCGCCCTTCGATCTCTCCGATTTCGCGGAATTCTTCGCCAAGATCGAACAGCCGAGCATGACGACGTACCGCGGCTACCAGGTCTACAAGCATTCGTTCGGCAGCCAGGGGCCGGTGCTGCTCGAATCGCTCAACATTCTCGAACAGTTCGATTTGCGCGCGATGAAGCACAACAGCGCGGATTACATTCATACGGTCATCGAAGCGATGAAGCTCGCCTACGCCGATCGCGATACGTATTACGGCGATCCCGCCTTCGTATCGACGCCGGCCGAGGGCCTGCTCTCGAAGGACTACGCCAAGGAGCGCGCAAGGCTCATCGATCCCAAGCGCGCGTCGCGCTCGTTTATCGCCGGAAACCCGATGGCGTTCGACTCGAAGGTGAAGCAGTGGCCGTATTGGACCGCCAATCTCGCGGAGGCGGTTCCGAGTCCCCGGCTGCCCGATCCAGAGCGCGTCTCAGGCTCCAAGGACACGACCCACATCTCAATCATCGACAAGAACGGCAACATTTTCGACAGCACGCCGAGCGGCGGCTGGATCGGCGGCGCGGTGATACTCGGAAACACCGGCATAGGAATGAGCGTGCGGGGCGAGCAGTTCTGGCTCGACAAGACGCGCGCGGCGCAACTGCGGCCGCGAGCCCGTCCGCGCTATACGCTCACGCCGAGCATCGTGCTCAAGAACGGCGAGCCCTTCATGGCACTCGGCACGCCGGGCGGGGACAACCAGGAACAGACGATCCTGCAGGCGTTCCTCAACATCGTGGAGTTCTGGCCCGAGTGGTATCCGAACCTGCACGAAGCGTTCGAGTGGCCGCGCGTACAGACGCTCCACTTCTACGGTTCGTTCTGGCCCCATGACAGCGGCTTCAACAAACTGAACCTGGAGGCCACCATTCCCGAAGCCGTGTTGAAAGAGCTGCAGGCTCGAGGCCACGATGTGATCTCGATCAGACCATTCAGCATCGCGAGCTGCGCGACGGCTGTTCTGATCGACCCCAACAGCGGCAGCCGCATCGCCGGCGCCGATCCGCGGCGCGACTGCTACGCAATGGCGTATTGACCCTGGAGCCCGCGGTTCTAGTGCGGGACCAGGACGCGGGCTGTCGCGCGTTCGGCGGCGGCAACCGTGTTTTCCAGCAACATGGTTACCGTCATGGGGCCCACACCGCCCGGCACCGGGGTGATGTATGAGGCTTTCCGCCGCACGCCCTCGAAATCGACGTCGCCGACCAGCCGCCCGCCGACGAAGTTAATGCCGACGTCGATGACGACCGCCCCGGTCCGGACCATGGCGGGGACGATCAAATTGGGCGAGCCGGCGGCAACGACCAGGATGTCGGCAAGGATCGTATATTGCGTCAAGTCGCGCGTCTTCGCGTGGCAGATCGCGACGGTCGCCTCGCGCTGCATCAGCATGAGCGCGAGAGGCTTTCCGACGATGTTGCTGGCGCCCACAACGGTGACGTTCTTGCCTTCGAGCTCGATCCCCTCGTGCTCAAGGATCTTCTGCACGCCGTAAGGGGTGCAGGGCGGGAAGACGGTCTGGCCGTTCACCAGACCGCCGACATTATAAAGGTGGAAGCCGTCGACATCCTTCTCGGCCGAGATCGTCTCGACCACGCGGCGCACCGAGATGTGCGGCGGCAGGGGAAGCTGGACCAGGATGCCGTGAACGCCCTGCGTCTCGTTGAGCGCGCGGATGCGGTCAAGCACCTGGCGCTCGGCGATATCGGCGGGAAGGCGCACGACCTCGGATTTGATGCCGACTTCGGCGCAGGCGCGCACTTTGTTTCGGACATAGATCGCGGACGCCGGATCCTCGCCGACCAGGATCACGGTCAGCGCCGGGTTGAGGCCGCGTGCCTTCAACGCGGCCGCGCGCTCGGCGATGCCCACGCGGACGCTTTTCGCGATCGCGATGCCGTCGATGATCTTGGCTGTCATGGGAGTGAAGTGGTCGGTTTTGACGCGGGCGTCAAGACGGTGCGGCTTAAGCAGTTGAAGCCCAAGGCTTAGCCTACCATCAGCCAAAGCCCCCGCTTGTGCTCGTATCGGGCACCATCGCCCCGAAGCCGCCGGCGGCGTTGCGGTGCAGGCCCGTGAAGACGCCGAGGCGATACAAGAATGACTTGTACAAGCCTGGCGGCTTGACCACGAGCCGCACGGCGGCCGCGCCTATATGCGTCATATGCCGCAGCGTCAGTCCCGCATCCTGGTAACGGCAGAGAACGTGGGCGATGTCGTCTCGCACCTTGTCGGCGACGAGCAGGACCTGGTTGATACCCGCCGCCGACAAATAGGACGCCGACGGCATATCTTGAGGAAGAACGCACCAGCGATTGTCATAGCTGCCGGGTATCATGGCGGGATCAGTGTTTTTCATCCGGTCAGCATTGAGCAAAAAGACTGGCGGCGCGTCTTGGCGAAGCCTAATGCGCTGCAAAAGTGCGCCACCGGCGGTGAGCTCGTTCGCGATGCCTCGCATGTTCACGATCATCCCCGAGGAGACACCGCTGTTGTAAAGCGGAACGGGGCGGTAGCCGACTTTCGCCAGCGCCAATCCGATTAGAACAGACTCCGAGCCTTCAACGTCGATCACGACAGCGGCCTCGCGTGAGCGTGGAAATCCGTCGACGTCCGGCAGCCGCAGATCCTCGCCGTAGGTCGCGGACAACGGCGCATGCAGGAACAGCACAGGCTTGGCCCATGCGGACCATGCCGATTCGGGCGGCGCCCATGCGGAGAAAAGCTGTTCGACGCTCATCGTGATCGTGCTTCCGAAACGAGGACGGGAATGTCCTGAGCCTGTTTCTCGATCACCGTGAGTGACGAGATGCGGCCATAGAACCCAGCGGCGCGGCCATTGAGCGTGAACACGCCGATGCAGAGGTGCCGAGGGCCCCCAGACGTCGTCAACGGCCGGCTGGCAAAGCGGCGCTGTGCGATCCAGTGCCGCGGCGACGCGTATACACGGAAAAGAGTGCGCCGCCATGTCTTGCGCGCGACACCACCGCGCCACGCGATGTCTTCGCCGACGCGGCCGAAGACCGGCTTGACCAGCCAAGTGTCATCGTGGCGCCAGGGCGCGTCGCGCGGATCGCGCGTCTCGGGGAGCAAACTTCGCCATGTGGGTACGGGCACGCCGAGCCGATCCCAAAAGAGTGGCAGCCGCTTCGATTGGGTGAGCACGGCAGATGGCGGATTGCAGGACAAAGTCGGGGTCGCGAAATATTCGGGCCAGTTGCTGCGCGCCGGCAACGCGGGCAGCCATTCGGCGGGATAGAAGCGCACAATCGAATCGATCGGTCCCTCCTGTCCGTGCGCGATGGAAACGGCGCGACCGTTGTCCCAGCGCAAGTGATCGGGCGCGATCAACGCGCAGTGAAAACCGGCGGGGGCAAATCGACTGGCCAGGAATTCCATGACCTGCCGATCGTCAGCGTAGGCCGTGGCATGGACAAGCGCCAGGCGCTTGCGCGAACCCAGGCGCTCTGAGACCGCGGACACCAACGCCTGCGCGACGTCACCGGCCGGGCGCGCGCCGGGCACATAGGACGCAGCCAATTGCGGAAGCGCGCTCGACTCCGCAAAGCCACCAGGGACATCGCTGTTCACTTCGGAGATTGCCCAGCCGTCCAGAGTCGGATGGAAGTCGAAGCGCATCACGCGAAGCTGAGAATCGCCGGGCCCATGAGCACGCGACAACACGCGCCTTAAGGACCGTGGAATCCCGAGCTCGGCGTGAAGATCGGGCCGCTCCAGGGCGGCAGCTTCGAGCTGCATCGTCTCGCGTGCGAGCGCTTCCGCGAGGCGGGATAAGCGCGAGGCGCTTGCGGCCGTCAGAACGCAGGCATGGTCGCTGATGGTGCAGACGTCTCCGACCTGCGGGTCCCACTTGAAGCAACGGAAAATCACGTCGCGCCGATACGAGGGAAAATCCACCCGCAAGGCCATCAGGCGAACCTCCGGTTCGCGCGAGGATAGCGCTTCGTCGCTGCGATCAAGGGACCAAGCGGTCATATTGCGGATTGTTGGGCAGCGGTTCCGACTGTTGAACAGCGATAACGGCGACGGCGAGGTAGGCACATGCGAGGTATATCGACGCGGTGACATGCGGCCGCGCGTCCCGCGGGCGACGCCTCAATACCAATTCAAGCACAATAACGGCCAGCGTCAGCGGCAGAACGGGCCATGCCGCCTGGAATTCGATGAAGGTCTGTTCGAGCGATGTCCAATCGCCGGCAGACCCACGCGCGCAGATAAGACCCATCGCCAGCATGTAGCCGCCGAAACGAATCGCTGAGGGGACATCGCGTTCGACAGCGATTTCCTCGGACGCGGAGCAACACGCTGCCACGAGCGCCCACATCAGGAACCAGGCCGCGCTTCCGATCAGCGCGGCGGCAACCACGCACCACCATCCGGGACCGTCGCCGATATTCGCACCCGCGTAGATGGCGGCGTGCGCGAGCATCGCGCAAACGACGACGATCGCTGCCGCCGGATTGCGCCGCTCCAAGGCATCGTCCCGAAACGAGATGTTAAACCCGTGCATGATTTGCGAAGCAACGAATATCCAGACCGCGCCCAGCACCGTGTAGAGGAGGAGATATCGCGGATCGCCACGAACGTCGTACGAGCCAGCCGTCACGATCACCGCAAAAATGAGAGCGAGCGCGACGGGCGGTATCGCAATCAGCGCAAGGCGCTCGCGCGCCACCCGCTCCACGATCGGTGACAGAAGGATCGGCCTGTACCA
>Ga0137452_1000386_pt1 | contig 13135 bp, 12 predicted proteins | sample EasRivERMGT513_2_FD_102312 | JGI IMG/M metagenome (GOLD analysis project Ga0137452, IMG submission 102312) | Soil microbial communities from meander-bound floodplain in the East River, Colorado, USA - East River MetaG ERMGT513_2 | ecosystem: Environmental > Terrestrial > Soil > Floodplain ...
GAGATGTGCCGCTCTGAGCTGGTCCGGCTTTCCTGGAGGATGCAGCGGATACCCGAGCAGGACGAGTCCGCTGATGCCGTTCGCCGCCGCATCGCTTCCCGCCGCGGCGGCAAGATGTGTGGCGATGCGGCCGCCCATCGACTTGCCGCCGATGAACACGGTGTTCCCACGGAACGGACCGTGACTCCGCGCGGCGGAAATGGCGGCGCGATAGCAGGCCTCGAGCTTCTCGGTTCGATCGGGAACCCGGCGGCGCTCCTCGGTGTAGAGGAAGTTGAACGTGAGCACGTCGAGGCCCCTGGAGGCGAGCCCGTTGGCAAACTGAGTGATGAAGCGACTGTCCTGGCCGGCGCCGGCCCCGTGCGCGAGCACGAGCGTCGCCTTTACTCGGTTCTCGCCGATCGTTCGATAGGCGAGCGCGCTGGTGCGCCCGTGTTCGCTGACGTCGATATCCAGTCTATCTGTCACGGGACCTTCGCGAAGGCGATGTCACTGCCACGTACCACGGAGACACCGAGACACCGAGAAATTCAATTGGTCTGTCTCGGTGCCCTCAGTGCCTCGGTGTTCCGTCAGAGCAAAGATAGTCTAGAAAATCGCCAGCGGGTTCACAGGCGATCCCGTTCCGCCTTCGACCGGCAGCGGCGCGAACGTAATCGCGAATTCGTATCGGTTCAGCCGTCGCGCCGTCGCGGCGGCCTGCTCCAGGTCGAGGCATTCGATGATGTTGATGCCCATCCAGTTGAGGACGGCAACGTGGATCGGGTTGCGCATGCCTTCCCAACCCGGTCGGGGATTCCAATCGATGTTGAAGTCGTGTCCGATGAACGACGGCGGCCGTTCGTGCATCCACGGAATGGTGTCGGGGTAGTACCCCGCGACTTGTCCGGTCCACGCACCCAGCGCCGCGCGTCTCTTCCAGCGGCCGATGTATAGAAGGGGAATATCGCCCGGCCCCACCTTTACACCTGACTTCTTTTCCCAGGCCTCGAGATCGGCGCGCGTGATCGGGGTCGTGGGATCCACCCAGTCGACGCCTTTCAACTGCGCGATGTCGTACAAAACGGCGCGGGTGGTGATGCCGTCTTTCCAGTTCATCACGCTGCCCTTCACGCATCCCGTCTCGGCCGAGAGGTTGTCCTTCACGGGGACGCCGTTATACATCAGCCCGTTCTCGAAGAAGTGACACCAGCTGTCGATGTGCGCCACCGTCTGCCCGTGGAAGCTGACCTGGTAGTTGTCGGTCGTGCCTCCCTCCGTGATGCCGTTCGTCACGCGGTGAAAGATCCCGGCGGCCCCGACGTCGGCCGCAACCACCTGCGGCTCGGCATGTGCGAGCGACACGACGATCCCGTTCTTCACCAGCTTCAACGCGTTCTGAACCTTCTGCGGCGTGATCAGGGTCGAGGTCCCGCTGGTCTCCTGTCCGACGGGTGCCCATTTACCCCAGGTCTTGAAGTCCTTCCGCCACTGTTCGTACTGTGCTCGCATCGCGGCGGTGTCGGCGGGAGCAACAGCCGCGGGTGCCTGGGGGGCGGCTGCCGCCTGACCCTGTGCCGCCAACCGGAATCCGCCGACGAGCCCAGCAAGCACCAACCCGGTACACACGGCGGTCAATTTCAGACGTCCCATGCTGTCCTCCTTAAGAAACACCCAACTCCCAACTCCCAACGCCCAAGAAGAATCGCTCCCCGAAGCGCGCCTTGGGAGTTGGGAATTGGAAGTTGGGCGTTGAGATTCTACCGTCAGGACGGCACAGGGCGTCTTGAGAGTTGGGACTGGGCGTTTCGGAGGTGACCGCCTTCATTGAGGACAAGGACCACCATTGAGAATCTGCTCCACACGGTGTCTGAACGCGCGCGTCCATACTGCTAGATCGCGTTCGTCGGGAGTCGCCGTGTAGAACTCCGGAAGCCGCGCCGCCGCAAGCCATACCCGCAACTCCGCGTCCGTGAACGACGCCAGGTCGCGCCCGATTCGCACGCGCGCAGCGTCCGAGATGCGCGCGTCGGGGAACGTGGATCCCTGATAGGGCAGCGCTCGCATCGACACCGTGCATGTGGCGCGGTCGCTCCACACTGGTGTCGCTTCCCACTGCGCGACGTTCGCCTTCACCGGTCCGAACGTCGCCCGACATCCTGGAGCATCAGCAGCGGCGTGGCGCACGGCTGATCGGCCGCATGCGGTGTCGCATCCACGCAGACGAGCCGCTGATTGTCCTCCTTGTTGTCCCAGTGCGCGAGGAACACGGCCACGAGACGGAGTGCATCGAGCTCTGCGATCGGTGCTTTCACGTCCTTCAGCTCCCACCACGCCCACCCCTTTCGTTCGTGGTCCTCGATCGCGATGCCTTCGAACTTCCGCTCGACGGCGACCCATTCGAAGTCGCCGTAGTCCTGTTCGTCCTCATCCACATAACGCTCGTGTATGCCGAGCAGATCGAGGGTACGCATCACCAGGAATGGATTCGATGGACAGCCATAGCATCTGAGGCTCGGAACCATATAGACGCGGTCGGCGGCGTATCCGAGCGCTGAGAGCAGGCGCGTGGCGGCGACTTCGGCGTGGATCTCGGCCTCGCGCCCGTACTTCACCCTGACGACTTCACCGTCGGGCAGCGCACAGTCGAACTTCGACGATGTGCCGTTCGGTGATCGCGGAACAAACTGGCAGGTGACGCGTGCGCTGCTTAACGTGCCCGCCGGATCTGGAGGAGGAGCGGTCAGCGACTCGACGTGAAGGTCCCCAAGGCGGGTCCGCGCATGCTCCAGGGCCATGTCGCGCAACGTGAGGGCCGACGGCCTTGGCGTCTCGCGCTCATGCCCGCGTGCCGCGAAGACGTAGATCGCCATTGCCGCGATTGCGCCGGCGCATACCGCGGCCCGTTTGCGATCGACATTCATTTTAGAGGCGTCTGGATCGCGTTACGTCGGGCCATGATGTGATGCTCCCCGGTCCACGTGGGTGAGCTCCAGTGCGACACCACCGGGCACGGGCACGGGCCTCAGTGCATAGCTCGATCGTCCGTGCCGGCCGACGACGGTCCAGCCCGTGGCTGTGCCGAGCGCCGCTCCGAAGATCACGTCGCTGAGGAAATGTCGATTGTCGTGAAGCCGCGATGTCGCCACGTACGTCGCGACCAGCAGCGTCGGCATTGCCATCCGGTATCCGAAGTGCCGCTCGATCACCGATGCGGCTGCGAATGCCGTCGTCGCGTGCCCGGAAGGAAACGAGCAGCATTCGCCGGTTGGCCGGTCGCGCCGAACCGCGTACTTCGTTCCTTGCACGAACGCCTGCGACACGAGTTGCGCGCGCAGCAAATCGAATCCCATGTGCGACCACTTGTTCGTCCTGGATCCGTCGGCGGCGGGTGGCACCACGTACCGGCCGATGGTGTAGAGGCCGACCGAGACCGCGGCCTGTGTGTACGCCGCGCCCACGAATTTACCCGGCGCCCAGAACCGGCTCACGGCCTTCGATCCGGCAAGGCGGGCGTTCACGTTGTCGTCGGCCGGATGCGCCAAAGCGGCCATGCCCGCGCCGACGCCGAGGATCACCCATGTGGATTTGCGCCGTGGAAACGCTCTGAAGTCGTCCCATGTCGAGTGGGCGAGCGCAGCAACCCCCGTGTGAGTAGGGGTCGCGTGCACGTCACCTGGTGTCTGCGACGGGTCCGTCGGCGGCGGCGACACTGCTTGAGATGACACGACGTTGTTGGAGGCCTCTGGTGTTGATTCCTGCGCGAGTCCCGCCGCCGGGATTCCAAGGATCAGCGCGAGCACCGCGAAAACCTGAAGCTGTTTCGTCCTCATTGAGCACCTCGCTTATCTTGTTGGAATCCTGTCCCAAGCACGTCGGGAAAGCTCAGCAATCCGCGTTCCACATGTGCACGGTCAACAAACCGTCGAGCTCAAGCTGGACTATGTGGACGAAAAGGGACGAGTCGGTTGGCAGGGTGCGGCGTCACCGCCGCGCCTGAGGTGGGAGCTGGGAGAGCGGGAAGAAATCGCTCTTACGCGGTCACATCGAGGCAGACGGTGTTCAGGCGGTAGAAGAGCGTTTCAATGAAGCCGCCCGTCTGGACCAGCGGCAGCAGAGGCCCGGAAGTCGTGCTGATCACCTGCGTTCGAGCCACTGCGTGCTCCAACCAGTCGAGCAGGTGAAGTTGATCGTCGTGCGACAACGCGCCCACTTCGTGAAGCACCACGGTCCCGCCGCGCGCAACCGGCGGTAACAGGAGGCGTTCGCCCGGGCTCCAGCTTGCGATCGGTTCATCGCGATCCCGAAGGAGCATGCCCACAACGTTGCGGGTCATCCCGCCTGCGCCTACGAGAAGGACATTTACGCGCGGCATCCCCATGCGACGGAGATCATCGTGCGCCGCTCGCGCCAGGCGCCAGTCGTCAGGTAGCTGAGAAAAATGGTCGCGCGAGCCGGGTTCGCGCGAAGCTCCGGTAAAGAGCTTTGACTGGTGCTCCATGAATGCCTCCTGCGGACCGGAGGGGGTCCTACGGCTGGCGGGAATCTACTATCTACGCGAGCCGTGTCCTATCGGGAAGAGACCGGATATCTCTAGGGAAGATCCCTTAGGCGTTGTGCAACCATCCCTGCAGGACGGCGTACTTCACGATGTCGATGCGACCGTTCAAATCGAGCTTTCGCATCGCGTTGGCCTTATGTGCCTCTACGGTCTTGACGCTGAGCGTCAATCGACCCGCGATTTCCTTATTGCTGTACCCGGAGGCAATCAGCCGCAGGACCTGCGCCTCCCTCTCACTGAGCGTCGCAATGGCCTTGCTCTGCCGCTTGCTCTCTCTGGCGAGGAAGCCGGCGGTGACTCGCGCCGCGAGGGCGGAATCCAGGTACTGGCGGCCGGCTCCCGCGGCCCGAATCGCCTGCAGCAGTTCGGTGGGTGCGCTCTGCTTCAGCACGTAGCCCGACACGCCCGCTCGCAGCAGTTCCTGCAGGTAGGCATCGTCGCTGTGTCGCGTCAGGGTCACGATGGCCGCGTCCGGCTGCAGCTGTTTCAATGCCCGCGTCGCGACGAGTCCGTTCATGCCGGGCATCGAGATATCCATGACGATGACGTCGGGCTTGAACTCGAGTGCGCACTTCAACGCACTGTCGCCGTCGCTGGCTTCGGACACGACTTTCATGTCGGGCTGACCGTCGATCAACAGCTTGAGTCCATGGCGAACGGTCACGTGATCATCCGCCAGAAGGACGCGAAGCCGGGCACCTTTTTCAGACATGGGCCACCGTGTTACCGCTGGGCGTGGCGGCATCCATTCGCACCAGGACGGTAGTTCCTTTGCCGACTGCCGATTCGATTTGAATGGTAGCCCCGACCAGGGCGGCCCGCTCCTGCATTCCCAGCAGGCCGAAACCCTGCGGCGCCGTGCTCTCGTCCAGCGGATTGAATCCGACACCATCGTCTTCGACGATGAGCAGGACGTGGTCGGATCGCCGCTCGAGGATCACGTCCACATTCTCGGCGCGCGAATGTTTGGCGACGTTGGTGAGCGCTTCCTGCGCGATGCGATACAGTGTCGTTTCCGCCTCTGAGCCCAGGCGATCGTCCAGCAGCCCGAAGGTGTGCAGCTCGGCGGAAATGCTCACGCGTTTCGACCAGTCCTGAACGTAGTTGGCCAGCGCTGCGCGCAAGCCGAGATCGTCGAGCGCAGTAGGCCGGAGCTCCCAGACGAGATGATCGACGTCCCGGTCCAGCTGCTGTGCGACCGACTCCAGCGCGTCGACCTGCAGGGACAATTCGGGCTGATCGGCGCACGCGTCCTTGAGGAGCTGGATCCTCCTTCCGAGTGCCGTCAACTGTTCGCCGAACTGGTCGTGCATCTCGCGTGCGATTCGCCGGCGTTCGTCTTCCTGCGCAAAGACCAGCCGCGCCAGCAATTCCGTGCGGGCTCGTTCGGCACGCTCACGTTCGGACATCTCCTCTCGCAGCGAGGCGTTGGCGCGTGCGAGTTCAGCGGTCCGCTCTCGGACGCGCGCTTCGAGCTCCTCGTGCGCACGGCGAAGGGCCTCTTCGGCGTGTTTCCGTTCGGTGAGATCGAAGTGGGTCCCCACGATGCGGACCACTGGTCCACCAGGCTCCGGGCGCACGGGAAGGCCGCGTGAGAGCACGTGAATGTAATGACCACTCTTGTGACGGAGGCGGAATTCCCCCTCGTACGTCGGATTGCCACGGATCACGCCTTCGTGGACCTGGCGGGCGCGGGGCATGTCGTCGGGATGCAGCAGACGCTCCCAGGCGCTGACGTGCGGCTCGATCTCGTCTTCGGAGTAGCCGAGCATCTGCTTCCATCTCGCGGAGTACACGACGGCGCCCGTTTCCAGGTTCCAGTCCCACACCCCTTCCTGGGCCCCGGCGAAGGCCAGCGTGAGCCGTTCCTCGCTCTCACGCAGCGCCGCTTCCGCGCGCTTCCGTTCGGTAAGGTCAAAATGGGTGCCGACGATTCGCACGACCGGGCCGCCGGGCTCGTGCGGGACCGGACAACCTCGCGAGAGCACGTCCACGTAATGGCCATCCCTGTGCCGGAGGCGGAACTCCCCCTCGTAGGTGCGCGCTCCGCGCATCACGCTCTCGTTCAGCCGGTGGGCGAGCGGCTTGTCGTCGGGATGCAGCAGACGCTCCCAGGCGCTGAGGTGTGGTTCGATCTCGTCGTCGGCGTAGCCAAGCATCTCCTTCCATCGAGTGGAGTACACGACGGCGCCGGTTTCGAGGTTCCAGTCCCACACGCCCTCCTGCGCGCCCGCGAAGGCCAGCGAGAGCCGTTCCTCGCTCTCACGCAGCGCCGCTTCAGTCCGTTTGCGATCGGTAATATCGCGGATATGGACCTGGATTATGCGGCGGCCAGGGTTCTCGAGCTGTGCGCCCGTGACCGCCACGTCGATCGTCCCTCCGTCCAGCCGAACGATCTTCATGTCGGTCGGCTGCACGGCCTGACCGGATATCAGCTTGCCTATCCGTTCACGGATGAGTGCGTGACTGTCCGGGTGGAACAGATCGAACGACGACCTGCCCATGACTTGCTCGGCGGTCGATGCGCCAAATAGCCGCACTGCCGCCGGGTTCACGAACACAATGCGAGTGCCCTCGCTGACGAAAATGCCGTCCGGCGAGAGCTCCACCAGGCGGCGATAACGCTCATTGGTTTCGTGCACCGCAGGCTCCAAGGTCGGAAAACAGCCTGGGCGGAGTCTAGTCCCGGCGAGGGCCAATGCCAAGCCTCGCGGCTCCCGGCTGCTTTTCGGGGTGGGTGGACACGGCGGTTGCCAGTAACCTCTGGTCTTCGACTCGATAGCGAACGGATACCGTCGCCCCGATCGCCACGTTCCCCTCCCGGTGCGTCGAGGGGCTGACGACGAACCGCATCGCGCCCGCTCCCTTGCCCGAGGGCGCGATCACCAGAACGGAGGCGCTCACCGACGTTACCACGCCTCGTATCGCGTGGGTTGGCATGAGACCTGGCCTTTCCGTGACCGTAGTCTGGCTTGGCTCATTGGAGCCAGGCGTCGCGGAGACCCCCACAGTCAGCACTGACAGTATTCCTATAGCGGCTATTGCCCTGACAGGTTGACGCATGGTTCCGTCTCCTCGATCGCCTGGCGCAACGCTCCTACTTACCCGTAATGGTTCGTCCGTCGGTTCCCGATGCCCAGATGCTCGTGAGCCGATAGTTCGCTTCGTCCCGCTTGAACGTCAACGTGGGCTTGTCCCCGTTGGGATCCTGTCCGCGGGCGGGGACGGTCATCGCGAACATGGCCGCTTTGGTGCCCCGCTCGCCGAGGATCTCTATCACCCCGTCCCCATTGTTCGTCACGCGGTACTCACCAGCGGGCAGCGTTTGACCACGCACCTGAAACGGAAACGGCACCTTGACCTCGACGATCGACGCTCGCCCGGTGCCACTCAGCAATACGAGGAAGGCAGCGGCCAGCAGCGCCGTCCTTCTTTTGATCAACAACATACCGTTCTCCCTTCGTCATGACGCTGTCGGTGACAGCGCATCATCTACTGCTATTTGACGCAGGCGCACCTGAACAGAACGTGAAGTCGAGATTAATTGCGGTTAAAGAGTAGAAGCCGCGGGAAGCCAGATGGCGAACGTCGATCCGTCTCCCGGACCGCTCCGCACCTGGATTCGGCCTTCGTGGCGCTCGACAATCCACTTCACCAGACTCAAGCCAAGCCCCGAGCCTTCGACTGCAGACGAGCGCGCCGGATCGACACGATAGAACCGCTCGAAGATGTGCTGAACGACATCTGGAGACATGCCGACACCCGTATCGCACACCTCCACTCTGGCGTGGTCGCCGTCGCGCGACACACGTACACTGACGCGGCCGCCCGGGGGCGTGTATTTGATCGCGTTGTCGAGCAGGTTCAGGAGGCACCGTTCGAGCCACCCGTGGTCTCCTGTGACCGTCACCCGCTGATCGGCGACGCACTGCATCTGGAGAGCCTTCACGTGCGCCACTGGCTCGAGCTGCTCGGTGACCTCCGCAGCGAGGGCTGACAGGTCGACCGACTCGTGTGCCAGCGGAATCTGTCCGGACTCAGCGCGCGCGAGCGTCAGGAGCTGGTTGATCAAACGGGTGAGTTTGTCGATTTCTTCAATCTGGCTGGTCGCGCTTGTCCGTCGCTCGCTGTCGGTCTGCGACCGCAGCAGGGCCAGCTCGATCTCACCCCGAAGCGCGGTCAGCGGCGTGCGCAACTCGTGGGCGAGCGCCGAGCTGAACTGCCTCATCTCGCCGACGGCGCTTTCGAGCCTGGCAAGGGTTTCATTGAAGGCCGTCGCCACGGCGTCGAGCTGGTCGCCGGCTCCCCGGGTTGAAAGACGCCGGTCCAATGTTCCGATGCTCACGCGGCGCGCTTCTCCAGCCAATGCGGTCAGCGGGGCCACGGCGGTGCGGGACATCCACCAGCCCGCGAGGACGACACCGAGCAAGCTCGGGAGTGCACACCACAGCATCAGGTGAACGTAGAGACTCAGCGCATCGTCCATGGGATGCAGAGAGGTCCCTACCTGGAGCAAGTATCGTCGGCCCGAGGAGGGTGAGATCGGGCTGTTCGAGATTCGCAGGCGGCCGTACGCGGTCTGAATGTCGTACGTTCTGGGATCGTGGAGGAATCCACGCACTTCGTCCGGAGTGAAGTGGAGGCCGAGAGGCTCAAAACCCTGGGACTCGACCAGCAGGCTGCCGTCTGCGCCGTCGTAGATCTGGTAGTAGCGGGTGGCATCATGAACAAACGCCACCTGATCGGCGTCCTTCTCGTCGAATGCAATCAACGGCAGGCCGCGTTCGAACCGCAGGTAACCGTGGAGGCCGTTGGTGAGCTCGATCAGATCCGCCGTGGCATCTCGATCGAGTTGTCGGGCCAGCAGACGGTACGACACGAAACTGAGTACGGTGAGAAGCACCGCAAACGTCACCGTGCTGAACAGAATCAGCCGTGTCTGGAAGCGCAGTGTCATGGTGTGCCGGCGGTGAGCATGTAGCCCACGCCGCGCACGGTGTGAATCAGAGAAAGGGCGAAGCCGCGGTCGATCTTGTTTCGAAGAGAGTTGATGTGCACTTCCACGACGTTGCTGATGCTGTCGAAGTGGATGTCCCAGACGTGCTCGATGATCAGGGCTCGCGTGACGGGCCTGTCACTGTGGCGCATCAGAAACTCCAGCAGCGAGTATTCCTTGGGCTTGAGGTCGATGGACCGTCCGGCGCGTCGAACCGATCGCCGTACGGTGTCCATCTCCAGGTCGGCCACTCGCAGCGTGGACTCATGAGGCCCTCCTCTCCGCAGCAATGCGCGAAGGCGCGCTGAGAGCTCCGCGAGCGCGAACGGCTTGACCATGTAATCATCCGCGCCGCTGTCGAGTCCGGTGATCCGATCGTCGGTTGAATCCTTCGCGGACAGAATCACCACGGGGATGTCGGCCTTTCGCGCTCGAAGATCCCGGAGAACCTGAAACCCCGATCTCCCGGGCAGCATCACATCGAGCACGACCGCGTCATAGCCCACCATGCACGCCTGTTCGGCCGCGCCGCTGCCCTCGCTCAGGACGTCGACGGCGTGCCCTTCCTGTTGCAATCCGCCCTGGATGAAACCCGCGACCTTACGGTCGTCTTCGACGACAAGAATACGCATCAGTCCACGCTCGTCTCTTCATTGGGCAAAAAGAGAACCAATGTTTTCGCGGCACTTGCGCCGCAGATGCGACCAACTGGGGGTGCCATGTGTGGCGTTCCTGCGGGCAGGCGCCAAGATGCACCGCCCGAAGATGGGCGCGCATGAACCCGGCAAGTCGCCCGATTAACCAGAATTAACGGCCGCTTCACGTTCCGCTCAGCGCCCGCGGGTCACACTGCGTACTTCCTATGCATTTGACCAGTGATACAGACGACCTTGCGCGCCCTCGGCGGCCTGCGGTCTTGTGGGCGACTGCCGTGGTGGTCGGGGCCCTAGGGCTCGTCTTTGCACTGGACCGCCGGACCGGATCCGCCCCCGTCCAGCACCTCTACTACCTCCCGATCATTCTGGCGAGTCTCCGCATGGGCCCGCGAACCGGGCTTGTGGTGTCGATTATCGCCATCGTTCTCTACCACCTCGCCAATCTCGCTCATTTCACCACCGTGTATGCAGACACGGACGTCGTGCAGACCCTCCTCTTCGTCGTCGTCGGGATCGTGACGGCGAAGTTGGCCGAGGATGGTCGTCGCTTAGGTCAACTCGCGGCCACGGACGATCTCACCGGGTTGCACAACCTCCGCTCGTTTGAGGCTCGCCTCGAAAGACTGATCCGCACGTCGCGCGAGACGAGAACGCCTCTGGCGATGCTCGTGCTGGACGTGGACCGGTTGAAGTCAATCAACGACACATACGGACATCTAGCCGGGGCCGAAGCGGTTCGCCTCGTTGGTCACACACTTCCTGCCCAACTGACGGTCGACGCAGTCGCCTGCCGGTACGGTGGCGATGAGTTCGCGATCGCCATACCCAATTGCGGGCGGACCCTCGCCCGAACATTTGCAGAGGAACTGCGTGGCGCAGTTCATGCCCTCGAGCCGGTCCTCGCCGGCAGATCCTTCGCGGCCGGAGCGCTGTCGATCAGCGTCGGCTTCGCATGTCTGGATGCCGACAGTTGGTCGGCACCCGACTCATCCGAGAACTGTGATGCGGACGACGTGAGCACCGGAGCAAGGTTGTTTGGCGTCGCCGACGACGCTCTGTACATCGCCAAGCAACAGGGCCGCAATCGCGTAAGCGCGCTCGCACCTCCTGCCTGACGCCGTGCCCGCCTCCGCGCCTCGCAGTCCGGCGCGCTACGGCGAGGCCCTCGCCGAAGCCTCAGCGGAGGCGGGCTGCGCGGGTCCTGAAGCGGAATTAATCCACAGCTCATTTCGGCTTAAGGCGCCTCAGCGTCCAATCGGTTTGATACGCGAGGGTGACAGTGATTGAAAAGGAGATGGTTATGCCGAAGTCAGCCGCGGTCGTTGTGTTCGTGCTATTCGCCTGCGGCATTGCATTCGCCCAGGAAACCACCGGTGCAATGAGCGGACGCGTCATCGACGCTCAGAGCCTGCCAGTTCCAGGCGCCACAGTGAACGTGACGGGATCTCAAGGGGTCAAGACGGTCGTCACCGATACCGACGGTCGGTTTGCGGTGCCGTTCCTCACGCCCGGGCAGTACGACGTTCGCGTCGAGCTCCAGGGCTTCAAGGTGGTCGAGAGAAAAAGTGTGTCGGTCGGTCTGGGTCAGACCGTCAGCCTTCCCGTCACCCTGGAAGTGGGGGCGCTCTCTGAAACCGTGAAGGTCACCGCCGCCGTACCGATCATCGACGCGAAGACGACAACGAGCGGAGCCACGATGTCGAGCGAGTTCCTGCAGCAGCTCCCGCTAGGCCGCACGTTGGCAAGCACGATCTATCTCGCGCCCGGGGTCAGCAGTTCCTCGACGGCGGGTGCCGCCAATCCGTCCATAGCCGGCGGGAGCGGTCTCGATAATCAATACGTGATCGACGGCGTCAACGTCACCAACCAGGGTTACGGCGCGCTCGGCTCGTACTCGATCATCTTCGGATCGTTGGGCAACGCCATGCCGTTCGACTTCATAGACCAGGTGCAGGTCAAGACCGGTGGCTACGAATCGGAGTTCGGCCAGGCGACCGGAGGCGTCGTCAACGTCATCACCAAGAGTGGATCGAACGTAGTTCGCGGTTCGGCGTTCGGGTACCTGCATCCGTTCGGGCTGGAGCGACTTCCGACTCAGTACCAAAGTATCAACGGCAGCGTGCAGACTGAGAAGACGCGCACGGACGACGGCGGCCTGGAGATCGGGTTGCCAATCGTGAAGAACAAGCTGTTCTTCTTCGGCGCGTTCGATCCATCGCGTGATGTCACGGCGTTCATGGCGCCCGCCGGATTTCCGCTCGAAAACCTCGGCAACGTCGATCGCATCCGCGACACGATGACCTACTCGGCGAAAGCAACCTGGCAGCCGAAGAACGGACAGCGAGTGGACGTCTCGTTCTTCGGCGATCCGTCGAAGGGGACCAACGGACCGCAGCGGGAGTCTGCGCTCCTGGTGACCGACACGTCGTCGTACAGCTCGCTTATCTACGGGGGGCACAACCAGACCGTTCAGTACAGCGGCGCCTGGAGCAACGGCTGGCTGCTCGAGGGCAATTTCGCCCGCGCGTTGAATCGAGTCGAGGAGACTCCTTCGGTAAATGCCTGGCGCGTGACGGATCAGACGGTGACGCCGACGGTGACGACAGGCGGCATCGGTTTCTTCGAAGCGGGCAACCGCAGCGTCAACCGCCAGTATGCGCTCAAGGCGACAAGGGTATTCGGTGGTCACAATCTGAAGGGCGGCATCGAGTACGACGACGTGGGGTACAGCGAAATCAACCAGCGCACGGGTCCCACGTTTACCGCGCCCGACGGACGGCAGACCGCGACGGGCGCGCAGATTACCGTGCTCCCTGACGCGAACTTCGGGCAGATCTATCGCGTCACGCGAGCCAATTTCAATTCCGGTCGTACGACAACCCAGGGCTATGCGCAGTTGTTTGCGCAGGACTCCTGGAACGTCTCCAACCGCTTCGTGATCAA
>Ga0137452_1000390_pt1 | contig 13096 bp, 30 predicted proteins | sample EasRivERMGT513_2_FD_102312 | JGI IMG/M metagenome (GOLD analysis project Ga0137452, IMG submission 102312) | Soil microbial communities from meander-bound floodplain in the East River, Colorado, USA - East River MetaG ERMGT513_2 | ecosystem: Environmental > Terrestrial > Soil > Floodplain ...
CGGCGCGCGGCCCTAGGCCGCTTGCTCGCTACGCTCGCAACGCGGCGCGAACGTAGCGAGCGTGCGGCTAAGACTTTAGCTCTCAAGTGCTACCCTGCTACCTTTCTAGGTGAGGTATTGCGCCATTAAACCCCACACCTTTACGGCGATGGTGAGAAACACGATCCATGCGGAAATCGTGAGAACGATCAGGATGAGACAGCCGCTTCGTGTCATCATCGGTGACGCTCGCATGTCCATTTCGCAGACGGATCGCAGCCGCACGGTTGCGCGCTTCGCATGTTGAGTCTGACTCGTTCGTTGCAGAGAGCGGCGACCGTTTCAACGAGTTTTTCGATTGTCGCGTGATCGTGAGGATGTGTCTTCGTTCTCACAATCACGTTGATGATTTCTCTCTTGCTGTAGCTGTCGAGAAGATTAGACGCAGACGCAAGGAAATGATTCACGTCGTGTTCAATCGCTTTCGTGCTCATTTACGCATCCTCCGTTCTGGGTTTGGATACCGCATCGACATCAACGCGGCGTGTGCGATTGCGTCTGCGATTCTCCGTGCGATACCATCACGACGACGATCCGGAAGCACCATCTTGCGCTCTGTGTCGGGAGTGCCTTTCGGCACTCTCCGATCACTTACCTTACGGCGTTCCATTACTTGCCTCCCATTTTTTCAAAACCGTTCATGACATCTGTTCGCTGAAATCCGCGTTTCGTTTTGCCGCCAATCTTCACGCTGCGTGTCTTGCAGAACGTCGAAAGTAAATCGCTCAACGTGACAGCCGTGAGACCTTCACCTTTATACGTTCTCCACGGCGACGTGGGAATACTCTTCATCCGTTCGATTGCTACGTCCGTGAACATCGCTCGCTCGTTGTGACTGAACACGCTCATGAGATCCTGAATCGCCTTTTCCTTGAACGATTCATCAGAGGCGTTCGCTTCGCTCTCTTCACGAATCGCGCGGAATGACTTGCCGCTCGTTGATTGCTTAAGTGAATCGATGTCCGTTGCGGCGGCAATGAGTGAGTCCATGCGCGATGGACAGAACACTTGTGCGAGTGAGAAGATAGGCGACCACGTTTCAGCGGAACGAGAGTCAAGGAAATCATACGCCTCATCGTAGGTGAGTGCATAGTCTTCCGTGATGGACTCAATCGAACGCGTCAACTGTGAGTCATGCGATTCCTTGTCGATGGTGCCAACGATGATTTTCGCGTGCTCCATCGCTTCACTGTGACGGTAGATTTTTCTGTCTTCTGTTTTCGCTGCACGCTCTAAGGTGATCGTGATGGAGCGATCACGTAGGGTGTCGTTCGGGTCGCCAATCATGACGACGACTTTTCCACCATACGCAGGATACTCGATCACTTCGTCACCTTCGCCCGGCATGAACACGCATTGTCCAACACGATAGCCGACGTTCAGAAACTCGCGCACAGTGGACGACGCTTCAGAGTTGAGCGATTCACTCTCATCGAAAAACAAGGTGGCTTTGCGCGCAACTAATCGGCGCATGACAGCGGCCGTGATGGACGTGCCGATCACACCATCGCGAGCGACCATCGACAGTAACTCCGCAAGCACGCTCTTGCCTGCACGCTTCGTGCTGGCGTTGATGCAGAGGTAGCCGAACGAATCGAAGCGATGATGGAGGATGTGACTCCCGATCACCCACAACGTGCAAATGTCCGCTTGAAGCGGATTCGGGAATGTCACGTAGGTTGTGAGGAATGACCGAATCGACGTAAACACCGAGTTGTCTGTTGCTTGCTTCACCATGACTACCTCCATATACAGTGTATCGGCATGGTGAGAAAACTGTATATAGGAAAGACTGTGCAGCGTGAAAGAACAGTGCGAAACCGCGCAAATGATTCCGCACTGTCGCGCAAGTGCTACCGTGCTACCTCTCTGTGAGTTCCGTTCGATAGATGCGCGTGATCACGTCCGAGAGAAACCGACGTGCGTTATCTCGTGCGGCGTCTTCCGTGAATCCAGTGCCGAGCACGATCAACGTTGGCACGTCAACGGGTTGCCCGTCACGAATTTCTATCGCCGTGCTACTCATTTCAACGGCGTAGAAGTTCGCTCGCTTCATGATGTCGAGTTTGTATCCGTTGCTCGTTGTCATGATTCCCTCACTTTCGTTTCAAAGATTTTTTTCGAGAGGCTTTCGTGATTGGTGGGACGCGTGAACGTGCCGTGACGCGCGAGGATTGCGACTTGAGCGCAGTGCTTGATCGCGGTTTCGATTTCAAACGAGTCTTCAATGGTGAACGTGACGGTGATTTCCTCTCCGTTGGGACGCTTGGCTGTAACGAAGATTTCGTCCGTGGCTTCACCTTTCGCATCGTAGAGGATGCCGAAGTCAAGCGCATTGCCTTTTGCGTCACTGGAGTTGAACGGTGAGAACGATCCGATTGAAGACTTGCGGAGTGACATAGGCTCTCCCATCGTGCGATGAGTGCGGCGGTTGCAATGGCAAGCTCACGGAGTAACTCCGTTCGCTTGAGTGGATCTCGTTCGTAGTGAAGCGCGCGAAAGATTTCAGACCGCTTCACAGTTTCCCCCGATACAGTAAATTCCAGCGATTCAGCCAGAATGTTTTTGTGATGGGTGTCCGGCGGATTGCGAGCACCCGCATGAGATTAAGAGCTTCCCGCTTTCGGTCACTTCCAAGACAGCACTGAAGCGCGATGAGTTCGGCGCGTTGCAGTCGATCACGTAGACGAATGACGAGATGCCATCCTCTTTTCGTGCGGCGATAGCAGACCCACACAGGCCGCACTCCAACAATCCGACAGACGGCAAACGCCGCACGTAGGCTAGGACTGCGGCGACGGTCCACGTCGATAAGCGCCACTCTTTCATCAGCCACATAGTCAACGACTCCGAATCTTCGTTTTCGTGCGAACGACGATGGATGATCCTTGAAGAAACCTCCCGAATGTTACCCACTCTTCATCGCTGTTCGATGCGTCTTTCTCCCGGTTGCCGTGCTTCCACGTCACGATTTCCAACGTGATGCCCGGAGGATCTTCGCCATGCTCGACGCGATACGCAATTGCCTCTTTCACGACGGTATCACTGATCGGTTTACCGTTGCGTGGTGCCTCAACGGTTGCGCTTATCTGGATCTCGATTGCACTCGTTCTCTTTCTCGCCATGATAGGCACTCCATCGATTGCCGTCGTGAATGTGCTCGTTCATCCACTCATACGCGAAGTCTGAGTTATCTCGCGTAGTCAGCACATGAAATCGACACGAGCACAGAAGTAATGATCGATTGTTTTTGTGAACTGACACGTCGATGTAATGCAGCATGTCAGTAATCCGCTGATGTTTCTATCTCGTAGTAGTCGTATTCGCCTTCCCACTCGTCATATGCCGCGATGAACGACGCGAGATTTTTGTAGGCTAGACCGACCTTCGGTTTCCGCGTTGTCTTCGATCTTCGCTGCGCTGTCTTCGCCCGCGTCGCTCGTGTTGTCTTCTGTCGTGTAGAAACTTTCTTCGGCCGCTGAGTCTTCGCTTTCGTTGCGACCACTCGTCTTTGCTTCGACGTTCGTGTAGCTGTCGCCTTTCTGCGATTCGTTTGCTTTGCGGCATTCTTCCTCCGAGTAACCCATCCTTGTTTCGCTGCCTTACTGCGCTTGAGAGCTAGCGAGCGCTTGCTAGGCGCTCGCTTTCTCTTGGCGCTCGTCTTCGTTGTTCGCGCCATGTGCTACCCCGCTACCTCTTGGCTGTCTTGCGCTTCGCTTTCTTCGTGGCTGGCTTGCTCGCTCGCTCGCGCTGCACGGCGATGTATTCGCGATCCATGTGCAGCTTCACTTCCACGCCGATCACCTTGTTGCGCCACTTCGCCGTGTTGAGACCGAAGCGATCTTCAACCTCACGATGATTCGGTGAGTTGAGCTTGATGCTCCAATCGTAGAGCACGCGTCCGAGCTTGACCTCTGCGACGATCTGATCGCCGAACGTGCCTGACGCCATGCGCGCTTCGCCGGTGAGCGTGAGCTTGGCTGTCGATCCGAGCTTGCCAATGTCGCCCGGTTTCAGGAATGCGTTGTAATCGTTGCTCTGCTCGCGTGATGCTCCGGGAATACGTCCGGCTTGTGTCTTCCCTGCGCTCTTGCGTGATGCGTTGCCGCCGCTCGATGGAAGTTTCATATCGTCTGTCTCTCTCGTTTCTGGTCCGGGCCATATGCCCGAGTCTGTAGGCTTCGTGTGAAGCGTTTGAACGTGTTCCGCAAGTGTGGTGAAGTCACCGAACCACTCATCACACTGCGGACAATCGAGGCAATTGATGGAGTCCCGCTTACTGACTCCGTGAACGGCTCTCACTTGCCGACGTAGGCGTTGAGTCCGAGCGTGACCTCAGTTCCGGGAATGTTTTTGTTGCCGTTCGTGCTCGCGACGATTGTTGTCTTGCCGCTCTTGCTGTCACCGAACGTCTTGGACAGATCGATTTCGAGCGTGAGCTTTTTTCCGTCCACGCTGCCGACGATGTTCTTTCCGATCTGAATGGGCGTCTTCATAACGGTTTGCACTCCGTAATTGAGATGTAGGAATCGACGGACCGGAGAAATTCCAGATCCTCTTCAGTCACGACCTTGCGTCCGTATCGTAACGCGTGCGCTCGAATGAGCGTGTGATAGTGCTTGAGTAACCGGATTCCGATCTGGTCCAGTTCCGTGGCCTTCGCATCGGCAAGCGCTCTCACGGCTCTCGTGTGCTTGTCTCCCATCTTGATAGTGATCGGGTCTTCGTGTTTCAGAATCGGCATAGGCGTAGGCTTGTTCTTCGGTTTGCCGTTGTCGATTCCATCCTTGATGGTGGCGATGAGTTCCGCATTGTAGCTGTAGGAGAACGGCAACATACGGGAAATAAATCCCATTTGGTGCCAGTGCGACCGACGGTCAGAGAACACCTTAAACGGCAGACAACCGATCACGCCTAACTGCCGTTCGATTTTGTAGACCGTCTGTCCCGCAAACATCGCTTCCCCAAACTCACCTTGTGTCACTTGATTGAGTGTGTTGATGAGTAGTGCCGTGGTGGCTTTACTGAGTGCCTTAATCACGGCCAGATCGTTGAACAGTAGAAACTCCGTGCCTTTCTCCGCTGTCAACTGCATGATGCTTCGTGCAGTGATGACGGCAATCCGCTTGACGTGCTTGCACTCGGCCGCTGTCGCAATGGTTGTTTTTCCGCTCTCCGGAGATGCGAGCAAGAGACAACCGATCCGGGAGTGGTTTGCGACTAAGTGTGAGAGTGCAACCGATTGGACTAAATCTTCCGCAAGGGAAGTTCCGACTAGCGCCATGTGCTACCTCGCTACCTCCGTGAACAGATGAGGCTGTAGTTTACGGGTCTACCCTATCGGTTGTCAATTCGGGTAGACCACATAGGACGCTTGACATTCTCGTGAAAGTTTCTATTGATTCTGGGTGAACCTATCTCGCGAAAACAAAATGGTTTATATGTCCATCTTATAGACCATTTTCTTTTGATGGGATATAGATGACCGTATGCCCGAATATTTAGGGGTAGGTAGCAGGGTAGCATTTGAGACCTAGCACGAAAGCGTTTTCGCTGTCAAGTGCTACCGTGCTACCTCGAAACGGGTAGCCCATTCTTTCGCTAAATAGAGGGAATTGCGCGATTTCCTGCCAAGCGGGACAATAACGCTCCTATGAAAAACGCCCATCGAAAAGCTCGAAAGATTAGCCGTATTCCTCCATCGTCGGGTAGCGAGGTAGCACTTGAACCCGCATCAGACGAGACACCGGCTGCAGATACCGCAGCCGATCCAGAAGCGCCGACAGCGCAGAGACTCACGATGCCCGTCACGACCGATGGGCGTATCGATGTGACTCGGTTGCGTGAGAAAACGAAGAGTGCGCTCCGGCTCGCTCTCTCCGATCCTGCGCTGTCGGTTGCTCTTGGCACTCCATCACTCGAAACGTCTGCTATCAGTGAAGAGGATGCCGCACTCGTCAAGACCATCACGGACTCTGCATTCATGGGAGTCAGCGCAGCCAGCGTGTTGATTGCTCGACGTGCGGGCTTTCGTCCGGAGCATGCAGCGTTACTCGTGTGGGACGCTGACGAAAAAAACTCGGTTGCGCCACTCACCGGCAAGATTGCGCGCAAGTGGTTGCCCATGTTGGACGGCAAGTATCGTGATGAGTGCTTGTTGGGCTATCAGGTGATCACCATTCTCGCGATGAAGATTCAACTGATGCGAGAAGCGTCCGCGCAATCACTCCAGCCGAAAGCAGAGCAAGCGTCGTGATCTACGTCGCGATTGGTCGCCGCGAGTTAGGCAAGAGCACGCTTGCGTATTTCATGACGCAGAAACTTGCCAAGCGCGCGGTGATCGATCCACGTCGGATGATTCGTCGCACAGATCCACGCATCGAATACGTCACCACAATCGACGCAGCGCGTGAAGCGCTCTTGGCGATGATGGACGGCGACAGCGATGAAGTGATCTATCAACCGCAAGAGGATGACATCGAACAAGCGTTTGTTGAGTGGACTCGCGTGCTCAAATCCATCGTGGTCTCGTATCCTGAGAGTGAGCTTGCGATCTTCATCGATGAAGCCAGTTTCTATAATCTGGAGACTCCCACGTTCATGTGGTTGGCGAAGTGCTCGCTTCGTGACTACACTCACATCATCATCACAGCCCACCAACCGAAAGACATCCCAACCGGTGTTCGTGCGATTGCCGATCATTGGTTCATCTTCTACACCACGCAGGAAACCGATCTTGCGAAGATTGCCGAGAAGTCTCCTGAAGCGGCTGCACAAGCCAAGCGATTGACCAATCGAGCTTTTGTCCATTGGGATGATACGAGAGCCAAGCTCTCGGTGAATCCGAATCCGACATCATGGTTCATCGCCATGCGGAATACATCGTCTATGGTGGTTACGCCTGTCACGCCAGACGGAGCGGAACAACCGCCATCCGATAAACCACTCTTTCAGAGGTAGCGAGGTAGCACATGCCGCCGGAAATCATTCCGTCCAACGTCCCACCAACACCCGAAGGATCGCCGTCACCGGAACGCGAGAAAGGCCGAACGCTCGTGTGTGAGTGTTGCGGGAGCAAGGTGGATCGACATGGCAATCTGTTGCGCCGTGGAGAGCTTGCGAAGTCGTTTCTCGAAGCCGAAGACACCATCGACAAGCTGAAGAAATCGCTTGCGAAGGCAGAGGAAACGAACGGTGCATTGCGACAGGAGATCGATACGCTCAAGTCGCAGATCCCAACGGCTGCAGAGCGGAAATCGCTCTGGTCACGAGAGGCGTAAATCGCTAACGGCTACTACGTGCCGTAAATCGTAGATGGAGAAATCATCATGAGCAACGGTCAGCTTTTCCTCGTCGCACTCGTCGGCACGGTTGCCGCTGTCGCACTCGCGCCGCTCTTCACGTCGTTCGGCGGTCCTACCGTCATCGTCGCGTAAGACGGTCTCACTCGTTCACTCATTCAGGAGAAAGAACATGCTTTCGATCAATCGCGTGTTGTTCGCTGCAGGCGGCGTGCTCGCTGGCTTGCTCGTCGCGAAGATTCTCAACGTCTCGTCGCTTGCTGCCAAGGTTGGTATCGGCACGTCTGCCGCTGCCTGATTCGTAGACCGCTCGCAGGGATGATCTTGCGGGCCTGTCACAAGGAAAACATCACATGCCTCCATCGATGACTCGTCCGGGTTCCGATTCTGCGTTCTGGTCGCAGATTCTCGCTCGTGACTCCGCACTCGGACGCTATCAGGGTCCGGAACTGTTCAACACGCAAACGGTGAACCTGAACACGCCGCAGGGCATCACGTTGCTTCCGTTCTCTCTCAAGCGTCCGCTGGAGTCGATCCAGTTGATTCTGTCCGGACGACTCACCGTCACGGTTGCGCCTTACACGTCCGTGGGTGTCGAGGCGTTCCAGAATCTCATCCAGCGTATTTTCCTTCGTGGTGTCCACACGAAATTCGGGAGTCAGCAGCCGTGGGACATGAGCGGCGCGTCTTCCTACATTTATCCGCTGCACTTCCAGACGCAGGCCGGATCGATGTTCGTGAGCGTCAACGGTGGACCGCTCTCGCTCGTGCAGAATCCCGGAGCACCGTTCGCGTCACCGTTCACCGGGCAGGTCGGCACACACGATTTCATCATCGTGTATCAGCTTCCGCTGACTCCGATCCTTGGCGCTGATCAGTCCGCGAAGAGACAGGAGACGAATTACCTGTTCTACGCGCGTGACTGGCAGGATACGCTCACGCTCGAAATGACGTTCGGCGATGCGTCTGCGTTGGGCGATCCCACTGGCGCAACCACGGCGTTCACGGCGTTCCAGTCCGCAACGGGCAATCCGACGATTCAGACGCACGTCAACTACGGCCTGCTTGGACCGTTCGAGAACGTGGCGATTCCCGGATTCTGCACGCGCAACGAGCAGCTTCTCACGACGTTCACGGCTGCAGGCACACAACTGCAGTTGACCAACCTGCAGCGCATGATCACGCAGGCGGTGATCGTCAAGAGCGGCGTCATTCAGACAGCCGGTCTCACGGCAGGCGTGCAGACGTTCGCGTCACTGTCGGATCTCATCCTGAATCGAACGCAGATTCAGGTGGATTTCAATCCGATTCGTCGCGTGGACAGCAATTTCATCGAACGCAGCTACATCAATCGCATGATGGGGACGCAGCCGATGGAAGGTTACTACCCGCTGACGTTCGTGGAGTCACAGAATCCGCTCACGGCGTATCGCGGTGACTCTCCGTCGATTGCGTCTGCGACGTTCGCACTCTACAGCGACGTGCTGACGAACAACGCTAACCAGCGCGTCACCGTCGTTCAGGAACGTGTGACGGGCGGTTACTACCCCGAAGTCAACTGACACTCACGTAGAGCGGTAGCAGGGTCGCACTTGCTACCGCTCGACATTCCCGGAGAAGACGCAATGCCGTATTATCGCGGTGAAGTCGTGAGTGATGGTTACCTTCAATCCATGCTCACGGCATTTCGGCAAGCCTACATCAACGCAGGCGGGCCAGACTACGAAGACAGCGATCAACCGTTGCTCGATCAATTGTCCGCAGCGAACATCGTGGACGCATCAGGAGCGGCGGGACTCGGACGACAGCAAGCGGCTGCAGACAAAGCGGCCGGACAGGACGCGCATCCGCAATCGCTCTCGCCCGGTGGCGCGATTCCGGTGACCGCGCCGAAAGGCACTCCACCGATCATCAACACCATGACGAGTGGCGGTGATGCGCGAGCGTTTCTCACGCTCGACGGTCTCCCAACGCAAGGTGGATCAGCCGCGCCGAATCCGACAGCGGCGGGTATGTTCACGTCTCCCATCGGCGGGACAAGCGGCGGGTTGTTAAGTGGTGGTGTCGCGGGCATTCCGTGGTTACTCATCATCGGCGTGGGTGCGGCGGCGTGGTATCTCCTGAAAGGAAAAAAATAATGAACACTGCACAGTCATCGACCGATTGGGCAGGGCTCATTATGGCGAGCAACGAAGCGGCCATGCAGTGGTATTCGTTGGTCTCGCAAAAGCCACTCCCGACAAGCGGCAACGTGTTCACCGTGAGTCCCGGAGGAATCTCAGTCGGCACGAATGCCAATTGGCTGATTCTCGGGAGTCTCGTCATCGTCGCGTATCTCGTGTTCAGAAAGTAGGCCGCGATGATCGCAGCCAAGACGCAAGTCACGCTCGATGTGGTTGGCGCAACCGGGGCATGGGTGCCGCGCACGGTTGATACCGTGCGAAGCCAAGTGATCTCGGAACTGTCCAACTCAATGACGGTCAACTCACTGAACGTCACGAAAGTATCAGGCGGGCTGTTCTCTCAATACCCGCTTGTGTTTGGCTATCAATCAACCATCGTCGTCACCACGAAATACGGACATGCCAGCGTGAACGACATCAACGCAATCGTGCGTTCGGCGTTCTGGGCTGCAGCCGGTGAAGCACCAACGGTGAGCGCTCGCGGATTCGTTGGTCAAGTCGTGCAACAACCGGGAACAGGTGATGACACACCAAGTCCGTTTCCCGCGTTGCTCGGTGTAGGCTCATTCACGATCATCGCGGCTGTCGCCGTGGCGATCTTCGTGCTGAAACGTGGATAAGAAAATTCTCACCATCGTGCTTGTCATCGCGGTCGTCGTGATGCTAGCGCGTCCGGCATTTGCGACGAAACCGGGCGCGTCTATCAGCACGAAACCTGAGATGATCCAAGCTCGCAACGTCATCGCTGATGTATGGCGCTCATTCGGCTATACGTTGACGGTGACGAGTGGCACCGACAGCACGCATAGTGCAACGAGCTTGCACTACTCTGGACTGGCTGAAGACTATCGGATCTCCGGTATTCCAACCACACAACTACAAACCATGATCGTGCTCGTGCGAACGAGACTCGGATCGAACTTTGACGTGATACTCGAAGCGGACCATCTACACGTTGAATACGATCCGGGGTAGCAGGGTAGCACTTGACAGGGAAAGGAGAGAACAGCATGAGTCCGGGACAAATCATCGCGGCGATTGCGCTCGTAGGTGGTGGATACTGGTTGGTCACAGGCGTGAATCCGCTGTCGTTACTTGGCATCGACACGAGCACGATTGACAGCTACGTGAATCCTCAAGTGAGTGCAGCCGCTCAGACACTCGCGCAACGGCAAGCGCTTGAAGCACAGACCGCACAGCAACGCGGCGCAAAAGGTGGATACGCACTCGCGACAGGTGGAGCAGGGACAGCCGCAGGCATCGCGACAGCGGCGGGACTCGCGACATCAACGGTCTTACTGGCAACGGGCATCGGCGCGGCTGCCGCGTTGCTCGTGTGGGGTATCACACAAAAGGGTTGGTTTCGTGGTGGAGAAGAGGGAATCAGAGTCAATCCGGCTCGCGATGAATTTCTCGATGTCTGGGTGCAAACCTACTATCCCGGAACGCCTGCGAAGAAAGGTGACAGCACGCCAGATACGAAAGTCAGCGATCCGGTGACAGGGTATTCAGGTGACGCACAATACTCAGCGATGGTGCGAGCGTTCCACGATGCAGGCGTGAACGGAAACGTCGCGAGTCAACTGATCTCTCAACTCTACTCCGCTGATGACATGAAAGAATTTCAAGCAGCCGCAGAAAACATGCTGCGCGTTCTGCAGAACGGACGATGAGACATGGCCCTCACAGGTGAACTCTCTGGACCGTTTCTCGAAAACACGCTGAGACTTCTGCAGGAACTACTCTCGCAGGATCTGGAGTTTCGAGAGAAGCGAGCAGTCAACGCGCCGCTCGCGGTCTACTACGACCAGACAACGATCACTGGTGCCGTGCAATACCGCATCGAACAAGCGCAATCGAACGCGGAATACTTCACGGAAATGTTGATCGTGTTCGATCAGACCAGCGGTCTCGGTCGATACATGCTCACGAGCGAACGAGCACAACCAGCGCGCGGATTCCCTATCGCGAGTGGCGCGAGTTTCCTTCGCGTGGTGGGACAGCAGAACATCAAAAACTTTACGCTCATCGCGCAAGCCGGTGAGACGTTGGTCTTTTCGCGAGTGCTGTTCAAGTGAGCGCCAATCAAATGCTCACGCCCGGACTCGACACTGAAGGTATGATCTCAGCGGGTCCGCTCTCGTTCTCACCGGGAGTGAAGTTCATTCAGCGCATTTTCTCCTACGCTGAACTCGTCACCATCGGCACCACGCCAACGCAGATCATCGGCGGCGTTGCGGGGAAAATCATCTTGCCGCTTTACTTCGTTGCGCTCACGGATCGCACGAATATCACGGCAGGCACAACCGTTCCGAATCAGTTACGGTTCAATGGTTCGGCAACGTCCATCATGGGCGCAAACGTGTCATCGACGTTTGCGAACGGACCGGGCGCAACACTGTTTCAGTATCAGTGGACCGGACCATTCAACGCGCCATTTGTCGGCACTGCAGCCGCAGACTATCGCGGAACGGCAGTGATGTTCGTGCCGACAGCGGCGCACTTGGCAACGGGTTGCGTGGGACGACTCGCGCTGACTATTGCCTATATTGAGCTTGCGAACGGATAGCGCCATGTCACAACAAATCAGCGCAATCTACTCACTGCCTCCGTCGATACTGTCTCAGGATGTCTCGCAGTCCTACTGGCAATGGAGCGGACAGATTCCCTCAACGACCGCTCCTGCTCCACCGACATCACCAAGCGGACCGTCCGAAGCGAAAGCGACGTTCAGCGCAAGCACGAACGAGCTTGACAAGTATCGAGTCATCTTCCTGATCGTTGGCGTGCTCATCGGCGCGTATGTGCTCGGGAAACGCTGATGGAACTCAGGGACATTGTTCCGGTGATCGCATCCGTGCTTGCGAACGGAGCACTCCTCATCGCCTTTCGCGTGAACCTTGAACATCGGTTGACGCGATTGGAAACACACTTGGAATTTCTCACGAAAGATAATCGATGAAGTCTACCAACGAAGTCGTATGGCTCATCATCATCGGCGTCATCACAACGGTCATCGGAGCGCTTGTGTATGACAAAATCAAAACGCGGAAACCGTCACGCGTCTTGAATTTCCCAACAACGGCGGTTGTTCAGTAGAGAGCAAACACACACCATGAACAAGCAGGAAATCGGCACGCTTGCCGCGAGACTCGCCAACGGTGGGATCGCTCGCGCCATCGGTGCGGACCTCGTTTCACTTCCCGGTGATGCAACCATCGCCGTGGACAAAGACGCCGCATACATTCTCAACAAGGCCGGTGTTGCGGCCATCACGCTTCCAGCTCCGGGCGCTGAGAACGTGGGACGCGTGATCACGTTCATCGCTGGCACGGCAAACGCGCATGTGGTTACAGCAACGGCCGCACTCGCCAACGGCACGGCGACGAAAACGACGTGGACAGCAGCCGCATTCCCCGGCTCATCGCTCACCGTTCGCGCGATCTCGTCCACGCTCTGGGCATGCGTGAGCAATCAACTCGGAGCATACGCGTGAGCGTCGATCCGGTGGAGACCGCACACACCGGAAAATCTCTCATCGCCTACGTGGTGATCGCGATCCTCTTCGTGATC
>Ga0137452_1000393_pt1 | contig 13061 bp, 8 predicted proteins | sample EasRivERMGT513_2_FD_102312 | JGI IMG/M metagenome (GOLD analysis project Ga0137452, IMG submission 102312) | Soil microbial communities from meander-bound floodplain in the East River, Colorado, USA - East River MetaG ERMGT513_2 | ecosystem: Environmental > Terrestrial > Soil > Floodplain ...
CGCTGGTCGTCATCGAGATAGGTCCCCTCGACGATCCGCTCGGGAATCAGGGACACGGCCCGCTCCTCCTTGGGAATGACTCCCATAACGCCGACGCCAATGGCGTTGGCTGCAGAACTCAGCAATCCAGAGGCCAGCAGCCGAGGACTGACACCTCGCGCAACACCGTTCTCGGTACGCAAGAACGCCTCGGTCGCGGACACCACACCCGCCGGCAGCAACAACTCTTGGGAGCCGGTGTCTTGGTACCCCTGCGCCTGGATGACGACATGGCCAGTGCCAAATCTCACGCCGTTGCCGACCACCTGATCGTGGCTGCCATCGAGCAAGCCCAAGGACGTCAGCAGCAAGGTCAGACCCAAACCCAAGGCCGCCGCCGTCACTAGGGTCCCGCGGGGACTGCGCCAGAGATTGCGCCAGCCAATCTTAGCCAGCAGGAGAACACCCGCCATCGCTAGACTTTCCGCAGGGCTTCGGCCGGCCGGAAACGAGCCGCCCGCAACGCAGGAAAGAGGGCCGACGCAAGAGCCGTGACCGCCAGCCCGACAGCGGCCTGAGTATAGGCCGCCCAATCCGGTCGGCCGTACCAGAGGGGGCCCACCACGATTCCACCCAGTGAGACCGAGTCGTCTCCTTCGCCACCCAGGTTCAGACCATGAACCTGCAAATACCAGAGAAGTGGGGCTCCAAGCGCTCCTCCTAAAACCAGACTGACGGCCGCCAAACACGCCGACTCCGCCACGATCAGACCAACCACCTGCCCCGGACGCATTCCCAGGGACATCAGCAAGCCGAGCTCGCGCGTGCGCTCGATGATCGCCATGAGCAAGGTGCTGACGATCCCCATGGCCGCCGACAGGAAGAAAATGAAAAACAGGATGAAGGTCACGCGGTGATTGAACTGTACGTAGTCGGCCAGCTCCGGCGCCAGCTCCTGCCACGGCCTCACCCGAACCGGAAAGGTTTCGCTCAGTTGCACCTCGAACGCCACCACCGTAGCAGAAGCCTCGTCGATGTCATGGAGCTTGATCCCGATTTCATGGATTCGCCCCGGCGGCAAACGCAACAGCTCCTGCAGAGAAGCGAGAGGCATGACGACCAGGGTCCGGTCCATGGCGTCTAGCCCGGTGTGAAACGTGCCGGCTACCGTGTAGAGATCATTTCCCGTCGAACCATCGGCCGCCGGCGTCAACAGGACGATTTCCGACCCCACCTCGACGCCGATCATGGTGGCGAGTTTATCGCCCATGACGACGCCTTTGGGCATCCCTCCGGTGAGGTAGCTCCCTTTCACCATCCGCGTTTGCAGCACGGTGATTGTCTGTTCCACGTCGGGGACGACGCCGAGGATTTGCACACCGGCCGATTGGTGGGTCGCGCTGACCAAGCCGCCGCCGTACACCCGGGGACTCGCAGCCTGAACCCGGGGGTCGGCGGTGATGGCCGCAACGAGGGCATCGACGTCTGTCCCGTCTCGCCCTCCCAACGTCCGTTGAAGGGGACGGTCCGGGTAGTAATCCGGAGCATGCACCTCAATTTCAGAGAGAAGAAGACCGGTGCCGCTCTCGATCATCTGCTGCCTCAGCCCAGCCATCAGGCACGCAACAAAGAGCAGCATGGCGTAGCCCAGGCCGATCGCCGTCATGGCGATCATCGTCCGCCGGGGATTGCGCCAGAGATTGCGCCACACGAGCCGCAGAAGCCCTCCGCTCATTGCTTCAGCTTACTGAGGGAAAACATCTCCGCGCCGATCGGCGTGTCGAAGGCGATGCTTTCGTAAGTGATGGTCGACTGTTCAGCGGCTTGGTCCAGAGGCCGCATGACCAGGCGCGTCGGAATGAGCCTCCGGTTGATGGTTTTGTATTCGGAAAAGGACAATTCCCGGACCGGCTTCCCGTCCTCGTCATAGTAGCGCTGCCACACGGGCATCAGGTCGGATTCGCGCACTTCCATGACGATTTTTCCCCATACCACCGCCGCTGACGATTTGGGGGTCAGGGTGTACTCGAATACCGCGACTCCATCGCGCTGTCCGGCAAACGAGGTCGCAATCGCGTAGTTGTCGCTAAGCCGGCTCTGGCTCACCAAGTCATCGAGGGTGAAGTGACTGCCCATCCACGAGGTCGTCATCATCGAAGCCGGCATCGTGACCGTCCGGTTCGCCTTCGGCAGATAAATCCAGGCTTTGGCGCCAACCTTCAGGATAGCGGTGCCTGCATCTTCCTGCGGTTGACGAATGCGGACGAGGACATTCGTGTCGCGAAGCGTCCAGAGCTGCATCGAGATCGTTCGTTGCCAGTCGACCTTGGTGATCTGCATATCCACAGTGGCGATGCTGGATTGGCTGACAAGCAACCGAGACACCCGGTCGACGTTCTCCTGCGCCCGTTGATCGACAGCGGCCTGAGAGACTTGTGCCAAGCTCAGCCATGCCAGCCCCAGACAGATCGCGACGCCTGCCTTTTTCCGTCGCATGGAGAAACAGGCTGCCTTGCCCTCTATGGTTCGTACAGAAGCAGCGTAAATGGCCTTGGCGCCTTCAGCAGCGAGCATTGCCAACAATCCTACAGCGGGGACTGAGTTGTAGAGAATGTTTGGCTTCATGGCTGTCTCCTTGCTTCCGTTTGGTCTGTTTCGCGCTCACATGGGATCATTCCCATCGCGCGCCAGACACGCTCTAGTCAGGCAAGGAACCGTCCTTCTCTGCACCCAACATATCGGCGAGCAGTGAATCCACTTGCTCGTCCGAAAGCTGTTCCAGATTGGCCAATAAACGCTCCGCGTTTCGCTGCTCGCCCGGCTGTGCAATTGCCGAGGTCAGAAGCGTTGTCGAGTTAGCCGCCTCGGCTGTCAGTTGATCAAGTACCTGCGTGACAGCTTGGTCAACGCTAAAGCCTTGAAGGAATTTCGCCACCGGCACGTTCACCTTCAGGTCAACCGCGATCCGGTTTTTCAGCTCGACGGCCATCAAGGAGTCCAGGCCGAGATGGTTCAGCGGTTGCTGGAGGTCCAGCCTGGATGGGCTCAGTCCGAGCACCCGGGACACTTGCTCGCTCAGGTAGGATTGCAGCAATTGCCGGCGTTCCCCTGGTTCGGCCGCGATAAGGGCATCTCTCCTATCGCTCGTGCGACCCGCTGACCGGTGGACTTCGGCTTCCTCAGCCAGTTCTGCGAGCAGCGGCGAGGCGCTGCCCGACGCGCAAAACTCTCGATACTGTTTCCAATTGACCGGCACCGCCACGATCTGAGTTGTGCTTTGCGCGAGCAGTCGTCCCAGCATTTCCAGTGCTTGCTTTGGTGCGATGCTGCTGATTCCCAGGAGCGCGAGACGCGCGGCGAGACGCTTACCTCCAACCGAATCCGCGAAACCCTCACCGGCCCAGGCACCCCAGTTGATACTCAAGCCCGGCTGGCCCAGGGCTTGCCGATGATGTGCCAACGCATCCAGGAAAGCATTGGCGGCCGCATAGTTGCCCTGACCGGGCTGGCCCAGCACGGATCCCGCGGAAGAGAAGAGTATGAAGAAGTCTAAGGCATGGTCTTGGAGCAGACGATGCAGCAGCCAGCCGCCCACCACCTTTGGCCGCAAAACCGTATTCAACGCCGCCGCATCGAGTTGCACCAGCAGTCCGTCCTGCAGCACGCCCGCCGCGTGCACGACACCGCGAATCGGCGGCCAATCCTCCGCACGGAACTCGTCCAGAAAGCCGCTCAACTCTCCTTCATCCGCCACGTCGACCGACGCCAGATGCACGCATGCTCCCAAAGATTCCAGTTCCCGAATGGCGGTGATTTGGCGGGCCAAACGACTTCCTGTTTCTACCGAACTCCAGTTCGAGCGCGGCGGGAGCCTCGTGCGTCCCATAAGGATCAGCCGCCGCGCCCCTTGCTCGACCATCCAACGCGCGACCAAAAGGCCGAGGTCTCCGAGTCCTCCGCTGATCAGATAGCTGCCGTCGGTCCGCCACCGGAGCGAAGGTGCTTTTGCGGCCGAGGGGCGGGGGCGGACCAAACGGCCGACGTATCGCCGCCCTTGGCGAAACGCAATTTGATCCTCTCCATCAGCACTGAAGATTTCCTCCCACAACTGATGCGCGGCAGCGTCACGCGGTGATGCGCCCGGTTCCAGGTCCACCAGCCCTCCCCAGAACGTCGGGTGTTCCTGAGCAATGACTCGACCCAATCCCCAAAGCGGTGACTGCGCAACGGACAACGAGGAAGACTCTTCTCCGGCCGCTTGAGCACCCCGCGTAATCAGCCATAGTCGAGGAAGGTCAGACGATTCCGTGCGTGCCAGTTCTTGCACCAGCAGCATGACACTGCCGCAGCCCAGAGTCTGGGCGGCATTCAGCGAGGCCACGGTCGTATCCTCTGGACCAGCAGCATCAAGACTCCAGAGATGGACGACGCCACGACAGCCCGGCTGATCGGATACGAATGCCGCCTCGAAGAGCTGCCGGATGTCTTCCGGTCGTTCCGGACGGATGCGATAGTGCTTGCCGTCCGTTTGCGCGTACGATTCCCCGCGAGCGACCAGAATGCTCCGTTCGCCCCCCGCTTCCAACAGCGCGGACAGCGCATCTCCAACGCCGCCACTATCGGTAAAGATCAGCCAGCTTGCGCGGCTGGTTGGCGCGGAAGGTTTTCCAGCCGTGAGCTCTTTGGGCCGCCATTGGAACTCATAAAGCCAGTCGTCGAGACTAGCGACGCTCTGTTTGCCTTCGTCCAAGAAATCAAAGCGAAGCCCCTGAATCTCGATCGCCACGCGCCCTGTTTCATCGAGGAGTTGCACTTCTCCCGTGGTGGCATCCGCCTCCCGAAGCTGCACCCGAGCGTGACTCCATAGATGGCGCCCTGGACGATCGTGAACCCGGACCTGGTCGATGTGGGTCGGCAGGTAGATTCCTTGTCGGTCGCTTGCCGTCGCTTCCGCTGCAACCGCGGCGCCGAAAATCTGAAACCCGGCATCGAGAATTGCCGGGTGAACCCGATAGCCCCCAGAGTCTGCCGCCGGCTCATCGGAAACTTGCACTTCCCCCAGCATGTCTTCGTTGTTCCGCCACAACTGGGCGATGCTCTGAAAGAAAGGGCCATAGTGGATGCCCCGTTCACGGAGCCGCCGATAATAGTCCTGGCCGGAGATCTCCTCTCCGCATCGAGTTCGTATTTCCGCAAGCATCTCCTGCGCGGTATCCGGGGTGATGACGTTGTTGTCCTGTTGAACACAGACCTTACCGGTCGCATGCAGCATCCATGAATAGTCGGAGCGAACCACGTCTCCCGCGCGACTGTAGATGTGAAAGGATGCCGCTCCATCCACGCCTTGAGAGAGGATCACCTGAATTGTGCGGGTTCCGCCCTCGGGCAAGAAAAGCGCCTTGCGAAGTTCAATATCCTTCAACGCGACGGATTGCGCTCCGAAGACTTCAACCGCGGCGGCCAGCACCATCTCCACATAGGCCGAGGCGGGCAGCACGGCAACGCCTTGGATGCAGTGGTCATCCAGATAAGGCAGGGAATTCTTGTCCAGCGTGGTTTCCCAGAAGTGGGTTCGGCCAGCATGCGGCGAATTGAAATGCCGGCCCAAAAGTGGATGGGTTCCTGTCCCGCTCCGAGAGACTTGCTCCCGGTGAGACTTAGTGTCGCCAACAGAGGGCTCAAGCCAACAACGCTCCCGTTGCCATGCGTAGAACGGGAGCCGCACGCACCGACCTCCGCTCGGATAGATCCGATTCCAGTCGACTGGATATCCCAAAGTGTAAAGTGCGCCCAACGATCCGAGCAGGACTGTTTGTTCGTCTTCCTCGCGCCGCAGAGAAGGAAGCACGGAGGCTTTCTGGCCGAAGTGATGAAACCCTTGCTGCATGGCGCTGAGTAGAATGGGATGCGGGCTGACTTCCAGGAAGATGTCATGCCCGTCTTCCACCAGGCGCTGAACCGCAGTGGAGAAGAGCACCGGCTCTCGCATGTTCCTCGCCCAATAGAGCGTATCGAATTCCAGCCCGTGGCTGACTCGGCCGGTCACAGTCGAGTAGATCGGCACGGATTCAGCCTGCGGCTGTAATCCTTCCAAAGCCTGCAGCAAATCTGCGCGCAACGGCTCCATCTGCGGGCTGTGCGAGGCGAAATCGACCTTCACCATGCGACAGAAGATGTCGCGACGCTGCAATTGATCCAGAATGGCGGCGAGCGCGGCCGGATCGCCGGACAATACTGTCGAGGTGGGACCGTTGCTGACGGCGATCGAAACGCGGTCTTCGTAGCCGACCAGAACGCGTCGAGCTTCATCGATGGAAAGTTCCACCGCCGCCATCGCCCCTTGGCCAATGGTGCGCTTGAACAACCGGCTGCGATGACAAATGACCCGGACAGCATCGTCGATGCTCAGCACACCGGCGACGTACGCGGCTCCAACCTCTCCCAAACTGTGACCCACTACGGCATGGGGCTCGATACCCCAGGAGCGCCACAGGGCTGCCAACGCGACTTGAATCGCAAAGAGGGCCGGCTGGATGATATCGATTTCGTTCAACCGCGACTGTGCGGCATCGGTGGCTGAGAGTTCCGCGAGCAACGACCAATCTCCGTACGGTCGCATCGCCCGGTCGCAGAGTTCGATAACCTCCCGGAAAACGGCTTCCCGCTCCAACAGCCGTTGCGCCATGCCAAACCATTGGCTGCCCTGCCCGGGAAACACAAAAACAAGTTTTCGCCGGCGCGCGGAAAGCTTGCGGCCAGACGACAAGCCGGGACGAGCCTCGCCCCGCAAAAAAGCTTCTAGGCTCTCCGTCAGTTGCGCCAGCGAATTGCCGGTCACGGCGAGACGGTAGTCGTGGTGACTGAGCCGCGCACTGGCCGTGTAACAGACATCCGGCAACGACGCCGCGGATTTCGGGGTGGCGAGAAAGTTTTGATAAGCGCGAGCGAGAGACTGAAGGGCTTCGGGACTATGGGCCGAAAGCGGGAGCAGGTGTGTGCCGATTTTCTGCTCTGCATCCGACATTCCTGCAATGGCCGGGGGCGCCTCTTCCAGAACCAAATGAGCGTTGGTGCCGCCGAAGCCAAATGAGCTCACTCCCGCCAATGCCGGACCGGACTCCGTAGGCCATGGACAGAGCGTGGTTTGCACTCGGAGAGGAAGCTCATCAAAAGGAATAAGCGGGTTGGGATTTTCAAAGTGCAGGCTCGGCGGAATCTCCCGATGCCGGAGCGCCAGCGCCACCTTGATCAGGCCCGCGATGCCGGCGGCGGCCTCGAGGTGGCCTAAGTTGGTCTTGACCGACCCAAGGGCGCACGGCCGTCCCGGTGGACGTTCGACGCCCAGCACGGTGCCCAGAGCTTTCGCCTCGATCGGGTCGCCCAACAATGTGCCCGTGCCGTGGGCCTCGACGTATTGAACCTTGCCGGGCGATACGGCGGCTTGCCGGTAGGCTTCTCGCAGGACCGCCACTTGGGCTAACGGATTCGGCGCCATGAGCCCGTTGCTCCGTCCGTCCTGGTTCACCGCGCTTCCGCGAATGACAGCATAAATCGGATCGCCATCAGCCAAGGCTTTCGAAAGGGGCTTCAGCACGACGACACCTGCACCCTCACTGCGAACGTAGCCATTGGCACGGGCGTCGAACGCTTTGCAGCGCCCATCCGGTGCCATGGCTCCGGCCTTGGTGAAGTTGATCGCAATCGCTGGCGAGAGAATAAGGTTGGCGCCCCCGGCCAAAGCCAGCGTGGATTCGCCGTTCCGAAGACTGCAGCACGCCACGTGGACTGCAACCAGTGATGAAGAACAGGCCGTATCGATGGCGAGACTCGGCCCGCGGAAATCGAACAGATACGAGATACGGTTGGCAGCGATGCTCAGAGCATTGCCGGTGCCAGCGTAGGCATCAATTCGCTCGAGGTCATTCAACTGCAGTCGGCCGTAATCGTTGGTCGAGATGCCAATGAACACGCCGGCCTGGGCGCCGACCAGACGCTCGGGCACCTGGCCCGCGTCCTGTAACGCTTCCCAAGTTACCTCCAGTAAGAGGCGTTGCTGTGGGTCCATGCGCGACGCCTCCCGAGGGGAGATGCCAAAGAAATCGCGATCGAACTGATCCACCTGCTCCAGGAAGCCGCCCCAGCGAGTGTTCATTTTGCCGGGGGTCGCCGGGTCGGGATCGTAGTACGCATGCTGGTCGAAGCGATCCGCGGGAACTTCGCGGATGGCATCCACTCCGTGTCGCAGCAATTGCCAGAACGCAGCAGCGTCGTTCGCACCGGGAAACCGGCAACCGATGCCGATTATGGCAATCGGTTCGTTCTTCGCCTCTGGGTCCTGGCCAGCTTTGGTCGCTGACTCCGACGCGTCCGGCGATCCTGCCAAGTGTTGACCGAGGGCTTCGATGGTGGGGTACTCGTAGACCAGAGCGGGAGAAAGGTTTCGTCCCAGCCAGTCAGCGAGTTCGCCAGCCAAGGTGACCGCGTCCGTTGACCCGAGGCCATAGCTGGCGAAGGGCTCCCCGATATCGATCTCGTGTGACTCGATTCCCAGCCGCTCGGAAAGTTTGGAGACCAGCCACGCCTGGATGACCTCTGAGTTAGGAGAGTTCTCAGACATCGCTCACGTCTGACCGGGTCTTCACAGCGTTCCCCTCAGGAAACTTTCTTGGCAAGCATGGCGCTGCACCTTACCGCTGGTGGTCTTGGGAATACGCCCAGCCCGGAGTAGCACCACCTTGTGCACTCGCACATCATGCACTTCGGCCACCGCCCTCCGAATAGCACGAACCACAGCCTCGACATCCAGCGGCATGCGCCCATTTGGATGAGCGTGCGCTTCCAGGTTGCGAACCGGCGGTTGGTACCGGGGCTCGACTTCGGCGGCGACGATCAGGTGTTCTTCGCTGGTGCCATCGACCGAAAACGCCGCGCAGCAAGCCGGGCGTAAGGCCGGGTGACTCTCTTCCACCGTCAGTTCAATATCCTGCGGGTAAAGCTTGCGACCACTGATGATGATCAGGTCCTTCAGGCGACCGGTGACAAACAATTCGCCATCTTTCATAAATCCCAAATCTCCGGTGCGGAGAAACGGTCCCTCCCCGGTATCCTTCAGGTAGGCTCGACAAGCGCGTTCTGTGTCCGCGGGTCGGTTCCAATATCCCTGAGTCACGCTCGGGCTGGACACCCAGATTTCGCCTACTTGATCTGGTGCACAAGTGGTCAACGATTCCGGATCAGCGATGACAATCTTGGAATCGTGCAGGGCGTGGCCACTGCCGACAAGTGTCCGCACATTCTGGTCTTGGGCGCAGGCCTCCACGACCCGGTTCTGTTCAAACGCCGCCACTTGTATCGTGTGGAACATCTCATCTCTTAGCGAACCGCCGGAAACCAGCAGGGTGGCCTCGGCGAGTCCATAACAAGGATGGAAGGTACTGGGGCGGAAACCACACGAGGCAAAGGTCGCCGCAAATCGTCTTATCGTGTCGGCGCGGACTGGCTCTGCGCCGTTGTAAGCCACATCCCAACTGCTGAGGTCGAGAGTTTCACGTTGTTCGGGAGTAATTCCGCGGGTGCACAATTCATACGCGAAATTGGGGCCGCCGCTAACCGTGGCTTTGTAGCGTGACATGGCCTGCAGCCACCGCATCGGTCGCATGAGAAAGGATACCGCCGGCATCAGGTAACATGGACGTCCGTGGTACACCGGTTGGACAATCCCATTGGTAAGTCCCATGTCGTGAAAGGCCGGTAGCCAGGTGACGGTGACACCTTCAGGGTTGAACGCGAAGAGGCGGCTAATATAAGCCGAATTGTGGACGAGGTTCCCGTGGCTGATCATGACGCCCTTCGGCTCCGCGGTGGAGCCGGAAGTGTATTGGAGCAACGCCAAGGTGTTGCTTGTCACGCCAGGGTCTCGCCATTCCTGCGCCAGGCCGCCGGCAACCTTGTCGGTGGCCAGCCAGCGCATCTTCTGCAACTCGGGAGCTTGCGTGAACAGACCTTCGGTGTTGGCGTGGATCGCTGACGTGGTGAGCACCACCGAAGGCTGTGCATCGTTGACGATGGCTCGAAGCCTGGGGAGGGTCTTCTGTGGCTGAGCCAGATTGGGCGGGGGCAGTGGAACGGCAATCACCCCGGCATATAGACACGCGAAGAACGCCGCGATGAACTCGAGACCCGCTGGATAAAGCAACAGCGCACGCTCCCCACCTGCTCGGTAGTTTTGGAGCAGCGACCCAATACTCCGAGCCTGACGGTCCAACGCCGCATGGGTCAGATGATCCCCTTCTGCTTCTCCATCGGACAGAAAGATATGGATCCGCTGTTCAGGCTGCTGAAGCGCTCGCCAGCGAAGAATCTCCACGAGCGTGGAAAATTCCGCGATTGGATCGGTAAAATCCCGCTTTATCACAGGTCCCCGTGAAGTGGTACGGGTGGGAGTTCGTGGATCGAACCCAACACTTAGTGCCCACTCTTGACGACGGCGCCGATTTTGTCGCGGTCGGCGGTCCAGGTAAAGGGCTGAGGCCATGGCTAATCTCCTCGACGAAGCGGGATGCTTGTGGACTTCGTAGTCGTCGAGGATGGGGTGGACGACCTTACCGGGCATCCATCCACAAACTTCGTCTTCTAGGGAAGTAATGCAGTTTGAATTTCAGCAAAGCTTCGAGTTTAGGCATGTGCCACCAGAGAGCGCAGCAACGCCCGACTTGATGTCGGAAATATCGGTCACCATGCCGCTTATGCTCTGAGCAACGGCCTCTTTTGACCCGAGTATGGAAACAAGGGCATTTGCCCAAAGCCCCATAGCGATGATCGCCAACAGAACTTTGCTCGTCCGGTCTGTCATTTTCGCCTCCTTAGTTGGCTGGTCTCCAACTCGCCTTCAATTGAATCCTTGCGAGTCAGTTCAAGGCGGCTGGTATGACGCTGCAAATCGGAGGTCAGCTCTGCAATGCGTCCCCCATGCTGCTGCAGAAAGCCGACGAAATCGGAGCGTTGCAAAAGTGCCAGCCAAATGCCTTCCACCTGAATGTCGGTAACGATGTGACGTCCGTCGGCAGCCTTGCGTACTCGGAACGCCGCTTTGATCGGCGGAGCGTTCGGAGAGCGTGGATTGACAACCTCGCAGTTAACCACGACATCGTCAGCGGCGTGCTGGACCGAGCCGGTTACCTTAGGCGCTTGGCCCCGGGTTTGAGCAAATACAACGCCGTGTACGAATCCGACTGTGTAATCGCTGAACGCCGCGATGAAGGCTTCGAGATCCTCTTTGGAAACGCTGTTCGCATAGGCGCCGAGCGTGAACATTCCGATGCGACGTGCGTCCGTCAGCGATAGCATGAAGTCACGAAACTGCATGTTGCGCTGTTCGTCGGACAGCGACGTGTTGTTGAGAATCGCATAGCCCCGATCGATGTTCTGCTGAATGAAGCTTTCGGCGGGATTGACGGCGGCCGCGTGCACGGCCGTCGCGGCCAACATCACTAACCCAATTACGAGCGCCGCCAGGAAAGCGACGAGCCACGGACCGATACCTAGTCCTGGATAATATTTCGTCTTTGCGGTGAAGCGAAGAGTGCTCATTGCTTCACATGTTCCTTCTAGCTTGAACGCAGAAGGAGACACTTGCACAGGCATCGGTACCAGACTCGGAAACTACTCAGCCTGCGTGGTCCCCGGGCCAAGCCAACCCAACCATCCTGCGCCAACAACAAGTGGAACTAGCCGTGAGGTCGACATCGGCAGAAAGCGTCTCGATGTGATCTTTGGTCATAGTAGGGACGAGCAGTCGACCTACCTTCGGACGTAGGAGGTATTTGCAGAAGCGGCGCATAGCGACCCGCAATCGTGACCGTCCGGCTGACCACTGCGTTCGCGATTATTCCTGCCTAGGTCCGGCTTGTCTCTCCGAGCGTGAGTAGTTTCCGAGGCTCTCCGGCGACAGTCCCTGCGCCTACGGTCGGCGCCTACCCCAGCAAAGGAAAACCCCATGCGCTCAACAATCATCATCGCCGCCGTCGCAAGCCTGACGATAGGGTCCTCAATCGCTCAGCCCGCGAATCCGCCCGCTACTCATGATCCGGGCAAGACGGCACTACCGCGGAGTTTCGACCTCACTCTGGAGCCGAGCCCTCCGGCCATCAAGACGACGGAGGGCAACAATCCGGGCGCTCCTGTCGCAGGAAGCAACAGCTTCACCGAAGGTCAGGCGAAAGCCCGAATTGAGTCTAGAGGCTATTCGAACGTGACGAATCTGACGAAAGACGACACCGGCGTTTGGCGCGGCAAGGCGCAAAGAGACCAAAAATCCTTGGACGTCAGCCTCGATTTTCAGGGCAACGTCACAGCCCAATAGATGAACCTACTGAGAATACGGAACACCTCCAACGTGAAGGAAAAAAGCAATGAGCGTCACGATCTCACGCCTTTACAGTGACTACGAGACGGCAAGCGCAGTGGTAACAGAGCTCCAAGCTGCGGGTTTGCCCCACGCCGAGATGAGCCTGGTGTCGAGCAACGCGGACAACTGGTACACCGCCAAAAAAACCGCCACTCAAGGTAAAATCGATCGCGATGCGGACGGAGTCGACGACCGTGTCGAAGGTGCGAGCGCAGGCGCAGGCATTGGCGCCGTTCTTGGCGGCGGAGCCGGTCTCCTTGCCGGCCTCGGTCTGATGGCCATTCCCGGTCTCGGTCCCGTCGTCGCCGCCGGTTGGCTTGTTGCGACAGCCGCTGGCGCCGTTGCCGTTGGTGCTGCGGGCGGGATTGTCGGCGCACTCACGCAAGCAGGCGTCAGCCAGGAAGACGCGGAAATCTATGCCGAAAGTGTCCGTCGTGGCGGAACCCTGGTGACCGTGCGCGTGACCGATGGGGATAGCGCCCGTTACGAAGCGATCATGGACACGTCTGCCGTCAACATCCGTAACCGCGGCACCGCCTATCGCAAGACGGGCTGGAGTCGTTTCGATGCGGCCGCGTCTCTCTATAGCGCAGACCAGGTGCGCAAGGAACGCGAGCACTACACCCGGATGAGCGTTCACTGATCGTCCTTATACGGACTTAATGGGCGACTGCAC
>Ga0137452_1000394_pt1 | contig 13054 bp, 11 predicted proteins | sample EasRivERMGT513_2_FD_102312 | JGI IMG/M metagenome (GOLD analysis project Ga0137452, IMG submission 102312) | Soil microbial communities from meander-bound floodplain in the East River, Colorado, USA - East River MetaG ERMGT513_2 | ecosystem: Environmental > Terrestrial > Soil > Floodplain ...
CGGGATTGGGGGTTCGGGATTCGGTCGATTTGAATCCCGAATCCGAACCCCGATTCGAATGCCGAATCCCGAATCCCGAATCCCGAGAAACTAGCGCGCTGCCGAGGTTGTCACCGCTTTCTGATGACGTTCTGGACGAGGAAAGCCTCAATCGCCGTCCACGCGCGAAGTACCTGGTCGAGTTCGAAGGTACCGTGGCTGCCACCCGGAATCGTGACGAGCTCTGCGGTTACGCCCGCCTTCTTCAGCATGTCGATTTCGCGCACTTCCTGCTCGTACGGGACGGTGCGATCCGCATCGCCGTGAATCGCGATGACCGGCGGAACGCCAGCTCGGACGTATGTCATCGGTGAGACGCGAGCCGCCAGCTCCTTGTTGTTCGCGCCGATCCAGCTGGAAGCGTAAGTCCGTGTCGCGTCGGTGATGAGAGTCGTGTAGTCGAAGATCCCGTACCAGCTGACGACCGCTGCGACCTTGAGCGTTTCGGGGCCGGGGCAGTTGCGATCGAACCCGGCCGATTCCGGGACGAAGGCGGTCATCAAGGCGAGGTGGGCACCGGCCGATTGCCCCGTCACGACGATCCGGTCGGCGTCGACGTTGTACTCCTTCGCGTTGTGAGTCACCCAGCGGAGGGCACAGCGCGCATCTTCAACGGCCGCCGGTGCGAGGGCGACGCTGCTCGGTCGGTACTCGACGTTCACCGCGTTCCATCCCATCTGGAGGTACGGCATCACGCTCAGGGCCGATGCTTCCTTTTTGGCGTTCGGGCTATACCCGCCGCCGTGCATGAAGATCGCCGTGGGCAGCGGCCCGGTTGCCTGGGCGGGACGATAGAAGTCCAGCTTCAATTCGGTGCCGCTCGCGGTCCCGTAGGTGACATTCGCCGTCATGCGATAGCCGGTTGTGACATAGGCAGCAAACGCTGCCGCGTCTCCTGCCAGCCGCTGCGCCTGCAGTGACGAAGGCGTCGTCGCACACAAAGCGCCGATCACCGCCGCCAATCCGAGACGTCTCACCATGAACCCCTCCAGTGGCGCCAGAATGCTATCAAGCGTCTTCCGACGTCGCCAACGTATTTGACACGAACGCCGTTCACGTCAACACTCGTGCGTTCCGTACCGCATACGAAGGAAGTGACCGAGAATGGCTGACAGCGATTTGTACGAAAAAGGGATGGCAGTCCGCCGCCAGGTGCTCGGAGACGCCTACGTCGACACGGCCACCGCGAACATCGACGACTTCAATCGCGACTTTCAGCGAATCTTGACGGAGTACTGCTGGGGCGAGGTCTGGACGCGCCAGGTGCTGTCGAACAAGCAGAGGAGCCTGAACAACCTCTGCATCATTGCGACGCTGAACCGCGCGGCGGAATTCGAGATGCACGTGCGCGGCGCGTTGCGAAACGGATGCACGCCCGCCGAGATTCGCGACACGCTGATCCAGGTGGCCGTCTATGCCGGCATCCCGGCGGGCGTCGAGGCGTTCCGCATCGCGCGGAAAGTGCTCACGGAGGAGGGTGTTCTGAAGTAACTCCCAACCTCCAACTCCCAACTCCCAAGAAGCTTGTTGGGAACGACTTGCGAGCTGCGGTTGGTAGTCAGGAAGCGGCGCGGACCCTATGGGTCCGCGGTTTTACCCGTCTTGCTTCAGTACCGCCTGGATCTGCTCCATCGGAACCTTGATCTCCACGCCGGCGCGCTCTTCCTGCAGCAGCATCGCGACTCGCGAATCGCGCTCGCTCCATCCACGATTGACGGCTTCGGTCAGCTCCTCGAGCGCAAGGTTCGAGAGCCGCATCGGCACGGAAAGCTCGCGGCCAAGCGACGTGGCCAGCGACACGTCCTTGTGCGCCAGGCGGAGCGTGAAGTTCGGCGGATCGAAGATGCCTGGTAGGAATTGATCGCCGAGGCGATCGAAGACGCGGGCGCGGCCGACGAATCCCTGTCTCACGACGCGCCACAGCACGAGAGGATCCACGCCCCCTTTCACACCCATCGTGAAGACTTCGGCCAGCGCGGTTTGAATGGCATATCCCGCGCAGTTGTGCACCAGCTTCGCGACCGAGGCGACGCCGATCGCGCCGATGTAGGCCGGCTGATCGCCGATGTCACGAAGCAGCGGCTCGAACCGGTTGTAGATCTCCTGATCGCCGCCGACCCAGATCGCCAGCGTGCGCGTCTTCGCGCCTTTCGGTCCGCCGCTGACAGGCGCGTCGAGCAGGTGGACCTCCCGATTTTTGAATACAGGATGCACACCGCGGATCGTTGAGGGGGCATTGGTTGTGAGATCGAACAGCACCGTGCCGGGCTTCATGCCGTGAATCAGGCCATTGGGGCCAAGGGTGACGTCTTGGAACTCGACGGGTCCCGGCAGGGAGGTGAAGACGACCTCCGCGGCTTCTCCTATCTCCCGCGCGGTCGGCTTCGCGATCGCTCCGGCGGAGATATGCGGCGCCATCGCCTCCGTCCTCAGGTCGTTGACATACAGCTGGTGCCCTGCCGCCGCGAGGCTGGAGGCCATCGGGCCTCCCATCGTGCCGAGTCCAATGAATCCAATCTTCATGCCCACGAATTGTACCGATCAACGTTCATTGACTCTCGTACACCCGGGCGCTAGACTCCGCGAACACCTGCAGATTCGTACATTCCCCTTGATCCGAGGTTGATATGAGGGCTCCGTTGCGCGTTGAAAGAGGACTTGTCGTTGTCGCGCTGCTGGCGTTGTCTGGCGCGACCAGCCTGCTTCAGGACGCGACGAGCGTCCTCAACGAGGTGGACAAGACGCTTGGCGCGTCCGGCTTGAAGTCGGTCCGGTATTCGGCAACGGGCTTCGCCTACGCGTTCGGGCAGAACAACCGTCCGGACATCCCCTACCCGAAGTTCTATGCGAAGTATTCTCGCTCAATCGACTTCGAGAAGGGCGTCTCGCGAGAGGAGACAACGCGGACGCAATTCGAGAACCCACCGCGTGGGGGCGGGGGACAGCCGTTGTACACAGAGGCAGCCGGAGCGGCCGTCGCCGGCGAGAACTCCAATTGGGGCGGCGGTGCGGTCGCACTTACGCCGCAGGGATTCGTCAGGGCAGCCATGGCCGGGAAGCCGACGATGACGACCATGCGGGTCGGCGGGCGTCCGTTGACCGTGATCTCATTCACCGCGAGAAACCAGTACAAGGTAAACGGATACGTCAACGCGCAACACGTCGTCGAGAAGGTGGAGACCTGGGTCGCCAACCCGACGCTCGGTGACACGCTGATCGAGACGACCTTCGCCGACTACCGCGATTTCGGCGGCGTGAAGTTCCCGATGCGGATCGTGCAGAAGCAGGGCGGCTATTCCGTGCTCGAGCTCAACGTGCGTGACGTGCAGCCGAACGCCGCGGTGACCCTGCAGGCGCCGGCCGAGGCCGCTCCGCAGGCGGCGCGCGCCGAGGCGGAGAAGTTTGCCGACGGCGTCTGGTATTTGCGTGGCACCCCCGATCCGAACAGCCAGCTCGTGGAGTTCAAGGACTTCAGCGTCATCGTCGAGTCTTCAGTGACCGAAGGGCGCGCACTTGCCAACATTGCCGAGGCGAAGCGGCTTCTGCCGAATAAGCCCGTTCGGTACCATGTCAACAGTCACCATCACTCCGATCACTCGGCGGGAGTTCGCGCGTTCGTGGCTGAAGGATCGACGATCATCACGCACGACATGAACAAGAAGTTCTACGACGACGTCGTGCTGAAAAGCCCGCACGCGCTGGCGCCCGATACGCTGTCGCGCAGTCCGAAGGCCGCACGCTTCATCTACGTGAAGGACAAGGGTAAGTACGTCATCACGGACGGCGACCGGACGATGGAGATCTACCACGTCGACAACGGACATGCCGCCAACCTGCTGATGTCGTATCTGCCGAAGGAGAAGCTGCTGCTCATCACGGACATCTTCAACGACTTCGGCATGCCGCGTCCGAACGATCCGCCGGCCGGCATCGTCAGTCCCTACTATGCGGCTCTGGGCGAGCGGATCAAGGAACTGAAGCTCGATGTGCAGTGGCTGGCTCCATCGCACGGCACGAAGGTACTGCCCGCTGCGCGGCTGAACACGCTGTTGCAGGGCACTGTTCAGGCACCGCCGGTCAGACCGGTGGTTGAATCACGATAGAGTCGAAATTCGAGTAAGTTCGAGGTGGAGGCCGGGTCCTTTCGGACCCGGCAAACCAGGAGGAACCATGCAGTCGTCGCTCTCACGCGTGCTCGCGATGTTGATCGCCGCGCCGCTTTTGCTCGTCTCAACCGCGTTCGCGCAGGCACCGGATGGACACTGGGTGAATCTGGCGCCGTATCCGCAGCCAACGCAGGAAGTCGGCGGAGCGGTCGTCAACGGCAAGCTGTACATCCTCGGCGGGTACGGAGCCAACGCGCCCGGCGGCCTTGCGGGATGGCTGAATGAATACGATCCCGCCACGGACAAGTGGACGAAGAAGACCGACATCCCGATGCCGGTCCACCACCAGGCGATGACCGGGTACAACGGCAAGATGTACGTGTTCGGCGGGGGCATCAAGATCTCGCCCACGAGCGACAACTGGTATCCGACCAATCGCACCTGGGAATACACGCCGGCGACCAACTCGTGGAAAGAACTGACGCCGATGCCCACCAGGCGCGGCGGCGGGATCGCTGTCCTGCTGAACGGCAAAATCTACGTCCTCGGCGGTGCGGGCTATCACCCCGGTCAGACCGAAGAGTTGTCAATCAGCGCCACAGTGCCCCATCGCAACGTGACCACCAACGAGGTCTACGACCCTGCGACCGACAAGTGGGAAACGCGCATGCCGATGTCGGTGCCGCGTAACCACCTTGCGGGCGCCGCCGTGAACGGCAAGATCTACGCGATCGGCGGACGTGTAGGCTCGTCGTTCGTTGGCGCAAGCAGCACCGATATCGTCGAGGAGTACGACCCGGCGAGCGACATGTGGCGCATCCGGACCCGCATGCCGTACCCGCGCAGCGGAATGGCATTCGGCACCGACGGACGCTTGATCTACATGGCGGGCGGTGAGTTCCTCGATCGCGACATGGTTGGCGTTTTCCGCAACCTCGAGGCCTACGATCCCGCGCGAGACCAGTGGTATGAGCTTCCCCCGATGACGACGCCGAGGCACGGTTTTGCGGGCGGGGTGATCAACGGTGTGTTTTACACCGCGACCGGCCAGCTCCAGAGTGGCACTGGCGGCGGCGGACCGGGCGGCTCGCCCGCGCACGAAGCATTCCTGATTGGCAAACCTCCCGCGCCGGCGGGCAGCAAGTGAGGAAGGGCACGGGGAGAAACATCATGCGAACAACTTCACTCACACTCGCTGCCGTCGCACTCGTGATCGGGTCCGTCACTGTGGGCGCTCAGGGTCAAGGGCGCGGCGGCGGTCGCGGCCAGGGGCAAGGACAAGGCCAGGGCGGCGGCCAGGGCCGTTGGGTCAGGATGGCGCCTATCCCGGAACCAAACGAGGAGCGCCAGAGCGTCGTGGCCAACGGGAAGCTGTACATGTTTGGCGGCAACGCTGTCGAGGTTGGTGGAAAGCCGGGCGCACCTCCGGGAACGGTATTCGAGTACGACCCGGCGGGTGACAAATGGACGAAGAAGAAGAACATGCAGCTCCCTGCGCATCACGTCGCAGTGGCTGAGAACGGCGGGAAGATCTACATCTTCGGCGGCGCAGTGCAGCGTCAGGCCGGTGGTCCGAACTATGTCCCCGTCAACAACGCGTGGGAGTACGACCCGGTTGCGGATTCGTGGAAGGCACTTGCCCCGATGCCCAGCAAGCGGATTGCGGCATCTGCCGTCGCGGTCGGCGGCAAGATCTACGTAATGGGCGGCGCGGGCAACTATCCAAAGAACGAGGACCAACCGCTCAACGGGAACACGCCGCATCGCGTCCTCGATCTCAACCAGGTGTACGACCCGGCAACCAACACCTGGGCGACGCGTCAGACGATACCGACGCCGCGCAGCCACCTCTTCGCGGCAGCGGTCAACGGCAAGATCTACCTCATTGGTGGCCGGCTTGGATCGATGGCGATTTCCACCGGCAGCCCGACGGACATCGTCGAGGAGTACGACCCGGCGACCGACAAATGGGGGTATTTGAAGAGCCGCATGCCGACGCCGCGCGACAGCGGCGTGGCCGCCGCGTACCAGGGGAAGATCTACGTGCTGGGCGGGCAGCAGATTACCGCGCTCAACAACTCGGTCTCGCGCGCCATGGAGGTCTACGATCCAGCGGCGAACGAATGGACGTCGATGGCGAACATGCCCCTTGCCCGGCACGGGATTGTCGGCGGTGTCATCGGCAACCGGATGTTCATCGGCGGCGGCCACATCACGGCCGCGTTCAGTGGAGGCGAGCCGCTCAACTCGCCGAACCTCGACGCGCTGGAATTAGCGGCAAGGTAATCCGCCCTAACCACGAAGAACACGAAAATCGCTTCGTTTTCTTCGCAGATTTCGCGCGAGCGGCGAGGCGCGGCGGCTGCGGGCGCTCATGCCGGGAAATCGGTCCTCGCTCATGCCCTTCCGGTCCCGCGTCGACTAGGAAATGGTTCGTTGCGACGTCCGTCACACGGCACAAAACATCCGTGGCGGCCCGATACAACGAGAACGCGGGGAGGGAAGTCGACGCGACGAATCGCTCCGCCCGATTTCCGGCTTCGCGGTACGTCGGCATGGCTAACGCATCCGCCGCGCCTCGCCGCTCGCGCGAATCAGCGACTACAACGAAGAATTCGTGTTCTTCGTGACTTACGTGACCTTCGTGGTTAGGACCGGTTCTGATTTGGGATTTGGGATTTCCTAATGACCTCCGGCTTCGAGGTGCTGCACCAGCTCGACTCGAACGCCGTCCGGTGCGTCCAGGAAGACGATGCGGTGCGGTAGCTGGTCGGGCTGCGCACAATAGAGTCGTCGAATCGCAGACGTGTCACCCTCACTGTCGCCCCCGACGAAGTTGCATGCCAGGTAGCCCCTCGGATTCGGGTTCGACAAGAACGTCACGCCAAGCGTCTGAGATCGTTGACGACCTTGTCCAGGTCGAGCGGCCCGAGTCGAAGAAGCGGCGGATGTCCGCGATACTCCGATTCGAGCCACGGACCTCCGTTTTCTTCAGTCCATGCGAAAAGTTTGTACTCGCCCAAGGGACCGTGGCGGCGTCGCAGATTCCGTCAACTGGGAGAGGCCGCCAATATTTCCTATCGTCCTGCCGCTCACCGAGAAGGTTCTGTCACTGGTTGCCGCGTACGAAGCCCGCGGGATTTTGCCAGCCAAATATGCGACAGACATGCGGCACATCGCACTCGCCACAATTGCCGAGGTCGATTCGCTCGTGAGCTGGAATTTCAAGCATGTCGTCCGCTTGGAGAAGATTCGCCTCTTCAAGTAAGAGTCACGCGACGTCGGACCGGCGCGCGGGCCGATCGATCCTGCATTCCCAATCGCGCCGGCTTCCGATCAGGGGCCTTTCACGGCTCGCGCCGTATCTCTGTTCAGCGATCTGTGGGCGTGTCCAGCGCGCCGTATTCCAGTCCAGCGAGTTGGCGGACGTGTTGACTGAGCGGTCTTTCTGTGCCGCGAGTCGGGAGATGCGTTGGGCGCGGCGCGCGAAATGTTTTTCGCGCCGTGGGCGCGTTTTTCAAGCTGTATTTCAGCCTATTTCGTTCGCAGATGTGTTGAGCCAGTCCGCGATTCTCCTGTCGCGCCGGTACAAATGTTTTCGCCGCCGTATTCGTTGTGCCGCCGCGGTGGACGCCTGGCCACCGCCAGATGGTTCTCGTCTGCGTTGTGGGCTCGTTTCCAACGTTCCGGGGCGTCTTGCCGCGCTCGGGCCGGCCTTTTTGCACGCGTATTTCATTTTTTCGTTTCGTGTGCACGTTGACGATTCCGTGCCGCCGATAATGGGCACGGTCGGCCGAGGATCGCGGCGCGGCCGATCGCTTGCGCCAGGTGACTCTTGCCAGTGCCCGGCGGGCCGAGGAAGAGCACGTCGTCGCGCTGGGCGATAAAGCGCGCGGTCGCGAGCTCGTAGACGAGCGCCCGGTTCATCTTCTTGTTGAAATCAAAGTCAAAGGTATTGAGCGAGCGCTCAGGATCGCTAAACCGGGCGAGCTTGTGGCGGCGCTCGAGCAGACGGTCCTGGCGCCGGCGGAGTTCGTCGGTGACGAGCGCGAACACGACATCAATGGGCGCCATCTTTTCGGTCTGGGCTTGGTGGAGCCGCGTGTCCAGGACGGTGTCTGCGCGATGCCGCCGCGTTCGTGGCGACGTCAAGTGCCGGGCCTGCACACGACGCACGTCACCGCCCCGAAACCTTCTGGCGCCCCAAGAGTTCGCCACGCAGCGATTCGACGCCGCCGTCCCGCTGGCGGACCGTCGGCGTCGGCTGCCTCCGTGCCGCACCTACAGCGAGGACTCGACACCGCTGGCACGCGATCGAGTCTGCCGTCGCACTCGTGATCGGGTCCGTCGCTGTAGGCGCTCAAGGTCAGGGGGCGCGGCGGCGGTCGCGGCCAGGGGCAAGGACAAACCAAGAATAAGGTTTCGTGCGTGGTTGGGTTTTGAGACTTTGGGACTTGGGATTTGGGACTTGGGATTTGGGATTTTCTAATGACCTCCGGCTTCGAGATGCTGCACCAGCTCGACTCGAACGCCGTCCGGTGCGTCCAGGAAGACGATGCGGTGCGGTAGCTGGTCGGGCTGCGCGCAATAGAGCCGGCGAATCGCAGGACTGTCGCCCTCACCGTCGCCCCCGACGAAGTTGCATGCCGGGTAGCCCCTCGGATTCGGGTTCGACAAGAACGTCACGCCAAGCGTCTTGAGATCGTTGACAACCCTGTCCAGGTCGAGCGGCCCCCAGGCAAGGTGATCGATCGAGTGTCCAATGCTCGGCACGGCGCGTTCATCCTTCACCGCGAATAGATAGAAGAGTCCCAGGTCTCGGTACCTGATCGCATCACGGCCCTTGACCGTGGCGCGGTCGCCGCCGAAGGCGCGCACGTACCACGCCAGGCTTGCCGCGGGATCGCGCACGCGCAGGTTGACGTGGTGGAGACCGAGCAGATCCGGATCCTCGACGAGCTCGAGGCGTGTCCCCCACGGGTCCTCGACCACTGCGTGTTTCCACCAGCCGGGATCGTCGACTACCGGTGTGATCACTGTCACGCCGGCTGCCTGCAGCTCGCGGACCTTCACCTGGAGATCGTCGAATGAGAACCCGATGCTGTCGATGACGCTTCCCGAGCTCGGTTTTGCGTCGACGGATACTTCGAAGATGAGTTGAAGGGGAAGGGGATGATCCCCCGACCACTTGCCGAAGCCCACCCGGTCGGCCGTCTCGCCGACGTTGCCGCCCATGTGCCCGAGGTACCAGTCGCGTGCCTGGGAAATCTCAGGCACGGCGAGATGGATGGAATCGAAGGGTGGCGCCTCGTACTGCGCGCGCGCCGGTGAGCAGACGCCGAGCGCGATTACCAGAGCAGCGGCACCTCTTACTGTCACGTGCCACGGAGGCACGGAGACACGGAGAGAAAACATTACGAGCTCCCTCCGTGACTCCGTGTCTCCGTGGCTTGTCTCACTAGTTGGTCCGCCCTGCCGCCGGCCCGAATTCGAGAACCTCATTGTGGTTCGCGTCCAGCGCATGCCCGCCGCCTGCCGCAAAGGCGAGGTGCCCGCCGATCACGAACAGCTTCCCGTTGTACGCAGCGACGTTGACGCCGTGCCGGGCGGTCGGCATTGCTGGAAGTCGGTACCAGTCGTTGGCCGCCGGGTCGAACACTTCGACGTCCCGATAGACGGCATCCATGTGGTAGTCGTGTCCTTCACCGCCCGCGACGTAGATCTGGCCCTGGTATGTCGTCCATCCATGGCCGCTGCGGGGCGTCGGCATCCTGTTCATCGCGCGCCACGAATCGGTCGCAGGGTTGTATTCCTCGACGACGTCGACGTTGGCAGCGGTGAAGCCACCGATGTTGTTCGCGGTGATGCGTCCGCCAATCACATAAATCTTGCCGCCGACGACGCCAATCGCCGCGTGATTGCGCGGCGTGAGCATCGGCTTGTGAGCAGTCCATCTGTTCGTCGCGGGATCAAACGATTCGTTCGTGCCAACCACGAGGCCCCCATTCTGGGTCCTGCCGTCAGGACCCGTCAGGTCGGTCGAGCCGCCGATGAAATAGATCTTCCCGCCGACCTCGGCCGCCGAGCCTGCGGTCCGTTTCGCCGAGAGCTTCGCGATCGGCTTCCATGTATCCGCGGCGGGGTCATATTCCCACGCGGTGTCGAGCGTGGCGCTGGGCGCCTCCTGCGTCATCGCGCCCGATCCGCCGAAGATGTAGATCTTGCCGTTTGCTGCGGCGGTGGTCATGTGATCCGCGAAGAACGGAGTCGGCTTCTTCTCCGTCCACTTGTCGCCTGCGAGGTCGTACGCGAGGACACGCGCAGGATGCGTGGACCTGGCGCCGGGGGTCATCACAGCCGCATTGCCGCCAATCAGGTACAGGACGTTGTTCAGGACAACGTTCGTATATTCCTCGGCCGGGTTCGGGAGCTTGGCGTACTTGTCGGTCACCCACTTTCCCGGCGCCTGCTGTGCGACGACCGCTGTCATTCCGAGCATCAGCGTGACGGCGACAGCCGCACTTATCCGCCGCATGACCGATCCCATGGTGACGCCTCCTGCGGGTCTGGCCCGCCCAAATGTGTCGCGAAATTGACTCGTCCCGAGGAAGTCGAGGGACGGTCCGCGCCAACAATCGCACGCGTACTCCGGCAGGTCAAGGGCGTTCTGGATGTGACTTTGTGATTGTTCTGCTTGGGTTTGGCGCGTACACTCGCCCGAAAGCCCATCAAAGGCCGGCGCACCTGACATGGCCGGAACCGACCATCCGCATGCGACCGCGTCGAACAACGTGCTGGGGATTCCGTTGGGCGCGCGGTAAGAGATTGCAGCCCGGGCGATATGCTATCGGCTTCGCGCGGCTGGAACACAGTTGTCCGCTTCAAAGCGATTGGGTTGGGGACGAACTACTTCTGGAGGAGAAGGACTATGGTGCGACGTGCTTCGATCACGGCGCTGGCATTGGCGGTCGCGTTCGGAATGGCGACCCCCGGAATGGCGCAGACGACTAATGGCGTCATCTCGGGCATCATTAGCGACGCGCAGGGAGGGGTACTTCCCGGCGTATCGGTCACGGGACGGAATCCTGACACCGGCCTCGCGCGAACGGTCATCACCGAATCGGACGGCCGCTTCCGTTTGGCGGCATTGCCGCCCGGACGGTACGAGCTGAAGGTCGAGCTTGCGGGCTTCGGGACTGTAGACGTGCCGGCGTTTGGGCTGCTCACGGGCTCCGAGGTCACCCGCAACGTCACGATGCAGTTGCAGGGGCTAGCCGAATCGGTGACGGTTACCGGTGAAGCACCGATCATCGAGGTCACCAAGACGGACGTCTCGGGCGTCATCACGCAGGACCAGATGCAGATGCTGCCGCTGGCGACGCGGCAGCCGATGGACCTTGCGCTGCTCCTGCCCGGAACGAACCAGGATGCGATACGCGCGCGCAAGGCGAACTCGAACATCGGCGCCGGCGCATTCACCAACGCGTCGGCCCTGCTCGTTGACGGTGTGTGGAACAAGGAAGGCAACACCGGCGAGCCTCGGCAGGACTTTCCGCAGTCGGCCATCCAGGAATTCAAGGTGTTCATCAGCCAGGCGCCGGCCGAATACGGCTGGACGGCCGGTGGCGCCGTGTCGATGGCGACCAAGAGCGGCACTAACAGCCTGCACGGCGAGGCATTCGAGTTCTATCGCAACAAGGCGCTCAACGCGATCGACCCGTTCGCGAAAGCCGCGGGGCAGCCGAAGCCCAACTTCAGCCGCCATCAGTATGGTGTGAGTATCGGTGGCCCGGTGATCAAGGACAAGCTGCACTTCTTCGAAGCAGCCGAGGCGCTGCAGAACAACCTGTTCGACAACGTCGTCGTGCGACAGCCGCAGTTCTACGGGAACCTGAGCGGCGTCTTCGAGAGTCCCGAGTACAACCACATGTCGTTCACGCGCGGCGACTACCAGATCAGCCAACGGCAGTCGCTGTTCGTCCGCTACTCGTGGCAGGTGTCGGACTTCACGTGTGAGGGCTGTTCGGCCTCATCATCCACCCCCTGGTTCTCGGGTGGTGGCATCAAGCAGAAGCGCTATTCATGGGCGGGCGCCCATACGTGGGTGCTGTCGCCGAGAGTGCTGAACGAAATTCGTGGGCAGTATACGAACTACCATTTCCGCCAGCACCCGCCGGGCGTCGAGCCCCAGGAGGATCTGTTCGATAATTCAACGGCGCGCACGTCGCCGCTGACGGCCGCATACACATTCCCCAGCCTCTCGTGGGGCACGAGCGGCAACTTCTACACCAAGCAGATCTCGCGCGAGCTGCGCGACGACATGTCGATTACGACCGGCACCCATACGTGGAAGTTCGGCGCCGGCGCGCAGGAGCTCGCCGTTCACGGGGACAACCGACCCTCGCTCGGCACCTGGACAATCACGGTCGATCAGCCATTCAACCCGGCGAACCTCGCATCGTTCGTGCCGATCCCCGGCTCAGTGAGCCAGTTCTCGACCGGCAACCTCGTGAAGCTGCCGACCTTCACGCCCAACATCATGTCGAACTATTACGTCGAGGATGAATGGAAACCCGCGGCGGGCGTCACGCTAAACCTGGGTCTTCGCTACGACTACCAGCTTCACGGCTTCAACCAGGGGTTGGCGCTCGACTCGAAGGACCCCGTCTACAACACCCCGCTGTTTCCGACCACGGGCACGGCAGCAAGCCTGGCGCCGCTCGTCAACTTCGACGAACGGGGCGACAAGAACAACTTCGGTCCGCGAGTCGGGTTTGCCTGGGACGTCCGGAACGACACCAAGACCGTCGTCCGGGCTGACTACGGCTTGTACTACAACCCGATGAACCTCCAGATCACCTCGGCGGAGCTGAACAATTTCCGGCAGCCGACGGCGATCATCGCCAACC